>Ga0224511_10005063_pt1 | contig 10217 bp, 7 predicted proteins | sample SF_May12_sed_USG_2_FD_169988 | JGI IMG/M metagenome (GOLD analysis project Ga0224511, IMG submission 169988) | Sediment microbial communities from San Francisco Bay, California, United States - SF_May12_sed_USGS_8_1 | ecosystem: Environmental > Aquatic > Marine > Sediment | place: USA... | reverse complement strand
TTTCACTCTCTATCTATACTTAAAGTCAGACACTCATTATTTCGTCTCTTAGTTCATGAACCTCTCAGTAGCCTAGTAACCTTTCCCCCCCCCCCCGAATTATTGATTGCATGAAAGTTCCAATTTACAAGATCCTAACTCAGTCAACCATCGGTCATCGGTCACCCTGAAGAACATCAGAATCTCAACGCACCTCTTCAAAGCTGTGAAAAAAACAACTCAAATTCACAAGAGAAGTTTCTACTTGTAACTACATACCGACCAAAGCTCTAAAACCAATCATTCTACAAATGTTAACAACGGTCGAGTAAAGTTCTCAAAATTAGCATCTTACTAACATACTGCTTGCAGCCTGCATAACAGCTTGCATATCTGCAATCTGGTTTCTCCCTGGTTATGTCTGAATAGCTTTGTGTTAGCTGTCAGGAGTTGGTTTAAGGGATGGGTGCTCTGGTATAAACCAATGGCATAGACATAAAAAGAGAGATTGTCAAAATGCATGCCCGGAATTAATTATGTTTTTCAGCACAGAATGTATAGTGAGTGACTAACTCAGTGGGCTACTCACTGACTCAATGAAAAAAATGTTTTGGAATCGGTAATAATGGTCAATCAATGCAAAAGTAATTGAAAAGTGCGGTGTTAGTTCATAACCCCAGTGAGTACAAACTGCGGCAGACGTATTTTGATTAACTAGAGAATGGAATTAATTTGGGTGCCAATGTGCGGAGTCGGAAAGAAATGCCATACAGACGATCGATAATCCATGCCAATCTCGATGGACTTTTCCTTTCACAAACATAGAAACAGATTTCCGCAAACTCTCTACTATCACCAGTTTACATTCTTACCAATCGAGTCACTTCTCTTATAGGAGCGACAGGCATCACCGGCTGATCAGGTGCCAAGGAAATCCAAAGGTTTTTTCTCCAACAGAGCCATGTTTGAAAATCAGAGCAAGGAAGCTGAAAGGTAGGTTCTGATTAGTTTTTAATGCTGTCATAATGACGGCTTGTGAGGTCATTTGAATTATACTAATAATGTTCGGTCTTTGTGATGCCATGAAGACTTAGTGTAGCCATGCTTAGATGTGCTGAAATGGCTGAATAAGCTGTTAAGCCTGTGGGTACTATCCGGAAGATCTAGAGTATCTGTGTTCACCCCAGTGAGTGACTCGGAAAACAGTAGAAATGCTATGGAACACCGCACGATTGGTTGATACGGTTGGCCTACTATTATTTAGCCAACAGCTGGAATTCAAAAATCGATACCTCTCTTCAGTAACATTTACAAAATGATTCCACCAAAACAATAATGAAAAAAGTGAGACTTGATCAGTTTAAAGGACTTTTTAATTTTTTTCAGATATTGGGCCGAGCAGCAGCAACAGCAGGAGAAAGCCAAGCATCGACCTTCAGTAGTTAAACAGTTCAGCAAACCGTCTGCCCCGCCCATGGCAAGGGAAAACCGATCTAAGAGCCTGGATGTTAGATCATTTCCTCACTCGGTAAGCAATGCTACTGTGTGAATTGGGTCTAGAACCATCTCTTTGTAGTTATTTATCACTCCATGCAGGCACATGGCAATTCTATATCATAGAAAGCTGGGAATGCCTAGTTATAAGTTTGCCTGCCGAGTCTTTTGACTGACCATTTCCCAGAGTGCATGCATTAGGAGATTCTGCTTTCACCTTCGTGCTCTGTAGAACTCCAAGTGGTGGCACCGAACCCAGCTCGTCACCCACTTATCCATAGTGTCATTTCAACCCAATTCAACAATCCACTGATTATTCCCTGCTGCCCGCATTCTAACCTGAGATCACTGTAAGTATCCATACTGCAGGGAGAGGTAGTGAGAGGGGCGCATGCATCTGACGCTGCCTACGAGAGAATGCAGGAACTACACATGATGAAACAACTTCGGGATCAGGAGGTAGAAAAAGCTGAACAGGAAGAGCGGGAGAGAAAGAGTAACGATAAACGACTTCGCGAGGTTAGTGAGATTATCTCCCATGTTTTCTAGAAAAATGTTCCGGCCTACTGTAACGCGTGTTTCTCCCACGTTTTAGTCCTGATCACATGCTGTAATCTTAAGGTTTAATTTGTTTTACATAGATTAATAAAGGCGGAGGCTTGGTTATATGGCTCATGACAATTTATATGAGTGTACATGTACAATCGGACAGATCAAGAAGGCATAGATAGTAGATTGGTAATCCAATTCATCCGGACATCAGTCAACATACCAACATTTCCCATCCCAGTTTCTGACACTCAGCAATATTTTCACCATTTTAGGAGAGACAAAGAGAATTAGCGGCGATACGACAAATGAATCGACAGTATGAGTCACAGTCACATGATCACGATGAGCCGCCATCATCTCCGTATCAAAGAGAAATGTCTAGAGAGGATCAACTAGAAGCTGCAAGAAAGAGAATGGCCAGGGAGGCTGAGGAGGTGAGACAACTCCACTATTCATAAAGGGGCTTGGTGTTCTGGATTCGGGTGGGTGTGCCTCCAAGCTTCAACAAATTGTAAATAAGAATAACCTAACAAGAGGGGCTCTTGAGGGCATCATGCACCTTATCAGTGGTAGAAAAGTCTTCCTTTCCTGCGGTCTGACTCTCATTGTTGGGCTGAGTATCAGTTCCATACGTTATTCCCTGCTCCAGTTCCAAAACATGCTTCAGGCTCTGGAGGCTCGATAAGATCACTAACTGCTCCATTTAGAGCTGTAACCCAGAAACGACAGCTGCATTTACCTCTTCTTAGTCTTATATAAAGCTCAATCGCGCAACGCAGAATAGTGATCGTTCAATGTATCCACTCAAGTAGCCAATATAAGGCCTACATTACTAATTGGATATGACACAGGATTCAAGAATGAATTGAAAGGGAATTCCATTTCATTCTGCGCATTGAGTCAATGCACTATAGTGATAAACTTATCAACTGATCAACTGATGGTTTCTTGCAGCTTGCCCGTGCTCAATACAGACATGACCAGGAGGTGAAGCAGGTGCACGGTCGGGATCTTCAAGAGGAACGTAAACGACGAGAGATGGACCACCTTAATCACTCCGGTCACGATGATGACAGACATTCCAGGGATATGGGAGAACTGGAGAACTATTCTAATGACTCAGCAGCCAAGAGACGTCATGAGGTATGCCAGCTTCCCTGATGATATTCTATGTATAGTTAGACTTGATTTGAAAATTTTATTTTACATGGATAACTTGAATAAGAGACTATTTAATAGGTTTTTTACATTTAGGTTAAAAAACCTGAGATTGTATATTTAGTTAAACAAAATTAGGTGCCATAAATGGAGTCTAGTAGACAATCCATGTCAAAATCCAGCATAACAGAAACAAAACTAGGATAACTCTATAGTACAAGTCATGTTTTTTTACCAACCGTGCCCTTATGCTCTATCGATATAAAACTGGCTTTCTTTTTTTAGGAAATGGTTGCACAGGGTCGGCGAGAACGCGAACATAAACAGGAAGTTGAAAGACTCTATTCTCAACAGGAAGCAGAAAGGCTGTATTCCCAACAACAGCAAGACGAAGCTCGGCGGCAAAATGAGATGAGGCAGGCAGAAGATCAGCGAAGACGACACGAGGTGAGTGGTGAGAGGCGAGTGGCCGGTCAGCATACGCGGTGCTGACATATACAGAATCAGATAGCCCAGGAGGAACAAAACTCCAAGTAACTCATTAAAAAGAAGAGACTTGTTCGATCAAAGTCACATACAAGATTCAATAAACTTTTTTTCTGAAATCCCAAGTCTAAATTATTTATAAACTGTGCATTTCACACAATGTTGGTTAGGCCGTAGCCAGCTTCTCAAAGTGATTAGGTTCTCTGTGTGCGACATCATCAGTTTGATCAAAAATGTCGACTTGTGTTAGCAATTTTACCTTCTCTTTCTCTTTGAACGAGCACAAATCCAGTTTGTACTAAACTGGCACCAGGCTATCTTGTTTAGTGGACCTTGTTGGCACGAGACTTGTTTTAGAGCATTTGGAGTTGGAAATAATGTGAGGAGCTCATACTCACAGTAGATGCTCAGTATGACTAGAACTTGAACCCAGGATCGTTCAATGTTGAGCTAAGAGCCCGCTTATGTCTGAGCTAACCCACAAGCTAAAGAGATAATCTTTAGCTGACTCAATTTGTAGGAGGATCGTCTGGAAGCAGAACGCCTTGAAGCAGAACAGCGGCAGGCAGAACGCCGGGAGGCTGAACGCCGGGAGGCGGGGAGAATTCAAGAAGAGAAAAAAAGAGAGGAAGAAAAGCGAGCTTGGGAACGGGAGCAGAAAGCCCGTCTAGAGGAGGAACGGAGGTGGGAGCAAGAACAGCTGAGATTACAAGAGGAAAAGAGGTAAATACCAGTGCGATTTACATGTACTGTTCCCCATAACAATCTGATGGGAAACTGAGCCACGGTATGTCTATACCAACGGGTTAGATGTGTGACCCGGGTTGGCCAAGCTGTATCGTACATTGAGACAGCTACCATAAATTTGGAATCACTTGCAACAAATGTAACACCTTTCGCAATCTGAAGGTTTGTTACGGGAGTGGGGGTCCTATACAGCACTCATGGTACAACCAGGGACTTATGCCTATTGACCGGCCTTACTGCTAAATACGCTGTGAAAAAAGACGTTTGATTTCAGGGTCTGCTCAGAGTCAACCTGTGCGTAATACAGGGAGAGCATTTTTAGATTCTATGCAACCTGAGAACTCAATTCGATCAGAATCTCTATGGACTACTAAATAGCACATTTATATTGTTAGTTCTGTCGTACTTACGATGCACAGGGCCAAAAACCCATTTTCTTCTGCAGACGCGAGCAGGAGGAGAAAGTGAGGAGGACAAGGGAACAAGAGGAGCGGGAGAGACGGCAGCGAGAATATGAAGAGAGTCAGCGACGACAACGAGACGTGGAGGACAGACGAATCAGAGAGCTGGAGGCTCAGCACAGACAAAAGGAAGCACTGGTTAGTCTTTTAGTCATTCATTCCCAGTCCTTAGTTTTTAATGAGTTCACTCAGTCAGTCCATCTATCTGTCAGTGAATTAATCAGGCAGTGAGTCTGTTACGACTGTGAGTCACCTGGCCCATGGTTTAATTCTTCACAAAATAAAGCACTGGTTTGACTACTAGTCAGTCAGTCGCAGTTTATTACTCACTCAATTAATCCAGGAAGCCGATCATCGAACTAGTTTGATGGGAGACCAGTCCTTTGGTTTATTTATTATGCGAAGTTCAGCTCACCTGTTTGTCAAGGATACATAAAAAAGCTGGACAACTGGAAGGTGGAGCCACATTGTTCTTTTAAGGCGAAGCCTGCTCAGTTCGTTTCTTTCTGTGTTGAGTCGTGTTGACAACACAATGGATGAACTTATGTTATAGAAACGACACTCTTATCACACACCACAAGGATCATGGGATAAGTTAGCTGATCAGTCCGGAAGCCGTGATGGAAGTTATAGCTCATTAAACAATGGACAGAACGCTCCACGAACTTACTCCCCGCAGGAATCACCACGAAATTACATTTCGCCGCCGCAAAGTTTCGGCAGTAACAGTCCCGTGTCGTATAATGGCCATAATGGTCAACCGGGTCGACACCTCGACAGATACAATAATAATGTGCAAAGCCAACCCGACTATAGCAAATATCATAGTGACAATGGGATGAGTACCACTCCACCAATGAAACCTCCACGTGGCCAACAATCCGACGATGAAATGATAACTGTTAGTGCTAAATATAACTGCGCGTACTGCTCAAAAGAACTAGGTAAGTTCTCATACTGAACTTATCGGTCTGAAAATCTGGTGGCCATCTTGGAGTGAGTAATCATTCGCGCATGATATCGGGAAATTCTTGGCTGGTTTCTTGTGTTGAGTGATATTTGTTTGCTGGCAACTGACATTTGCTGCCGAACCAACTTTCACTGTCAGCTAACTGTCTATGCATGAATGAGAGTTTGAGCTCTTGTTGGCCTGGCCAATGCTTTGGTTTGTAACATTGCAACTTCAAGCTCATTGATTGGCTGAACTGCTCAACTGGCCAATGAGGGCGATTATTCAAATTCGACATAACAATTCATTCGCACCTCGCCTAATGACTTTGTATTTGCTTCACAAAGACTCTCAAGCGACAGGTAATTAACCCTACACACTTATCTAACCGCTTTCTACTAATAATTCGTAGTCCGAGTCCGCTCAGATGTGGTAGTCCTATTTAGTGTGTCGTTCCGTTTGCTAGTCTTGCCCATCCCATTGCTGCGCTCGGCTAATCAGAAACGTGATTGCTGTGCTCGGCTAATCAGAAACGTGATTGCTGCAAAGTTGTCTCGTCTGAAAACTAAACCGCGCACCCACAAAGGTTAATGCCTTGATATGAATAAATGGATAGGCAATCGCTAATCTCAGGGTCACGCGTACTGATTCGCTTGTGGCATCACAAATAGGAGTGAACTACGTGGGAATCATAACAATTGCGTCACGAGCCGGTTTCCTTATGTCAAAGAGTAAACAACTCTAATTTGGCATGTATCTGTTTCACGGAGTTGTCTACCTTTCCAAAAATTCCCAGCGAGTCCAATGAAACTGTTCTGTTTTGATGATGTCACAACTCACTGAGAGGTCAACCATGTACTGCAGACTGATTGCTGTTCCATTAATCATATTAATAGGTCAGTGACATAAAGTGACACCCTTTATGTCACTGAATAGTTAAATGCGCGTGGCTGGGTTAGAGTTCCGGCAGGATGACTTTTCGCAGTCGAGTTACTGGTATAAGCTTGGCAGTCAGTGTTGTGCATGCGGTAATCACTGCAATGGAGATCATAGCGCTGCATTGATTTGCTATTTGCCATGATATCCCCACCATCGCTTTCCCATCAGTGTATGCCACAGCAACCCAGACACCTTGTTACTTAGTCTATGTAATGTTTCCTAATTTTAATATTTCGTTATTTAGTTGAGTTTATGGAAAAGTAGATTTCAACATTAGTGTTTGCCTGGAACGCTAGTCAATTATATTACTCCAGGATTCTCCCTCACTGCCCCTAGAAGATTTTATTTTACACCAATCTCTTTTACTTTAAGGCCCATGGAAATCCGAGGTTTTATTCAGTCAAACAAACTCGGGTCTCAAATCTTTTGTGAGTTTTGAAACCTAGCCGCATTCCAAATGCCGACCAATTTTCCTGCCTGATGCCAATGGTTTCAATCGTACCTGGCAACGGTTTCCCTTAAATCTGAATCTATGAACTGCCATCACAGAAACCCGGTGAACCGAAATTGTCAGATGTATTCAGAGTTGTTTTCTATCTGATAATGGTTTCATATCTTTTGTTTAGGTAAAGGCGCCGCGATGGTGATAGAATCTCTGGGGCTCTATTATCACGTCCAGTGTTTCCGGTGCTGTGTATGTCACACACTCTTATCTAATGGCCAGATGGGAGCTGACGTAAGGGTCAGAGTGAATAAACTACACTGCAAGAATTGTTACAGCAATGATGACGGTAGGTACTGTTATAGTCTAACTCTAATATAATAGAATCTTTCGCATAGAAGACCAGGAAATGCTGACCCGGTCGTGGAATAAGATGAAATGTCTGGTTTCGAGGTTAACTTGATTAATGTATAAAGGACGACAGGATTTCAAATATATGGGCGACATAGCCAATAGGATAGCAGCAGACCCTAAGGGTTGTAGATCATTGGGTAGCTTGACATGTCCTCATCAGAGGAGATAACTCGATTACCCCTTTGGCCTTATCGGCGATTCATATTGTGCATTCATCGAATAACACGCTTAACTTGGTATTTCACCCTATTCCATAAACTGGGTCAGTACACAGCGAACTCTCAATCATGTATAAAGCAATCATCCTCTCTATTGAACCTCAACAAAGTTGGGCCTTTGTCTAACAATTTTTTTTTGCGGATTCGCTGTTTTATGATTATCTTGACTAGTTTTCACTATGATACTTTATGTTAATTCTTTCCCTTGTATAATTATGAATGATGATTATTGACGGCGTTGGGACATTTTCTCTCTTAAGGTGCATGCTAGACAGCACACTCACAGTCAGTATCTGTTCAGACTGGCTTTCCCAATTTCCGTGCACAGTCTCTTTTTCATTTTTCTCGCTGACCATCACCGGCAGCTTCCTGTTTGCGTTTGGCACTCTTTATTTTCATTGGTTGATAGCAACTAAAATCATATCCAGTCTGAGAAATAACCAGTGACAATATATGTATTTGTCTAACTCCTCTACCTTGTTTAAAATAACTCTTTTAATCAAATTTAATTATTTAAAAACAGTTTGCTTTGGACTATCTATGGTACTCTGTTTATGTTTGACTAAATCGAATCCAGTTTGAAGGATTTGAGGCGTGTCCATATTTAAGAGATATTTCGTTGTTTTCCCAAAGTTATGCGAACCTTCACAGCTCAGCTAGTTATTCACCCCCAATTGGCTGACAGACAGCTGTCCATATCGGCCTGTGTTTATCAACTGGTGCCTGCTTGTGCCTGCATTCTCTGGCTAGTTTCCCTTCACTTTTCTTTCTTTTTATTGGCCAAGACGATGCTGTCACTTATTATAAACTGTTTCCATTGGACGAGAGCTATACAAGTGTTTGATGATTGGTTTATTTTGCCTGTAAACCGTAATTCATATTGTTCATAGATAAGCCGACCCAATCGTCCAAGTCCACTTATGTATAACTGGTAATTCTGCTTGCCAGCTCTGGTGAGGGGGTTTACCTATAGGGGCTCTAGTTTTATCCAGAGTTTGAGGCCTCTGTCGCTCACATAGTACAGTCCTTCAGTAAGTCTGCCAGTACCATACAGTTATCCTCCCGTAGAGGGGATTAACTCTATGATCATTGCGTGGTAACAGACGTAGGAAGGCACTGTTCTGATGTAAGCACCAGACCGTTTAACTGGGGTTTGCACACAGTTATTGGTGTAGTGGTGTCCCCAAAACATGCACCATTTCTACTATACGATCAGAATTGGTAGAAGTGAAACCTATAGTGGGTACCAACCAATCGGCTTTAGTAGTAATGGTACTAGGGTCACACCACTACACCATTGGGACTAAGCATGCTGTGTGTTTTATAATCGCTCACCGGTTGCTATGTAATAAACCCCCTCACCATGAAAGTAACCCCTCGGAGTCATCCTCTCTTGACCACCTCCCAGTTCATTCCCTAGTAGAAGAATAGCATAATGATTTTTCTCCGCTCTTTGCATCCGAATCCTTTTTGTTCAGTTCCAAGGTAGAAATGTCTGTGATTAATGCTTGTCTTCTTTTGTTTTAGCGGGAATAAAGTACAGCGCTGTGTAGAAGTGAACAGGCCATTCGTGTGGGCAGAAAAATAACTTCAAAATGGTCGCACTCTCTTGTTATTATATTTTATAATAAATAATATTTAAGATTCAGGCCTAGTTTTTCTTACTAGGCGAAGCGCATTATTACAGCTAGTATTTTTGTATTTTCGGTAGTTGCCCCCATGGCCCATTTGTATACTGAAGGCCATATTGTGTTGTTATGGAGTAATATTAACTGGCTTTTGCTAGAATAGTTTTCTCTTTATACGCTCTTTGTCTATTATTATTTCTCATGCCATTCTATGCATTTACAGTAGACAAAGAATCCCTATATCATTATAATGTATTCTGTAATGAAATAAATTACAAACCCAAGCAATAATTGTAGTCATCATCTTGCGTAGATTTACACTAAGGGCCTGATCGCGGGTAGTGCGAAACATAAGGCTAGCTGCTACCCAGTCTTGTGAACCATCCATCAACAAAGGATCTCATTATCTGTATTATCCCCAGAGGCTCTACCAACTTGTTGGGCATGTGTAGTTACCCTCCCTAACTATAGCTTCGTATGTAGGCATGAAAGGCAGTGTATGGTCCATTGAATTCTCTCTACGCAAGTCTCAACCCAAGAATTCAACACTGAGATAGCTCAGTAGTGGAGGGATTGTGAGAACCTGGGTTCGAATCCCGGCCAAAACAAGCAACACTTGGAGGTGGAGCATGGATACTGACCCGCTTGTGCTCCATGATATGCCATAGATTATGGAAAACGGGTATTTAATACAACAGCTAAAAATGTTGGAAGATGTCCTAGGACAAATAGCAACTCTGCTTCTCTAGC
>Ga0224511_10005062_pt1 | contig 10218 bp, 9 predicted proteins | sample SF_May12_sed_USG_2_FD_169988 | JGI IMG/M metagenome (GOLD analysis project Ga0224511, IMG submission 169988) | Sediment microbial communities from San Francisco Bay, California, United States - SF_May12_sed_USGS_8_1 | ecosystem: Environmental > Aquatic > Marine > Sediment | place: USA... | reverse complement strand
AACCCGGCACATAGAAAAGCGCAATTTTTTGTGATTTTTGTAGCGCTCCAAGAAGGGCTGTGACGCTCAATGATGGAAATTCGGACTGCTCGAAAGACACAGAAGCCCATTTGGCTGGTGTGTGGATGAGAGTGCATGGGGGACCCTATTGGAAATGCTTTGACATCCGAGATTAGTTAATGTAGCTTTCATGTAGAGTTAGAAGTTGATTGTTTTGTCAATATGCACAATATACGTTGCACTCCATCAATGGGTCACAAAGAAATTCTTTTGCAGCCACCCGAAATATGGAGCTGTGGTACCCATGCTCTGGGTGGGTTTCCGGAGGACACCCGAAATATGGAGCTGTGGTACCCATGCTCTGGGTGGGTTTCCGGAGGACACCCGAAATATGGAGCTGTGGTACCCATGCTCTGGGTGGGTTTCCGGAGGACACCCGAAATATGGAGCTGTGGTACCCATGCCTCTGGGTGGGTTTCCGGAGGACACCCGCGTGTAGAAGATGGCATTGTAATACGCATGAATTGCTTCTTCTGGTTCGGACGGGAATGTAACGTAGCCACACCAATTCACATCAAACCATGCACGGGTACTAATGAACCGAACTACTTTGTATATCGCCTACCAGCCCGAATGGCTCCTTATGGGGTCTGGTGTCAGACTGCATACTGTGGTAGTAAGTACATATATCATCATAACCATGTCAACCGGATTGGCCTGATTAATAAGTGACTAATGATTTATTAATCAGCTAGTCAACCAATTGACTGATCCATCAACCAATCAATCAATCAATCAAGCAGACAATTCGACAATCAATTGCCACTCAACCAATTGTAAGCCAACTCAGCTACCCATCAATACATGTTTTATTATTTCAACATATGATACCCCAGCTACTCCAATGACACCAGCTTGGACAACTCCAACACCTTTGGGCGGCATACCATGAGGACATGAGAGTTTGATAACCCTTGCTTTTTCATGAATCGGTGTAAAACGTTTTATTTATATGCACTTTATCATGTGATTTAAGTACAGAGTAAGACCAACCCATAGGCTTGAAGTTCACAGCTGGACAAAGCCCAATTGCGTACACATTCTGCAATTGTTATTATTCGGTCAAGCTATTTTGTATTGTAATAAGCTGGCTTGCGCTTACTTTGATACTATCACAGCTAATAACAACTACCTGTTATATCAACTCTAACGTATCGGTATGATTTTAATAAACATACTAATAATATTCTAGTACATGTAGAGACGTCATCACTGATCATTCCCCAGGCCACTAGTGCAGACTCTTGAATTCCGCATCCTTTGAGTCTGAGTTCTGGATGCTTCTCGATCCTGCATGCTATCAAGCCTCCGCCTTCACCCAGGGTTATGTCTGGTATGGAGGAAGTTGTGTTATCTTGAACCGTTAGCAGTAGAGTAGAGGTGGATCTATCCATTATAGTTAAGACCTTTGTTATTTATCCCATTTAGATACAGAGTCACATGAGAAAATTGGAAAGGAAGGTTCATCCAGGCTTGCATTTTCAAACTTTTAAAATTCGTTGATATAGTAGTTCTATGTAAATTACCAAAAGTAGTTTAGAAACTAGACATTAGATAAGAAATCACACAGAGGAATGAAGACTAGTTCCATGAAGAACATTATGCGAATGCTATAATCCTGATTGATTAAATTATAAACATGGCAGCACCCGCCTCTATACTCAAACAGTATAGATCTGTGAAATACGGGGCTGATACGAATACAATTATACAAAAATATTCTGCAGCTTAATTGTCAATGGCGATAACATGCAGCATTACTGTACAAAAAAGTATAATTATATATGGTATTGCTTTGGGCACAACAGGGATCCATCAACATAATGACTATTTTCAGCTAAAATATCGGGTGTAGCCCATCACAATCGTTCCGATGTACTGACAGCCATTAAATTACCATTCTCTATATGTCTTTTCTGACTTCTACATGCCCCATCTGACCCGATGTAAGGCTTGCTCTTCAGGCCTGTAACCAATGACTTCAATTGAGAATCGGAACCATGCACATAATATCATGATTGTGATGATTTATTGGGTTTTTGTGCCAGTGTCAGGCAGTGAGTCAGTCAGCCAGCCAGGACTACACAGCAGCTGGAGCTGGAAACTACATATGAAGGGTGCCACGCTCACGAGAGCCTGACTTAGCAATGACTGAAAACTAGATCTACTAACTTTGAGACAAATGCTCTACCTCTTGAGATAGCCCACTGTCCCAATATAGTAAAGAATTAAAGAACACAATTAATGCAGTCCCTGCTCCAACAGCTCAATAGAACGGATAATGCTGGTACATCTTAATGAGAGAGTATGTAGCATGTTTTCCAGAAACCCATTCAAAAACTTTGTGTGCACGTAGCTGTCGGACAGAGTGTCAAGCTCTGCCATAATCTACACCATACCAACAGGTCTCCGGAAACCCTTAATCTGTATATACAATCATACAATAATGGGGTCAGACTAGTAATCGCTGGCAGATACACATTATCTATTCATCATCAGAATTGTAAAACCACCTTTGGACATAATTCTCATTTTAGTGCCCGATGCCAGGTGGTATGAGATTGTCAATCAACCGACTCAGCTCGGCATACCAATAACCACAGAGACACCATGTCACAAAGTGTTACCCAATGTCACACAATGGGACAAAAGCCAGACTATTTCATTGTGTTATAAATCCTCACTTCACTGCTGTTGTTTATCTCCTGTATGATCTCCATATGGAAATATTATTCATTATCTATCTAGTGGTACAATATGTGTTACTACCAAACAATGATGTCCTATCTGTTTTATCTCAATTTTACTATGGTTTTCTCGCATTTGGCGCATTAATTTTGTTGTCGTTGAGTGGTCACTGGTTAGTAGTTATACTTTTTCTGTGACAGAGAGTAAAATGTGCCAGTTACTGCTTGACTCCACTGCTAAACCATTTGTTAAATTAGTTGTCCATGATTGGCTGTACCGATTTAACAATATCTGTGTCTTGTGTTAAAGTGAGAACTTTCGATAAAGTAACTTTCGCATTCTCTGCAATAAAGCTCTAAACATTGATATCTTGCGATATTCAATAGATCTAGCTTCCTTAAATCTCAGACTGATCATACCATGACTGGAGCCGCTATTGAAACTAGATCAGATGGATTCAACAGTTCCGATTGATTTTCGTGGGAATAACCAGGCAGGAATTGTGACATAGCCTTTACAGACAACAGACCACCGCCAGCATGCGCATTTTCAGTAACTGCTCATTCAAGAATAAAATGACCAGTCACATCCGTGGGCCATTGCATAAGTTTTATCAATTGAGTTACTGAATTACTTTGGTCCCTCAACTAATGGTTAGGGATATCTCTTTCATTGTCCTCGGAGGTACTTCTGGCACAATCCATTGCCAGCCCCGATGATGCACATGAAGCGCTACACCAGCTATTCATAACATTACCATCCCTTCGTAGGAAACGTAACGTAGTTTGTTTCTGAGAAGGGGTCTAGTTCAAGAGGGGGGCCAATACTAGTCAATGCTAAGCCCTTCGCAAACGTACCTGGCAACAGTGGTGCGTTCCCCAATGTCCGATGTACCAAGTGGCTGGAAAAACTGATTACGCTACACTAACAGCGGCCCGAGAGCAGATAGATTCCATGCATCGCAGGATAAAGCTGTTGTGCCATTAGTGACTGAGTGGACGAGTGGAGCTTCCTGTCTCAGGAACGGTTAAAAGAGTGAGGATGCCCACCCTAGTATGCTTCGGAATTTTGACTACGGTTGGTGAGGTATTCATAGCTTCTAAGGCGAGCCGTCCATCAGCATTTGCGGCGTGAGCAAAGGCTATATGTTGATCAAAGGAACCCGGCGTGAATAACGTCTCAGTTCCCCGAATACTAGTTGGAATCTCAACCCTAGTGATAGAATTAGCTGATAATGAAATGGCATGTTGTAGATGCACCTCGGCAAATAAGTCAGGAGGAGCTGATGGTTGGAAATGGAAACTGCCATTCTTGACCTCAATCTTAAATGCACCCAACAACTCTAGCAAATCAGTGCCAATAAGGACATCAAAATCCATCTTCAGGTCCACAACCTGTATGACAAAATTCGAGGCCCTCCGAGAATATACATGCACATTTACTGGTATACTCCCAATAATCGGGACGGGATTGCCTCCCAGAGCCTTCCCTGAACTGGTAGCATCATTGAGTCTCGGAGCCCCCAATTTTTTGGCCGTCTTGGTTGTGATAACTGATAAAACCAGCCATGCCAGCAGCGCCTATCGCAAGCAACTACCCCTTCAATGAACGGCGAGCACCATTGGCAGTGAATGGCACGAGAGCACCCCTTCGAAGGAAACCACACGACCAGCCCAAACTAGCCCGCAAAGCACCAAAAACCAACCGATCGCCTAAATGTTGCATTTGAGTAATTTACATGCCTAGGACATACTTGCTAAGTCTCCCACATTTTCCGTGACACTCCCGGGATTAAGGCTAATCTCCAGCACAACTCCCCTCCTCCCGCAACCCTCCCGGGATTCAGTTTACCTGGTTGTACCAGCAAAAAAACAGCTAGAAATGTGTTAGAATTCCACCAATCTGCGCAGTTCAGTCACTGAGTTCAGCTATACTTCAAGTTTTCGCAGTACATAGTAATTGACTAGTTGTTCTCTTCGTACTGATGGTGAAATATATATTGATTACAAATGCAATGTTTTTGCACTCTTTCCCTATTTTGGTATCTCGCCTTTGATTAGCTCACGCTCACACATTCAGCCAATAGATGTCTAAATGACAAAAGTTTATATGTGACCTTGACCTGTATGATTGCGAGCAGAATCTTTGTGAAGCTGAAAAGCAAAGTGGAAAGTCAAAGCATTAGCTGTAAAATACTGCCTATCATCTGTTTAGCTGCCATGTCTAAAAAACCGAAATACTCGTGTAAATTTCAAAAGGAGTGGAGAACATAGTTTGATTTTGTCCAACCTAGTAGGTTAGGTGTGAATCATGTTTACTGCTCCTTTTGCAATACACTTATACAGACTTCAGACTTACTACTGTAAGTGTAACTGTACTTAGTGTAGTGTTGCGCTTGCAGCTGGGGGTAAGCATGATCAATGGGTAAAACACATCTCTCCCACAAAAAAATAGTGGCACAGAGTCACCCACTCAGAAGTTTATGCCCTCTTGAGGATGATATAGATGGCCAAGTAAGTGAGTGAGACTCAGAAGCTGAGCCTGAGAGGATAGGATTCATTGATGATTTATACATAATTACACGGACTCATAGACATAGAACCACTGAATTACTAGTACTATGTCACAATTACTCCGTCTAGTCAAGGCTACTGAGCAGCTGATGTTAATTGACTTGTCTAATCTAATGACTTCTTTTGACTCTAAGTAGTTTCGTTTACGATCCATTCCTACTCATACCAGTGGCAGTGCCCACTTGCTATGCCAAACACCTGCACTTATTAGCAGGCTTTACTTTTTTCTATAATGGTTTGAAGAAAACCCAAACCATATATTTTTGATACTGAAGGTCGAACTGAAGGACTACTAGTTGACTCATTTTCTTTGTTGATGAGACCAGTGAAGGCAGTCATCACTGTTGTATACATAATCGTGTTACCATGCTAATGCTGCCTTATTTATGTGTACCTAGCATACTTCCCTAGTGTCTCGCAAAGTAGATATATCCATAATAATGGACTAATGTATGGTATCATATAGAAGTTAAGGTTCCTCCACATCAGGCAATGCGAAGCCTTACTTGTTTCAATCAATTACTTTGGGAAATTGCTCAAAATATCATCGGGAAAAAATCTCCAGAGAATTGAGGCCAAAAGCAGGGAAGAGTATTTAGTAGATCACCTAGTCACTAGTAGTAGTAATACTACTGAGTACTAGTAAGATTACTAAAACTAGTCATTAGACTGATACTCGCACCAGTCACTGAGTGAGTGCAGTAGACGGTTTCTGGCAGTTTGTGAGCTACTTAGTGATTAACTGAGTCAAGTAATGACTGAGTCAAAGTCAGGGCAACTTCTATAACTCACGTTTGGGGGGTAATCCAGACTAGTATGGTCTAGTTTAGTTTAGGCACTAAAAGTAAGAGAGTAGAGTTTCGACTCAGGACTAAAATACCCCAAACCTGCACCTAGTGGCTAGTCTACTGAACTGAGACAGTGGGCAGAGTAGGCCAACTCTAGACAAGACTAAGGTAAGTCTGTCTATTTAGCGAATAGTAAGTCCTTAGACTTGTCCCACAAATCAATGCAGTTCCAAAACTGTCCGAATTTCTTCAAACAATCCTTAGCACTGGCCATTCAATTGTGAATGTACTAACCAAAGTAGTGTCACATATATTAAAACTAGTAGTACTACTTGTCTAGTAGTAGTAGTACTAATAGCAATGCAATGAATGAGCAAGTGCTAAACACCAACAAAACTTGGCAGATTGCACCTACATACTCATAACGCTTAGCAGGTGATAGTAGAAATGCGGCGACTGTTAGCGAAATTACTCATGGACTGAGAGTACTAAAATTCAGACTAGTTGTTATAATAGTTGACTCCATAAATGGCGGGGCGCGAATAGCTCCACCTGAAAACTGTAGGAAATCGCAGTCAGCTTGAGCCCGCAGGCTTTAGCCGATTGATTAGAGTCCGCGGCCTCTAGCACAGACTGTTGTTAGCAACGGGGCAGTTAGCGACGGTTGTCAAACTGCGTCCTTTAACTACCAGCCCCTCTAGTAGGAAAAGTCACCGACTGAATTTGCAAATTCAGCGCTCGCGAAAGATTTCGTTCGCGTAAAGCGCAACAACCGCAAGGGGTCTCACACCAGTGTTGGACCTACTTTGAGCAAACAGGCACTAACGCTACACCAACTTAATGCCGCGATACGAGGGATCTATCGGCTGACCGGCGCAAATGTAGCGTAATCCGTTTTTCCAGCCACTCCGTACATCGGACATTGGGGCACGTGCCGCTGTAGCCCAGTAGGTTTTGCGAACGGCTTAGCATTGGCTGGTATTGGCACCCCTGTTGAACTAGACCCCTTTCCAGAAACTAACTACGTTACATTTCCTTCGAAGGGGTGATCAGCTCCGGTATCTATTAAGGCTTTCATGGGTTGACTAGTAATACGCGCTTCAATAATAGCACAATTTCGGTCTTGGCCCAGGTGATTGGTACAGATGGGTTTGAAAGTTGCTGCGGACTCTGATAGGCTCAGAGCAATCGTGGTGATATCAATGTCTGGCACGGGACGGGCAGCAATGGATAAAGGCGAGGTGCACTGGGCTTCGGTTTCTCAACACAATGGTAGGCTGGTGGCTCGGATGAGAGGCAAGCAATGAGTCGTCTCCCCTGACTCGGTATTTTTGATGTTTTGACGTTATGGCATTCGCTGCTACTCTTACTTTTGAACTAAGACTAAGCTCATTCTGTTTTCTTAAGATAAAACTCCTAAGTGGCGTAAGACCTCGCTTGACCTAAACTAATCCTGTCATAATTGAATTCATGTATATACGGTTTGCTGTCATTGAGTAACTATACATGACCAGCTCATGAATAATGGGTGTTCGCAAGGTGCTAGGTTTTTCAACCTCATTGATGGATAATGAGGAAATTCGTGTCACATTTGTAAGTGTACCTGTTTTTGCATCGTAGCTATAGGTCTGGTTATCTACAGCATTTAGGGTGGTTGCTGAGAGCACACAATCTGCCACGCGGGGTTCATGTTGAATGATCAAGGTTGATGGATCTATAAACCCAGGGCTCCAGTCTGCTTCATGAGGCATTTTGAACATCAAGGGTGGTGTACATGTGCAGACTGTGGACTTAACAAATCGGTAGGTGGCTACCGGCACATGGATAAACCGCAACCATGTTTCCAGACATTTGGGCAAATATGTAGGAGTCGTTAAACAAGGAGCTCAGTGTATTCAAAGGATGACTAGCTAACCCCAGAAACAAGTCCACTAATGACTGAGACATACTCTTACAGGCAGAGGTTACATGTTCTGCAAACAACTCGTTCAAATCCCGATACGTTAGAATAATGGTCGCGTGTTCACTAAGTTCCAACTGGTCACTGATCACAACACCTATTCTTCGAACACCCACATCCCTGGTTAAACGGGCCTTGAGACTAGTAATATTAATCGTCGCAATCTTGAGTATGCGAAAAACTACCCCTTAGTCAGCTATCATGAGGTCCGTAGGGCAAGGAGGTTTCTGCCGTATAGATATCGTTGTACTGTTATAGTGATCTTTGGACAAAAACTGCGATTCGCCCAGCAGGGTTCCGTCACCTCAACGGGCCAAGTGACATGGTATAAACTGCCTAATGAACAAGAACCCAAATGATATTTACAATTTTCACACTGACTGAACTGCACCCCATTTCATTACTGTCATGGTATTTAAAAAATGTGGCTTCACTTAGACAAAAGTTCACTTCTGTGAATTCATACCATTTGCAAGAAGCGAAAAATGGTCTGTACACATGATCAACCACATTAGAAGTAACCCGTAAGGCATCACCTTTGGGTTCAAGGCTTCCATAGTTGTTAGTGCGGTACCTCACAGGTGTGTCACATTCCTCAGGTGTAACTTTGAGATCAGTCGAAAAACTTTTTTCTTCTGGTTCATATTAAGGAATTCGGCATGTGTCCTAACGGTAGTCTTAGCCTTACGGCAAAAGTGTCCTATTGAGGTATACTGGGCCAAACTGCATTTGAAAAGCTCAAGTTCAGCTTCGGTTAGTTTGGCGTTATCTCCCCCAAGATCAGGGCAGTTAATAGACAGAGGCAGTTGGAAGTGATGCAGTGCTTTACTAGTACTGCAAACCATTGGTTTTGTTTCCAACTGTTTGGGATTAGCTGCGGTGACCATGCCTAAGCAGGATATAATAGAGAGAAATACGATGGGTAATTTTATTAACGAGAAAATATTCCCTTTTCCCAACACCATACCATTACCATACCGTGGTTGTGACCTATTTACCAGTACATGTTGATATTGGTCCCCAATGAGTTGGGTCTCATACTCTTGAAACCCTGAGGCATGTTCCTCGGTTTTTGAAGCAATAGTGGCTATTTCGTTACCCCTAATGTCGCGAGAAGCGCGGCATTGGGCGCGTAAATGACCTGCACGGCCACATCTGAAGCATGTGCCTTGACTGCGATTGTTACCGGAGCGTGCGGGGTTTTTGTTGGTCTTGACCCAGACCACGATAACCTTGATTGCCTGTGGATCTGGGATATCTTTGTTCTTTGGTTGCCTTGACTCAGAGGCAAAACATCAAACCGTGAGTAAACGGCTGGGGCATAGGTATCATTCATTGCCATGGCATGTAATCTGAGGCCAGTGACTAGTGAACAATGCGAGCCTTGTTTACTAGATTTTCCATGCCACAATCCATGTTGGGTGGCAGTAATTGGAACACTTTTCTAGGCAAACCCTCCAGAAACTCCTCACGAGTATAAGATTCGCTGGATTCTGTAGGCGAGTCAGTTACAGATAAAAGCCTGTGCATGGTAAAACCTATCTATTGACTCATTTGCTTGTAGCCTAACATTCTTCTTTTGTCTAGGGACATGTTTTGTTGTGAATGTTTTGGACAGGAATTTTTTATGCTGATGTGATCCTTATTTCCATACATTCGAGCAGCTTCTCTGCGTTTTATATAAGCAAGAAACACTCACTTGATATATACTGACATCAGATAACCTATCAAGTCATCTGGGACCCCAAAAGTTTCGACGTTTTCTTCTAAAATGGAATCTGGCCAGTTAATCTCGACAAACTTAACATTGGGCCAGCGCATCCAGGCATCAGGGATACGTATGGGTAGGTCAGGGATTGAAGAACAAAAAGACATAGCTTTTAGTAGGTCTGCGTCTTCGGAGTGTTGCTCTCTCATTAGTATCCTGTCCGCAATGAGGTGGCATGAGACCTCTGAACTGCAGGCAGTAGCTGTTATCGGTGCAGAACAGGAGACTGGTGGAGCATCAGATGGCAGGGCGGCAGCTTGAGGAGCGTTCACTGGTCGGGCGGCGGATGGCTGAGCGATCCCTGGTTGGGCGACAATTGACATTGCTACAGCTGGCTGAGTGACCTCAGATTGTGCGACGGGTGGCTTAGTTTCTTTGGGG
>Ga0224511_10005061_pt1 | contig 10218 bp, 6 predicted proteins | sample SF_May12_sed_USG_2_FD_169988 | JGI IMG/M metagenome (GOLD analysis project Ga0224511, IMG submission 169988) | Sediment microbial communities from San Francisco Bay, California, United States - SF_May12_sed_USGS_8_1 | ecosystem: Environmental > Aquatic > Marine > Sediment | place: USA... | reverse complement strand
TTGAACAGTACTGATTCGATTTGGAAAAAAAACTTGAATGTTAAAGAACACCAAATCAATCTACTTGTTTTCAGAATTTTGTGTACGTGCAGGAGGATTTTAGGACGTTGATTTGAATGCAAAAACTCTAAATAATCTTAATTTTAGCACCGTTTGCTAGAAATATATTTTTCTTTTTAATATGAGATAAATACACAATAAACAGTCAAACTCAAACAAATGTTTTCCCGGACAAAATCAATTTCTGAAATCATTCGTTTGACATTGAAGCCTTCATTAGTATGTGAACATTTCATATGACTCATGCTGCTTTTGTTTATTAAAAGTTGTCAATTACAGTAGATAGCAGGATATCCTATCTTAAATTGACAGTGTTTAAATAATCATTATGCTGAATTTTAATAAATGGTCACTAAAACCCATTTAAACGTCCTTTGACAAATCAAAGTGCATAAATAAGTACGCCGAAATCTCGTAAATGTGACACCTCCTGCACAGGCATAAATGGCTTGTTAACTGAGAGAAATTTTAAGAAACGCGAAATTGCTTGAGCGATATGTGGCATTATTTAATGCATTTCGTGCCGCTTTTACTTTTTTCAAACGTATATATTATAAGGATTCGTTACCGTGCTAACATAAACAGTAAGAACGAAACTGTTCAACTACTAAATTAATAAAACACACAATTTATGCAATTAGTATGGGGGTTTAAAAAGAAATTACGGTCACAATTTTGTGAATTTCAACAAGTATGTTTATGATCCCATTAAAACAGTATTTTCTATGAAATAAATCGAACATTTAGGTTTAAAAGTATCGGGGAAAGCTTCCAAATGTTCTGATCTAGATATTTAGAAAAATGATATCAATCGACAAATAATCATATACTCGGCGTCAATAAAAAGTTACCACTATATAACTCCAGTGTTAACTCATTTCTTGTTTATCTGTGAAAATTGCATTTGGCAACACAATACTACAATCAAAACACTGTCAAAATCAGGTTACCCTGTATTAGATTTGTTTATCGATAGTCCAGCATGCGTTTCACGTGCAAATTGGGTATTCTGTCCTCACAGGTTTTACACACAATCCAATCGATGAATTTTAAGGTCATTTCTAGTGTTTAGATTAACACAATCGGATATACAGTCTATTATCAGATATTACGAAGAGTTTTACAACGTTAGAATCTAAATGGGACGTTTAAACGACGCACAATGTCATGAAGCCATCGGTATGATTAGAGGTGGGCCCCAAAACGTGAAGTTGCAAGGCAGATGGGTTGTTCACACCAAACAATTACGAAACTCATTCAACGGTACAATGATACAGGCCCCGTGAAAGACAGACAGCGCCCTGGCCGCCAGAGAGTGACGTCAGTACGGCAAGACCGTCAAATAGTCATAACACATCTTCGGGATCGGTTAAGGATGGCGACACACACTGCCCGAGACACCATAGGGGTCTTCAACAGACGGATTAGCGCCTCAACTGTTATTCGCCGCTTACGTCAGGCTGGATTACGGACCCATACGCCATTCAGGGGCAATGTTTTAACACCAAATCGCCTTCGAAACAGGGTGGATTGGTGCAGACGTCATGTTATATGGACGCAACGTGATTGGCAGACAGTGTTATTCTCTGACGAATCCAGATTTTGTTTTAACGTGTTTGACAGACCTAAGAAAGTGTGACGTAGACGTGGTGAGAGATTCGCTGATTGTTGTGTGCGAGAGGTCCCTAAATTCGGGGGAGGGAGTATCATGGTATTGGCAGCCATCTCTTGGATGTACAGGACACCGTTGACCGTTGTTGACAACAATCTGACGGCCCGACGTTACATTGACGAAGTGCTAGAACCTTGTGTCCTTCCCTTCCTTCAAGCACATCCTGACGTCAACACATTCCAACAGGATAACGCGAGGCCCCACAGTGCCAACGTTACACAAACGTTTTTGAGAGAACACAACGTTAAAGTAATGCCATGGCCGTTGTTTCCCCAGATCTTAGCCCGATAGAACATTAATGGGATGGGCTAGGACGCAGAGTATATGATGGACGTCACCAGATTAACACGACGCAACAACTTGTCCAAGCATTGAGGGAGGAATTGGTGGCCATACCACAATACCGCATTCAACGTCTGATACGCAGTATGAGGCGACGTTGCCAAAAACACTACGCGTAAATGGTGGTCATACACGTTACTAGGTATGTGACTTTTCTTTTACACACACATACGTTTTGATTGTCAATTCAAAACGAAGTAATCGACATTTGATATCATTTAATTCGTTAAATGTGTCCTCTAATGTTAGATAATCTAGAGAACTTTTTTGTTTCACATCATGATTCATTCACAATGATATAAGTACAAAATATTAGCCAAATATTTAGTTATAACTTTTCATTGACGGCGAGTAGGGGTGTGTAGACCAAGCGTGAGATGCATGTCTTCGTAAATGTGTGACAATACCTCCAGCATTCGTTATTGCCAGGTATGTTATAATCTTCATACGATTTTGTTCATAAATTATATTGTTTGGACATATACATATTTCTGATTTACAGGTTATATACACATATCAAGTTTTCTTGCCATAAACAGTATCAGCCCCCATCTATGTATTTTATATGCGATTATTAAAAGTTAAATTGTATTGTTCAAATTAAGATTAAATGTACAAACGGTTAATTATTATATTGTGTTCGGCAAATCATCTTTTTAAAGTACTTGAACTATACCAATCGTGCTTTTGCCGTAAACTAGGGCATACATAATAATCTGTTAACATTGTATTAAACGTTTTTTAATAGTCTTACCTGACACTAGTGCACACACTATGGTCAGTAGAAAGATCATGCTTGCACAACTGACCAGTGGTAGCTGAGATGAATGCCGAGGTGTTATAGACTTTGTCTAAAGACACGCCGGCCCAGATAAGGATCTGTACATGAGCTCGTTATATCTAGATTATGTTATGATAAGTAATGATTAACGGTGTACTAGTGAGCCAGTTTGTTACGTATTTTGCTGGATAGCATATCATATGACGCCTCGGATCGACACTTCCGGCTTCATTCGAAGCCATTGTCCCAGGTATGCGCTCTACCCAGGAGTTACAGTTTAATAATATGACGAGTATGATTTTAGTTATGGACATCAGACAAATATCTAGAATATTCTTCGAAAACATCTCGTAGTGATCATAGGCTATTGCGAAAATTGTCTTATGCGTCATTGATTGCTTGTCACACTCTCGGGTGGTGAGGCTTCATCAAACGATACTGGTCAAAAGCCAATTTACTCTTGCAATAATGTCAAACAATATGTATGCATTTCTGATACGTAGCACACACCGACAGCAACAAGAAAAAAGCAGTGCCACGAGAGTACTCAGACGATATAGTCGAACAAATGTATGATAAAAAATCTTATGATTCTACACGATTAGCTCATGAGACAACCCTTTTATACATAAAATGCACATGCTGTATTCGAAAGGCATTTTCTTACTGTACATCTTGAAGACCAAACTTGTATTGGTATTTTGATGATTTATCACTCAAACAAATACCACTAATCAGGTATCAAAATTATAAAACATAGATAGAAAACGAATGTCTGTTTTAAGACACAATAACATTTGATAACGCGAGGATTATCCAATACTAATAATATTATTTGTGTCATTGCCATTTGAACGACTAAATATACCACTGTACATATCGGTTAGGATTACTCGCAGAGCTTGTACTAAGATACTGAATTTACGAATTGTAATGAGCTTCGCTTACACCGTTTGTCATTGGCCAAAGCTGAGTTTAATCCCTGGGTCTAAAGCCTGCAAGCCTAAATAGCTGCGCCGAAAAAAGGAAAAATGTACCCAACTTAAAAATGTTAAAGAAAAAAACGTCTATTCAAGGACAAGTATTACAAGCCAATTGACCACCCATGGTCTACTTGAGCACCCATGTGCAATAAATACGAGGTTTATGTGTAAAATGTATATTATTGTAATACTGTTGTATGTTAATGTTTATATTATGTTGTTGAAGAAAAACTAGAAACACAAAAAATAGTTAAAGAGAGGTCAAAGCAGTGCGTTATGAAGACTGGAGGTGCTGGTTCTCTCTAAATTACCAGGATTCTCGTTTTCAGTACACGGCACACTGCTTACGCCAAACGAGCAGGTTTGGTATTTGCCATAAACCCATCTTACAGATAAAGAACGTTCATGCCCATGTTTCCTCACCGTAAAGAGTTTACTTTCATACGACAAGCACTAAATTCATGCTAAAACTAAAGCTTGGGTTGTAGCGTTATTGATCACATTTGGACCATCTGCATAAAGTCCTGGTGCTTTTATAACATTTAGGTGCTTATTATACGAATATTCAATATGCTAATTGATTAATACCTGTTATATGTTTGCTAATTTGAAGTTGTTTTTCAATTACGATTTAAATAAAATAAAATTGAAACAATGCATGGCGTCAAAATACTGCTCGATGTGCTTACAACAGTTTTATTAAATGCAATTAAAATCGTGTTTGGGTTTAAAGGATTACAGTTCGCATATTACATTTCAGTTGATAAAAAACGTAGTGTAAGATACACAATAATACAACAATAATACCAATATCAATTATGAAGAATATTTGAAAGACTGAAGCCTTTTTAAATGTCTTATATTTTATTTTGTTTATCGCAATATCGACATTAACTTCTAAGAGTCGGACACATAAATACAGCGGTCGGGAAATATTTGCCAACTCTTGGCACTTTCCGTCACTACGCGGAGCATGATGTCAAGTCCGGCATAAGGGTAAGTTTTGGGTCGCTGCAGATAGCCTTGCTCAGCTCGCACCTGAAAAGTAAGGAACGAATGATGTTAAAACATTAAAAAATATAGACACGCGTCATTTTAGTTTTAAAAATTACATTTGACATTATGTTTAATTGTAAAAAATGCAGAACGTTTTAATGATGTTTCACAGATGAATTAAAAAATATCAATCGACAAAAAATATGGGCGCAGACGCCGGTTGGAACGCCAGAGGAGGATGACTTGAAAACGCCATTTATATTCTCTGGATATACGTGCTTAAACTAGCTATGCCAAGACATTTTTTAAAAAGCACTTTTTTTAATTTCCGTATTTAGTTATATTGAATATTATTCTTAAATTGAATATAAAACTTTACTCCAGTAAGAAATCTTTATGTTTGATGAAGTTATAGCCTGTCAAACATGTACACCCTCAACCCGCGAAAATTTCAATGTTTTGAAAATGATAAAAAAGTCAACCCATTTTAAGTTATCATGTCAATTAAGCAGGATTTCTTCTATAATTTCGTTCAATGACATCTTAATACAATTCAAACAAATCATTTTATAGAAAAATAATCATTTGTTTTAAGGTTTTAAGCATTTAAACATGAGCAACTAATTTGTCTAAGATACAAAACAGAATGTTATCTGTAAAACAAACCTTTATTAACTCATAAAAACCAAGCATATTGTATTAAAACGATCCATAGTGACTGGCGCTATGGATTCACGTTATGAACAATACATATTTCATATGTGTACAATGAAAATCGTAGTAAAACTGATTAATTCTGAGCAGATACAACCAAGTTAAAAAAAATTACGAAACAAATTTTTGATAACACAAAAATAAAAAAATTGAAATATGAAAACACAAGTTCTGTTCGTGTTTATAACCGTTATCGTGTTTTTGTGAGATTGCCTGTTTAAACAACTACATAATTATACATTATTTATTATTAATATTGAACTCTTTAACGTCGAACCTAAAACAAATTAATTATATTTACATTGCTATGTGTACACTACATTTTATATATATTTTATATATATTCGCGGCCAAAATAAAACTATTATCCATTCGCCTATTGCGATTTAACACGGAACTCTGTGCTTGTTCATTTAATCTACTTACTCAATATAAATTTGCGTTTCAGGTGTTCAGGTTGATATTTAATGTTATTTTACGGATAGAGTACGGGGCTGTTCGTGTAAAATGACATCATTTTTGGATTCAACACATGTTAATTTACTTAAGAACATCACTGGCATTAGTGTGATCGACTGTGCTCGATAAAATCTACTTACTTTTAATTTTCAACCAAGAAGTTATTTGGCAAAATAAAAGCGTTTTTATAAATTCTGTGATACACAGGCACTATGACCTTTGCTATAGCCAACATAATTTTTTTTAAATCTTACGTTTTTAGAGCGTAATCAACTGTTAAAAAATGCACCTAAAATCAGCGCTTTTGGGTTGAATTTCGATGCGTTTGAGTATTCATGAGATAAAACAGGCGGCGCAACTCGTATTGGATTGGTATAGCTACTTAAACGACTATTATAGCCTGCGCACATTAACCCCGACTTGACCTTTATGCAAGAATATATTATATATTGAGTACGGACGTTGACTTATCGATAATGCAATCGCTGCCAGTCGGCTTACATCGCGCATGTTCGTTGAACAATATAGATGTTCATATGTCCAATACGAGTATAACACTGCACAACCGCAGTGGCCGCGGGGTTCTGTTGCGATTCCAGCGTTCCTATAGTTACGGGTTTGAGCCTTAACCGAGTAGTTTTTCCCAATAAGTGGAATGATCAAGTCAGGTCAAGATGCAAGGTAAAGCATGAGTTTTGCGTTTACTCGTAAAAAAGTGAAATAAAAGCTTAATAGTTACATATTTTTATTAAAAATATTATTTAAAGTGTGGTGTTTTAATATTTTATGTTTATGCTTTCCATTGGTATTGTTTCATATTTGATATCTTTTTGCATGATACAAACAATAAATCAACAGTAAATAAAATGAAAAAGTAAAGAAAAAAATAAATATAAAATCTAAGACTGGAACCAGCATATAAGTAATCAAATAAACCCGATCTCACTGCTTTACCGATTAGTCTAACGAACCGCACACCATTTAAACTGATTTAAATTGAGTAGATAAAGCTTATTCTTTGAACATCCATAGCGGGATTTATTTTGTCATTTGCATGCGTAAATTGCCGAGGTGGAAGGAGGGCGTGGTATTGATCGTATAAAGATGTGAGCTAGATCGTTAGTAGATGCTTATTTGAAAGGTCTAGTCGGGGTTTATGTGCGCAGGCTTAAGGATAAGTCGATATTGCAATAAGGTCTTATAAAAAAACTGATGAAAGGGAAAGCCCTCAGGAAGCATAGCCTGCACGAGAAAACAGCAGCCTCGGTTTTATTGAAGCTGTTCATCAGTAGAAATGAATGATGCCACACCACTGACGCCCCCTAGCGCATGAGCAGAACTCCATTTTCAAATGTAAACAACATACAAGATCATTTAGGGTAATATTAATATCATACTTATTAGGATAGTAATTCCCATTGGATCCACAGACGATATCAAAGCCCGTGTTGCAACTGATGAAGTTTATGTTCTGACACAGCACTGCGGACAGAAGATCAGAGATGGGCGGCGTGGTCGTCGCTGGGACGGTCGCCGTCGTAGTCGTCGGGCTCGTAGATGCTGTCTGGGATATTTCATAGTATTCAGTGTAATACCAAGGTATTAGCTAAAAAGAGTTAATGTCTACATGTAAGCATCATGTAGCGTACAGTTTAAGTAGTTATATGAGTTCGGTATTAGAACGGCCATCGTTTCACAAGCGGAATCATAGTTTATCATAATAAGTCTTAGTTTTGTCCAATAAATCCCTTAAAATAAAACGTCTGGTTGTAGAAATCTACAAAATGCCAAATGGGCAAGACAGAGCACTTCAGCCAACATTTAAAGGATCATGCTTGTCTCTTAAAAAGAAAGTTTGTACCGCTGTATGTGTAGTTGCAGCTGTCGTGACGACATCGGTAGGCAATGGCGCGGTAGTGGACGGGGCGTGTGTGGACGTAGAACCAGAAATGCTGGTTGGACTTGGTGTTGTTGACACTGAATCGCAAGGTCCGAGAACGGACACGGTCAAAAGAGCGTTGTGGCATCGCTTTTTTGCAAAATCGCAACTAAAACAAAATGTTTTGATTATAAATGAAACGTGTGTTGTGTCGCATATCTTTCGATATAAATCTATAATAATTATTTGATTAGAATGTGTCAAAGCTGGTTCTAACATACATGTACATTCGATACATACATATTTATAAAGTAGATACATTTTATCAAACAAAATTTAAAAATAAACACTTTCACACGGTAAGACGTACTGTGACTTGTACTCATGCCCGTCCGAGCCGCATACAGGTTGCTGATCTTGCAATTCGTGGCAATGGACGTGGTGGATCTGTTGACATACGGCCTGATCTGTCAATGTGAGGCCAGAGTCGATGCACTCCTCATCGTGGCAAGGAACGCCTGAATAGGAAATATCAAATGCAACTGCACCGCGACTAGATCATTACTAACCAAAACATAAGCATGCACGGTCAATAAATTTTAGAATAGGAGAAAAGCCCCAGAAAGCGTAGCTTACGTGGGGAAAATAGCAACATTGATTTACTGAAGCTTTATTGAAGCTGTTCAACAATAGTTATGCTCGAGTTTGCACCACTGACGCCCCTCCCCTCTAGCGCATGAGCTAGTTTTTTTCCAAACACAAAAAGAATAATTAGAGCTCCGCTAGTCGGAGCATTGCATTATATGCCAAAAGGATTAGCCGTTCTAAAATTAGATCAGATTATAATAAAGTGACCTACTTTTGACCCAAAATCAATAGTGATCATCGGTCATGGCCAACTAAGACACCAATTATGGTGTCTCAAAGCTTTATAGTTTTTGAAGTTATTGAGCTGACAAGACTTTGCTAACGCCGGACAAACAGACATATATGTTCCTTCGGACGTATAAAAACCGAGTGGAAATATTGTGGGTTCTGCTTCCCACTTCATAATTTCTGAAATATAAAAATAGTGTGGCATAGGACGGTTAACCTCCACAAAAATTACAGTAAGCTACTAGGTGTAGTACATCAATTGCACAAGTGTAACTGTTTATAAAATACACGGCTACGAACATTGGTAATAAGCGATAAAATTGGACGATGTATTTTTGTAATTTAATCTGCATATATTTTATATGTAGAATACAAGTATTGGTATCAATAAACCTGATTCATTCAAGTTATATTACCGTTGAACGAGAGCATATAATCATACACCTTAGTTTTCATAAAATTTCACCAAAATCATAAGTATATCCTCATAAATGAAAAACTACAATACGATTTTGATCTGATTTCATCGAAACACTGAGATGTAACTGGATATACATTCGCGAATATTTACAATCCTAGCTCTCTTGATCGATCGGTTTAAAACGGAGTTAACGCATTCGCATACGTAAACATTCGTAAAATGCTATTTTTAGAAACGTATTGAGTTCAACTGTTAGGTATTGCCAATTTGAAATCTGATCCGACCATTTACAGAAATATTCGAAGGGCTTCGCGCCAAATTATAAATCTTATTTGAAATAGATTTTTAGAATGGCCAGAAATGTTACGAAATTAGTTTCTCAGTTGACAAACTGTGTCAATATTAATTAAATTATGCACTTAATAATAATAATAAGGTGTTTAATTGACAATGTATTTAGATGAATTTGGCCAGTAATAAATCTTAAATGGTTATTGAAAATGCCACACCGTCGACGCTTGAGCGACACTCTATTTTCTTAACCGAAGTCCATACAATAAAAGATCCATGTTGACTGTAGAAAGTTACTCTATTAATATGTTTTAATGCCATTGTAAAGGTTTAACTGACCAGTAGTCGTTGTTAAGGTGGGGCAATGGTTGTTGGCCACAATCTCGAGTGGAGTCGCATCCTTCATCGTATGGCACCGAGCGAGGGCGAACTCACATCTAGTGAAAAATGTGTAATGTATTTTTAAACGGAACATCTACATACTTAAGCCTATACTCCATATTTGTTTGGTAAAATTGCCTAATTAAGACAATGTCATGCAAACAATAATATAACGGGTTAAATATCTTAATGGGAATCGCTTGAAAGCATGACTTAAGACATACTGACTTGTTCGAGTAGACCTGGTGGTCGCTGCCACAGACCGGTCCGCTTGTGTCCACTTCGTGGTGACCCAGGTGGTCACAGTTTACATGGTGAAAATCGTGGCATATATGCTCGTCCACCGTATGTATAATGAGCTCG
>Ga0224511_10005060_pt1 | contig 10218 bp, 8 predicted proteins | sample SF_May12_sed_USG_2_FD_169988 | JGI IMG/M metagenome (GOLD analysis project Ga0224511, IMG submission 169988) | Sediment microbial communities from San Francisco Bay, California, United States - SF_May12_sed_USGS_8_1 | ecosystem: Environmental > Aquatic > Marine > Sediment | place: USA... | reverse complement strand
TATTCAAAAGTTGTTTAGGTTCTTTCTGTATGTCGAAATAGAACCAGTTTATATATTTAAATTTGCAATTTATGTTCAATTCGTTTATCTCTATCATGATCTTTTAATTGACCCAATAGCTATTGCCATTAACATTGTCATGTGCTCCTTTGTAAAAGCTATTATGTGGGACAAAATGTTTCTTTAATCCTTTGTTTGAATGCTTATTGGACAGGTTATTGAACAATAATAGGTTTCTGAGCCAGTAATGTTACAATTGCACACCGAATGTAGCGAAACAATTCAGACGGCATAATTGTTTACACTCTGGTATTTTTCAATTATGATCCATTAAATCGTTTTAGCGATCTGTCATTTATTGCATCTGCATACTTAATTTATTATTGTTGCTTTGATTTGCACACACACTTAACTGGCAATTCGCTTGTAACGTACTCATATGGACAAGCAAAATTAGTTCCTTTTGGCCAAAGTTCTTTACACACGTATACTGGAACTTGTGTTGAATAGTATGCGAATTTTGTGTAACTAACTTAACTGTAACAATATAAGAACTCATAGTTTATCCATAACAAATACAATCGGTATGAGAAGTATTAGACGTTTTCCATTCATTTTTGATTACATACAAAAGAAAGACCTTGTGCTTTTTTAAAACTGAAGTATTATTAACAGGTATTTGTTGTTTTTATATACAGGATGGACAAATATTTTTATTTGTAGATAATTTTAAGAAATGTATTGTATATCAGTGTTATGTATTTCATATTAGAATGATTATGCGTATTTTATACTGTAAATGTGTGTTATATATTGATGCATGAATGAGACTTTAATAAACTAATAAACTATGGTCGTTTGACACAATACAGACCCTTTATTTTCTTGTTACCAATGTTTGTGGGGTATCAAAACCTTGTGGAGCCCAGATGTGTCCTATATCGGCCGGCAAATCGTTTAATTTTTTATTATTTACATAATTTACCGCTGCAACGCTTTCCAAGGTCAACAGATACATAACATTTCCATTTTTGATACACACGACCCGATCGCATGGAAGTCGCTGGACGACGACATATGGACACAACATTATTTACTTACCTTTAAGATGAAACAATCGAACACACATTAATTAATAACAATAAATATTTTTTTTTAAATATTAATTGTAATTAATCAATGCGTGTTGGATTTGTTGAGCTGTTATACGTTTGCTTGTTCCAGGAGCCATTTACGTTCTTACAGGGACGTATACATTCTCGTTTCAAACAGGCGGGGGTCTGGCGGTTCTAAGTGGCATGTGTATTATACAACCTTACTATTACGTGCGTAATTCTTCACGTCGACATGACGTCAGCGCAAATGGAACAAAGGAAGCAGGCAACGCTCTTGCAGAATCTATGGACCTAGATCAGTTAGCATTTGGCTCCTATCGGAATGTTTTACAGTTATCAATATCTGTAGAAAGTATTCCCGCGATTAAACATATTCTTGATATTAAACGATCAAAGACTCTCATTAAACATAAAATCAGACAGTTCATCAACAAGGAAAGCACATAAACGATATCTAAACCCCGTCAATCTTCTGGATATCAATGGCCTTGGCTCTACAGACACGGTGTAATGTGCAACGATCAGTAAATTGCAGGAATATGTCAGACAGGGATACGTTATTTAGAGCAAATATAGAAGTATACTTGATACAATGCTGCAGTTGAGTTGTTGATTTTGACATTTTATGGGTACCAATTTGAAGTTATTTACGAACATATATTTTGCTATCATTTAGAGCCATTTAAGATACTGTTTGGTTTAAGTAGCAAGGTACACATGTCAGATGTTGAGAATATCTTATTAAAATCAAATAGTAACACAATATGTGTTTCTTGAACTTTTTGAAACTAATAACATTTCATTTTAGTTATTATGATGATCATTCAAAGTATTCTATTCACAATTATCGTTTAAATGCACAAAACAATGCAATAAAACATGATCTGGTTGACGCCACTCATGGCATACGCATTAATGTATGAAGAATGGATAAGGAATATATCATGTCAACAAATATATTTTATTTCAACTGAACAGCAATATCACAGTACGCAATTCGTAACACATGTCGCAAACAAGAACATGTTTATTAACGTTAACAGTATGGCATCATCTACATATAAATAATGTCAAATTATAACATCACAAAAGTATTATCGAACATGATGATACGAGAACCTATTATATGCTATATATATGTAAGTTAAGTATAGGAAGTACGCAATAAATACAAAAACGTAGGTTAATTTTGTTTCACTTCAAATACATGTAAAAGGATGGTAAATGTATATTAATTATAATTGTTTTAATTGGCGATTGAAAAAGGGTATTTAAAAGTGTGTTAAATTAAACTAACTGTAAAAATTAAAACAGTGGAGGTTAAGCATAACACAGGTATTTAATGTCATTATCGATGCACAGTCCCGAAAAACTTTAATACTTTTCCGTTTCTATACTTTTTGTTCGTGTGATAATGTTAATCGCAAAAAGTACGCTTTTATTTGTTTGAACTAGGTCAGATTGTTACGTAACAGTCATAGCCTTATTCCATTTGATTAAAACATTGAATATTTACTGTTTTGAATAATAATTTTTGACAGTTTGGGGAACTGACCGTTGTGTTATCGGGACAGACAAAATGTTAGTGTTAATATATTTATTTTAGCACACACAAACACAAACAATATATAACTGAAAACCAAAATGTGTAAAAAAAATACATCGGGATAATTATGATAACCAATTTAATAATACACTTATCAAAATTCCTGCTATGGAAAGCCATAAACAATTAAACATTAATGAAAAATATCAAACCATGCATGTTAATTGTACGTTAGTAGTGTTTATAGTCACATGGTTTAACAGGTGAGAATACTTATTAATCAAGGTCGATTGTAAAAACATGTTACTAGAGCTTAAATTTATCCCTCTATGCTGCTTATTGATAAATCCATAAACTGGCTATTAATTGGAATATGTATATATTTAACCACAAACATTGCCATGTGTTCTATTGTTATCAACAGTATTGTGGTGAAATTCTTACTGTAATCCTTTGATAAGTTAAACAGATAATGGAGATTACGGTATTCAGTTGATATGTGCATTAAATGTTGGCAATCTTATATTGGTAACGAGGTTTGAGAGAGGACTGAAGCCTTAAATACCTCCTTAAATACAAAGCGCTTTGTAATAAAATCATCTAGTACCTTTTTATAACGCCTTTGGTATGACGTGGTATGGGTTCGTTCAAAAACCCTCCGCTCCCGAGGCGAATATTCTACCACTAGCCTATCGCTGTGGTTGGACAGTTAGTAGTTACAGCATGAGCACCATCATCAGGTCTTAGAATCACACGAATTCCATATTATCACTGGGTACAATCAAAGCGTCACAGGCTGTGGTTCTCAACGAAGACAGTGTAGTTGAATATTATTCAACGAAAAATCATGTAAACAGCATGATCCTCATCCTCAAATTGAATTTGACAATGTTGAGAAACATATACATAAAAGTGGTCTTCGTCCAGCACCACAGACATTTAAATGTATATGTTTTTCAACGAAGTCAAATTCAATTTGAGGATGAGGATCACGTTGTCTACATATAAAGTTTTCGTTGAGTAACAACTACATGTCTTCGTTGAGAACTTGAGAACCACAACCTGTGTTGCTTTGATTGTACCCAGTGATTATTTAACATGCAAACTTTGCGAGCCTAACAACAAGCACCTTCATTTAAAATGAGTAGGGATTTTGTTAGTTCATAACACACATGGCCACAATAAGCTTTTGGTGGTCAAGGTCAAACCAACGTTAACGTCAAGCAGACGTTTTACTACAAGAACGAGTCGTGCTCTGTGGCGTCGTGCACAAGAGGCGAGGGGCCATTCACATGCCGTAACTGAAACATAAAACACGGTTAATATAGCATACACGTTCATGCGATGAACAAATGTTTATGGCTAAAGAATTACAACGTAAATATTTATATTTACTATTTAAATTTGATATATACATGTAGATATAGTATATCATACATTAACAAAAACAATAAGAACAAAATAACATCATATATGCATTACATTTTAGTAAAATCTGTTTAGTAAAGTTTTGATAGTAGAACGGTGGATATGAAAATTTTCCTTAATTTTAATCGTTATAATAATTGTATTATTACCAACTGGTAGCTAGCTATCCTATTGGCTGTTTAAATAAAATTAAAGCATATATCACAATGTGACGTGCTTAGTCACAACATCACATTTGTTCAACTATGAAACAATAAGATAAAGTTAAAAAACCGATATATCATGCTGCAAGTATTTCTAAAACCACAGTTTTAAGAAATGTTCGATCCTGAAATCGCATTAATTTACTGTATAGGCACATGTATTCAAATAAAAACCAATGTAACCAATACTAAACCAACGTAACCGAATTGAGCATTAGGCTTTAAAACATGTTTTGTCTATTTCATATAAAATGTACCTGTACTCTTTTTCAGAAAACGCTCCCTAGCTACATTGATTTTACTGACTGAGTGACCTTAATGGGACTGTAAAATGCCTTCAGTAGACATTAAAACACACGCATCATTAGTACTATATGATTGTTATTAAATCATAACTCGTCATCTTCGGCGACGATATCGGAAAACAGAGCTCTGTTATAGGACAGGTTTTTCCGTATACCGGAGGTAGGACTCGTTTCCCCCGGTTCGGCGGATTCATCTTGTTCGGTAGTTTCCGGCACGGAAGCAAAGTGCTTCATGACCTTAGGTCCAGTGTCGAATGTCACCGAGTGCGCTTTCCCGAAACGGTTGCGACGCGCTGCACTCGGGCTTTTCTTTGGTGACACAAACCTGACACTTTTGTCGGCAGCTTTGATTTCTTTAGGCGAACGATCTTCTGGAATCGTACCCCCCTCTTTAAGAGGTTTGGTATGCTTTTCTTTAAGTGAGCCGCCTCGCCTTGAATCAGGCGACGAATCAGAACCTACATTACGTTTAAAAGACCCATGCTTGCTTTTACCGCGCAAAATACGGCCGATGGCACCCGTGTTTCCCCGACGTTTTTCATACATATCGCCCTCTTTTACCTTTTTGTTTGGCGTATCCACTTCGTTTTCCAGAGCGAAGGAGACCCCTGCAGGCTTGGTTTCATTTTCCTCAGTGTCTGATTCAGCTAGCGGCGATAACGCTGATCCTTCGGTACGGTCGTCAGAAGACGTCGACGGAAAGTTACGACGTAAATGCAGCCTCCGACGTCCGGGGGAGTCAATCCCCTTGAGCACGTTTCCGGCACTGACGCCGCGTCGTCGGGCCATATGAGGATCGCCCATTGGGGCAGCTAGACTGAGGCGTCGGATGTAGTTGTTAGTAGCGACAACGGGGGCGAGTGACTTCCGGCGTTGCCTGGACGCGGCAGGCATGGGCGACGCTTCCGGTGACTCGCTAATCGGTGTATTCCACAAGGCTTGCGACATACGTCGTGTTCGCATCTGCTTATTTTGCAGATACATAAGTAAGTCATTTTCACTATTTTCGCTTTTAAGATTTTTGTCCAACCGTTTATATTGTTGCTGAAAAAAGAACACAAAACAATTTAAATGTTTTTATTAATATTCAATATTTATAAATGAAGTATATTTAAAATTAAAAAAATAACATGTGTATCAAAAGGTATAATCTTGTGGCGAATTTAAACGTTTTGTCATGTAATTATGTTTCATTTTCAGTATCTAAATAAAAGTAAAAAATCAATATTTGTATAAAATAGCATAAAGTTGTGGCATATAAAATGCCATGTAATAATGTGTCATGTGAAGTGTCTTAATAAGTTTTCTTTTAAAACGTATTACCTGTCGTCTAGAAGGCACCATTAGTTTGCGGATGTCCTGTGCGGTAGGGTTTTTATCCTGCAGCCTCGTTTCCATGTCGCGCGTGACGGCCACTGGAAACAAGGATTTCCTTCTTCTGGCCTGCTTAGAAATTATCTCTCGGTCCAGCTCCGAACCTGAAAAATTGGATATATTAAGGGTACCTTATGAAGACCGTTGTTTGGTTCATAGTTGATTTTACTCATAAGATCAGTATTTAACTAAACCCTCGAAGTAAACGTCAGCTGTACCGCACCTATATCGTCGGAGCTGGCGTGGAGCGAGGGCACGGGAATGACGATGTCACTAGCGACACTGCTCATGTCGTCATCTGTGATGTGCACTTCCGGTGGTGCCTCCTCCGCCTCCTCACTGAAAATTTACAAAGGACCTTACTAGTGTTCAGTTATTAATTTCCTTACAATTCTTAAACAAATCATAATAAAACTGAAGAGGCATCTGTATTTGAAGATATATTGCCTTTATTACGCAATACATCACTAGCGGATCCAGGGGGGTGGGCGCCCCGCCTAAGGTCAAACCCTGAATCCACCACTGTACCTGGCGTGCATCATACGCCATAAGTAAAGATATTGGTGTTAATAAAACTTCTTCTTTAAGACTCTATAATAAATAACTTAAAATCAGTCGACCAAATTGTAACGTATTGTGTGTGTGTGTGTGCATTTTATTTACTTATCGACGCACTCGGACATTACCATTCGGCATAGGAGTATACAGGTAGTAGATTATATATGTGACCCATTGTGCAATTAATTTACTGGAGCCCCACCAAACACGATAAACAAAGTTAACGTTTCCTGTGTACAGCACAGATACACGGGAGGGCGCATTGTTCCCGGGAAAACAGTAACTATCTTCTTTTAGAAATTTTAGTTGGGTGAGCGGGGGATCGCTGAAACGGTAGTCTAGTGTGCTAAGTGTGGTACCACTTTACCAAGTCAATGTTTTACCGAATGCATTGTTGTACACTACTATTATTTTTTAATCAGTCAAGGTTAACCAAGGTCACTTACTCAAAGATGTCATCAATATTTTCCTCACTTCCATACTTCTCCATTATCATCTTACTGCCTGCCAGATGCTCAAAGTGTTGCCTGGAATATAATTACATATTAAAAATGTCGTGTATGTTTGATAATTAACAATAAACATTGAAATAGCGCGGTTTACTAATTAGTCAATTTATGACCTTTGGATTGAAAAAAGATTGGTGTTTAAAAGGATCTGGTTAAATCAAGGAAAAATCAAAAGGAACTCTTAGACCTGTGTAATTATGTACACAGATCTTTTGTTCCACTTAGAATGCTTCAGCAAAATATTCTTGTCTATTATGCATTACCCGTATCGATAGTAATGTAGTACCAATGCATAGTATTCTAGTATTACCTTTACATTAACTAACATTCGACATGGTAAAAACATTAACATGTGCTTATTTTAAAGCTTGTTAGTGAGACGCATTTTAATCATAAACCTTTGTTAGCAATGTTCAAAGAAACCATAAAAGTTCGTTAACAATCATGACTTACTGTAGCGCGAGTTTCTCGAAGTGTGTCATGATCTGCTCGTCTATGGAGACCGGATCTCGCTGCAGTAGCACCTTGAGGTAGCGGCGATTGTAGTGTTCCAGCAACTCCTACGTGTAAACGAATTTGATTAGCGGGCAAAGGCGTTTCATAAAAAGCACGTGGGCGGACGAACACACTTAATACGGATTCGATTAAGGGTCAAAATATTTTAAAAATTGGCATGAAGGTGGACGAACACAGATACACCAATATAATTTAATGGGCAAAAACTTTCAAAAAGACAAATGGGCGGGCGAAAACCCATACACGGATTCGACTTATGGTCAAATGATTTAAAAATCAAATGTGTGGGACGGCCTTTTTCTGCCAAAGAAATACTTCTACATGTCGGTGGTAATTCATGAACCAATGACAATAAAACACAACGTATTGTATCAAATATCTGTGTAGAGTTTATAAGAAGCATTTCTTTTTCCTACAATCTCGTATTTATTTGTTGGTGGTTCAGGATAATTTGACAATACAAAATTGTAAAACGAATTAGACATGCTTCTAAATGAGATTCGGCCAGTGTTTATGTGTATGCTTTTCTTGTTCTTCTACAAGATACGAGAAACCTGAACCAAATACATCTACGTGTCAGCTAATAGCTTCACGGTAACACAGTTTCGTACACATTACTCTTAAGGTAATAGGAGTGCAATGGATTGACATATTTTCTCGTACAGTTAGATAAAAAGGTTTTAAAAACATTTTTTTAAATTCAAATATATGTCATTTTAAGACGATCAACTGCACCGCATTTCTTAGTTTTTGCTTTTTATTCGTATTTAAGGGAGGTAATGAGGTGTAATATTATTTCCCTTTAATTTAATTAAAGCAAATATAGGTTACTTTCTTTTAAACATAATTTTCTATGGTTAAAAAGTAAAGTCACAATACATATAGCATTTTAATGAGGAAATTATTGTTTATATTTTGATACAAAATAAAAGTTTTATGGGTATCCTTCGTAGTCCATTACACAACAATTACATTAAATGATATTGTAGTAAAATCGCACCCGTGTAGGACATTCGATTTTTATCGAATTAAAACCTACCCTGAAGTAGTGCGCTCCCCGCTGGCCGGCGATCTCTTCAATGGCGGCCATCATGTGATCAGTCACGTGACTGTTGATCTCTTCGCTGAGAAGTAGTTGTTCTTTATTCTCCATGCGCACGCGCAGAAGCTTCACCAGAGGTTTGATTGTGATGCCCTAAATATACATGTTAATGATGCTTGTTTATAAGATTGTGTTTGTTATATATACGTATTTTTGTCATGGTGCAAGATTTTGACAACAGCATCAATATGAAAAGTTTTAACATATTATAGAAATTATTTATTCACTTTTATTAATGATTTTGTTCTTACTGATATAATAAACATATGAATTGGCCGGTGTAGTATTTTACTGTGAGCAACCAGTCCAATTCTAATTATTTACATATTGATTTTATATACGGTCAGATGCGCTACTATTGTGAAAAGCCCCCAAACTTCACGGCCATAAATGAACATTACCTGTATGAAGACAGTGAAGAAGATGACGGAGATGGTGGCGGTGAGGAAATGGCCCTTTGGCAGGTTGGGCGCCTTTAACACGCCCACCAGCGAGAAGGCCACTGCACCTCGTAATCCGCCATAGGCCTACAGAGGACGGAAAGTCAGATTTCAGTATAATGGATAGTTCCAGAATAGTTCAAGCTACTCCCCATGCGGCATATTTCTTTGATCTTGTGATAAGGTTAATCACCAACAGGAAGTATGCTTTCTTTTGTATTTTCTAGGTCAGATTGTCAGCTGACAATATAAACCTAATCTTTTGGATTAAAATTTGCAATGTACAGTTATAAATGATCATGATTGACAGTTGTGGAACTGTCAATTATAGAATTATAGAATACAGCTGTGGTGCCTTTAACACATTAACTAGAGAGAACAATTGACAGTTCCACAACTGTCAATCATGATTATTATAACAGTACATGGTCAATTGTAATCCAATACATGTAGATTATGATTATATTGTCGGCTGACAATCTGACCTATAAAACACAAAAGAGAGACCCCTTCACAAGCCTTCACAAGATCAAAGCAAATCTACCGCATTGGGCGGAGTTTGAAATTTTGCGGAACGGTGCATACGTCGCCGCTTTGACCGCCGTAGACATGTAAAGGGGATACACAAATGTTGAGTCAACGTATATAAAGAACTAGCATGCTATACATTAATTGATTTTCAAACAGTGTTACATTTTGTAATAATCAATAAAACTGTTCTAAGAAAAACATTTTAAATAGTTATATTTTGTTTTGGAAAAACATTAACTGAAATAACAGCATGGTGATGTATCTTTCCATATACGAAGAACTTTGTACTTCGTGTGAATAACCATAGACAAGACTAACGATATGTTTGTAAATCAATATAGATTTAAGACTAGATAGACAAGATCAATGTCATTATGAACTAGTTATAAGCCACGTGTTCCATACCATTATAAACTGTTCTTCCATATCTATCTTTCTCAATCGATGACTTTTGTTGATGAAGAACGTGAGCAGAAACACCCCTGGAACACAGACATAATAATAATTATAGTAGTAGTAATAACGATAATAATAATAATAATAATAATAATAATAATAATAATAATAATAATATTATTATTAAGAAGAAGA
>Ga0224511_10005059_pt1 | contig 10219 bp, 5 predicted proteins | sample SF_May12_sed_USG_2_FD_169988 | JGI IMG/M metagenome (GOLD analysis project Ga0224511, IMG submission 169988) | Sediment microbial communities from San Francisco Bay, California, United States - SF_May12_sed_USGS_8_1 | ecosystem: Environmental > Aquatic > Marine > Sediment | place: USA... | reverse complement strand
AACACATCACCAGTGATATATGAAGCCAAAAAAGGAGAAAAAAACCTTTAACTATTTTCTCCAGTGATATTTTTTGGTCTGCGTTTTGCGTTTTTTACGCACATTTCTAACCAAAAACGCATACTTTCAAAACATGTGCGTTTAAAAAACGCACAGATTTACAAGCACTTTTATATTGTTCAAATGAGTAAGTTATCCGACTTTTAAAAGCGCTGTTACCTTAGAATTTTTAATTGTGTTAAGGAATACGAACTTACCATTAACCTCACCCTAATAACTTTGCCTTTTTTTCGTAAAACATCTCTTTTTCCTGTTCGAATGACATAACAAACAAACACATTTGTGGGTCAGCTTAATGACTATTTTTAGGTTTCAATAAAAATAAAAAACTTTTTAGAAAATCTTGTCACATAAAGATAGGAAGATAAGAACTTTTTAACACACTCCAAACTTTGGAAAAGTGAGGTATAGTTTGAAAAGAATTTATCAAACGAATAAATTAAATAGGTATATACTATGACAATTTCAGTCCGTCTTATAAGATTTTCATAAGCAATGTCATCAAATGAATACGTTTTTAAGTCAAACAAACCGTGTATAAGGTTGTGTTTAAAAAGCTTATTAAGCTAAAAAACGCATTGTTTTTTAAAAAAAAGGCATTGTTTTCAAAGATGTGCGCTTTTTTCTCCCATACTTTTGAAACGAAACATTATCACTGATTTGCTCATTTAAAAATTAAAAGGAACGAATTAGGCCGCTGATCAGTATCTGTATCCGTATCCGGAAGATTTCATTGCGGACACCCTATTCCACGTTTTAGTATCCGTCAAACGAATATGCCTGTTTTTACCCGACCAATGTAGACACACATAGAAACATTAGTACATGTATGTAAAGTCTAATTTTATGACAATAAAATCTTAACTATTGATTAAAAACATATAATGTCGTAGGCATAGTTAACGATCGAAAACAACTGGTTTATCTTTTAATCAGGACATACCCCACACGCAGCGCACGCGCCAAAAACAGCTGGTTGCTGCATAACCACCACGCTAGACTGCTGTCCTGAGTACCCGGCAGGTGGCGCCTGGTTGGCGCTGTAATCGGGAGGTGGCCCCACAACCTGGCCCGGGGGTGGGGCGGATTTGTCCACACTTGACATGTCGTATGTTAGCGGTAATCTTTGACTGAAATACGTAACCTGTTTTTCAATATAACGCAATCATATTGGGGTTTAAAATATTGTAACTTACCCAATAAAAGCAAAGCTTCCTGGGGACTTTTTCTTTGGTTTAATTAACTTGCTACAGCTAGTGTCTAGTGCTTGAGTGGCGGCTTTAAAATGTCACCAACAACTACATCATTGTATGGTTATACTTTTTGAAGATTGTAGATTATTGATTGTGTGTTTTATTTTCAAAATTGTGTTGGCGGCATCATTATTTGGTGTGGCATCCTTCATTACCATCGATGAACAGCTTCAATAAAACCAAGACTGCTTTCCCCATTCAAACAGTGCTTTCTTGAGGACTTTCTTTATTTCTCATTTTAAATTAACACAGTTTATTTAAACGGATGAAAGGGAAAGTCCTCAGGAAGCATAGCCTCCATGGGAAAACAGCAGCCTCGGTTTTATTAAAGCTGTTCATCAGTGGTAATAAAAGATGCCACACCACGGACGCCCCCAAGTGCATGAGCGGAACTCTATTTTCAAATGTAAACAACATACGATCCATGATCCCTGGGGACCAGAAAAAATATAACTACAATGTACACAATGATGAGGTACGAGGTGACATTTTACAGACGCCACACAGGTACTAACAGTAACACCAGCTGTAGTAATTTAAAAGTAACTGATGAAAGGCAAAGCTCTCACGAAGCATAGCCTGCGTGGGAAAACAGCCCGACAAGCAAATTTGTTAAAGCACAAATGGACTTTTAAACTAAGATACACTTTTATGTCTCAGTAACTTGGTATTAGATGATATACAATGAGGTATTTAATGGTAAATCGTGTTGATATTCCACATATACATGGAGTTTATACTTAGGGACTTATAATGGAAGGTTCAATTTGAAGTTTGAACCGACAAATGGAGCCCTGGAACGAAATGCATTTAAGAGAAGCCCTTTATGGTCTAAATAAGATTGTTTCTTCTCGGTATTCGATATTATTGATATATTCAATGTACCAGACTAAAATACGTATATAAAATAACGTGATTATTATAATAAGTTGTGTGATTCGTGCCTTGAGCATTTCCCAAACAATTTTTGAACGGAAAATGTTTAACGGTGAAAATGGTCTAATAGAAACTTGTGATAGAACAGAAAAAAACCTGATATGGAGATGCGGTCTGTAGTTATTAATTAAATAATGTAATCAAAGTTGTGTTCTTTTCTAGGATAAAGTCTTTTATAAAATAAAGTGATACATGTCTCAAACAACTAGGTGAATTTACCTTTGTTTTCATATGTGTCCCCCTTTAAATAATTGTTGAGTTGGTGGACGTTCTTTGTATATTATAATTTGTCATTATGTTCGCAAAGTTTGCATGGCACACATGTTACCAAAAAAATTAAAGTTAAAAGCCCAGATATTCAAATCATTAAAACCAGTTTTTCTCTCTAAATTACATCCCAATTTGTGGCATTAAATACATAACTTTGGTGCATAGTTAACGTTCCCATCATCGTTATCAGGTAGTATTCTGAACTATTGCACCCCTTGTTAAATATCTGATTGTTGGTCTTGTATTGATAGCACAGCTGTTTTAATCTCTTAAAAAGGTTCAATAATCAGGAAGTTACACACACATTTGTGTTGTAAAATGCAAACATGTGATATACAAAGTCGCGCATTTAATTTAATGAAATAACATGTTTCAACAAGAAAAGTCTTCATAAGCGCATTATTACAATACAAATGGTTACGCTAAAGGCATGTGGAAATGCTTTATAACGAATTGAATTAAGTGCTTATCCAGCATTTTATTTTCATATGTGTATTAATTTATAATCAAAAACTTATAATCAAGAAACAAGAAATATGTGACTTTAATTTTGTACAAGTACTAAGGCAATATCACAACATAAAGTCATGATTCCTCTATGATGACTACAAGCAAAACATACGATGTCTTTTCGTAGGTTATGTTGCCCACAAGATCAGTCTTTAAAAAATCACACGAGTTTTAATTAATGTCGTATTATGAATTTAATTGATTGCATTTGATTATCATTTAAACTTTCTCTGAGTATATATACAATGCATGAAGGTATATTCTATAAACACGCAGCAAATTCGAACAATCATTCTAAAACCTACAAACATATTAATCACACAAAGAATTTCTACAAACTTTATAACAATTTAAGGTATTTGTATTCTTTTTTACTTGTTTAAATTCAATTACATTGTATACATTTTATAAAAAGTACAACAGTTTCTGAATGTACTCATGCAACATTAATAACAAAGCGTATTTATATAAATGTACACCATTACAAAACAAGCACTAGTGTTTTAATAACCAAAAATGCTTTTACAACAACTTACATGCGGTTAATTTACCCGAGTCCTCTAGGAAAATACCGATAGGCTCCAGTCACAGAAACTATGATATGATCAAACGAAACATTACTATTTTATAGGTGATATCAATTTCTAATCAAAGACTTTTGACATCTAGACACTTCAACACTCGGATGCATTTGATAGTAGACAATTGAAAACGTTTTAGGTAAAACTAGAGCATGCAATATCATCATTTTTGATTTTGTTTTGTTTTGTTTTTCCTAGTTACAGGTACAATCGTTTTAGACAGAGCGTTTTGTTTTAAATGAAATCTATGTGATAAAGCAAAATTGTCACATGTAAATTATGAAATATAGTTTATATGATATACTTAATGAAAATGTATACCATTTGTTTCTCAAAACATCTGGCAGTTAAGCTGTACAAGCTGAAGTTTAACTTGATTACTATTATAGCACCTTTTTTGTAATGAAAAGCAAAACTAAATAACATTGATCTGTATATATGTGAATGTAACGGTCTAGTGTTTTTAACGATTCGCATCAAATGAGTCACTTAAGAAATATAATATCGACAATACATCGAGATAACCACTATTAATTAAATTGAAAAGATGTTTAAAGCAGCTGTCCTCCAGATGCTCAATAAATGAAAAACTATTTTATTAAAATTAACGGTAAATACTGGTCAAGTTATGTTCAGTGGAGAAATCTATTATTACTGACCCCCTAATTCAGTTGACAAATCATTGATAAAACATCGTTTTTCTTTGCATAATCTACTGCGTTACTAACGCAGTAGCCGTTATATATATAGTTGGAGTATCCCGATGGTAGAAAAGCGAACTGTCTGTTTTCAAAGCAAAAAAGTGAAAATATGTTTTTTTTTCTAACAACTATTATATATATATTTGAAGAGATATTTGGAAAAAATTGCAACTAAAGATGTTTGAGTATACTCTGGAGGACAGCTGCTTTAAAGAAATATTATCTCAGACAAGACAGACTAGGTCAAGTTTGAGGGCACCATAAAAATATGGCCGGCACAAATACAAGCACTGCATAACATGAATCACACAGAACAAAAACGCAACAAACATAAAACGCGGACCATTTTTAATAGTTGCTTATTTTATATGGTGTTCTATTTATGACATTCAAATGTTGGTATTTTGGTTTTTGAGAACACGAACACGGTGACCCGCAAAAACATTTCTATCATAGAATGTGGACTAAATTTGTCGCGACATGATAAGAAGTTCACAATGTAAAGTCAGGCCATTTCATTGCCATTGGTTTCGCCTTATGCAATCTGTAATAAATAGAAGACACAATTTAATTACTATTCAGTTGCTTGTTTTCAACTTACTGGTGCGAGGTTAACAAAAATCACAAATTTATTGCCACATTAAGTAGCAACCATGACTCTTCTGGGGCTATTTGTAGTGTTTGTATCTATGGCAACCGTTGCCAGTGCCACCCTGATTGTTGAGCCTGAGGTTTACATGAACACGGTACGTACATAATGTATGCTATAGTGCTTTCACAAAGAGTTTTACTCCTGTTCTTTCAACATACATGTAATTATCATTAAATACATGTAGAATCACAAAAATGTACTCCAATTGAACCAAGACTTATACATTTGCGGGAAGACACTTTTTTTACTCCACTTCTTACATTATTATGATTTTATTCGAGATTAAAGCAGAAAAGTCCATTTTGCAAACTCACAAAAATACTAGTTAACAAAGACTTAAACGATTTAACGTACGTTGTTGGAAAAATAACTTATACACGTATTTACAAATAAAGAAGCATACAAAAATATCAATAAAACATACTTGTGACGAGTTGTGAGTGTTATCTTTTTATACAAATATATAATTGTCCACAGAGCCAGTTGATTACGAGCAAGGGATACCCGTGCCAGGAGTATGACGTCCACACGGCGGATGGATACATTCTTGGAGTGCAGAGGATCCCGCACGGGAAAGGGGCCGCTCCTAGTAATGAAACACCATTAAAGATTGTTACCTAAAATTTAACATAAGTAAAACAGAATTGCTTACTGTTACAATGTGTTGATACGCAAAAACACACAAAAACAAACAACTATGTTTATGATTTTTCTACATCCCACATATCATGTTTTGTTAGAATCTGTAATTATTATCAAGAAGTCCGTTTAATTACCCTAACAATCAAATTAAAGAAATCAACCAATCAATATAGTTACGTTAACCATTTCATATAACTCACAAACTCAAGAGCACGGCCTTTCCTACTTGCTTAGGCGCCTCCCGACCAGTGGTCTTGCTTCAACACGGCCTGCTGTCCTCTTCCGCGTGCTGGGTGGAGAACCTGGAAAACAACAGCCTCGGTTTCATGATGGCCGACGCCGGCTTTGACGTCTGGCTCGGCAACAGTCGAGGAAATACATACTCAAAGCGTCACCAGCGCCATAGTCCTAACACACATGATTTCTGGAAGTTCAGGTATTTTTAGCATTCAAAGCAAAAATGGAAAAAATCAATGTTAAGTATTGTTTTACAGCAAATCGACATCATTCACATGTGTGCAGTGTTGCGACAAAATCATTTTTCATGAGCACTATTCCGTAGTATTAAATACAATACTATTATAAATTTTATGTTCTAATTCTCATCGATCTTGATACAGCTGGGACGAGATGGCTACGTTTGACCTACCGGCGACAGTTGACTTCATCCGTCACCACACAGGTGCCAATCAGATCTTCTACGTGGGCCATTCCCAGGGTTGTGAGATCGCCTTTGCTGCACTGTCACAGGACCCGGCTTTCGCGTCAAAAATCAAGATGTTTGGCGCACTTGCACCAGCTGTATTTCTGGGAGAAGTTACGAGCCCTATTCGTCTTCTTCTGCCATTTGCTGGAAGTGCAAAGGTAAAGAAAGTTCAATAGTCATACTTCAGGTAACAAAATCAAATTGACCACTGCATGATGTCACGATTAAGTTTTTCAGAATTCTTGAATGTTTAAGGCGCATGAAATAATACATTTATCTGTCTGGATAAGTTTTGAGGATTTCTGGACTTAAAACGACTAACGCCAAAACAAACTTAAGGGATTTGAAGAACTTTCCATTGTACGCAATGTTTATAATTTATATTGCTATGAGCTAACCATTTTGTCTCAGGTTCTACTAGACCTGATGGGAACTGGCGAATTCCTCCCGACCACAGCCATCACCCAGATGTTGGGCCGCACGTTCTGTAACGTACCCGGCGTTCCCAACCACATCTGCGAGAACATTATGTTCATTCTGGCTGGCTACAATGAGAAACAGATGAACGAGGTTTCTATAACGACTTCAATACATTTCTCGATTATTATTCTACTTAAGTAGGTAACAGTAACTTAGTCAATTGGTTAATTGCTGTGTTTAAACCGTAATTAACACTACTTTGTTTCAATTATATAAATTATACTGATAACGGTATCTAAGACAATTTTTAATAAGATTTTATACTGCCAATCAAATATTTGTTAACTTAGCACATTTACCTATTACTTAAAACAGACACGTCTGCCAGTGTACATTGGTCAGCATCCAGCCGGGACTTCCACACAAAACATCCTGCACTACTCCCAGGTGAGACCGTATTTCCATAACGTGCAATATGACATATTTGTACATGAACTCGCCGAAATAAAAAATAGAATATAAAAATTACTACATGCCATTTATACATAAACGGCTTCAATAAAACCGAGGCTGCTGTTTTCTCGGTCAGGCTATGCTTCCTGAGCGCTTTCCCTTTCATCAGTTTAGATGTACGTTTGTTCTTACTTTTAGTCCATCAAGTCAAGGAAGTTCCAGAAGTATGACTACGGGTTTCTTGTGAACTTGGTCAAATACCATCAGGTGGGTTGAAATCGCTTTAAATTTGTACTTTGTACAACTATCACCAAAAACAATGGCAGCTCATAACTAGACTTTAGAGCAGATTCAAATTTAAATGTCATTGTAATTTAACGATATAGATTACACTGTACTGTATTTAATATAATAATCTAGAAAATGTACATATTCCAGGCCTCCCCACCCGAGTATCGCCTCCAAGACGTGACCACACCGGTCCTGTTGTATTCAGGCACGCGCGATACCCTGGTTACACCACGTGACGTCAATACGCTCGTGTCGCACGTCAGCAGCATCGTGAAACACCGCGTCATTCGGGAATGGGAACACCTGGACTTTGTCTGGGCCATGAACGCGCCTGATCAGTGTTACAATGACCTGATTGCTGAAATGAAGAGAGTCGTGTAATCACAATGCACACAATAAAATATTTACGAGTATATTATGTTTGTGTGTTCGAATGCTGGTACGATGTTTTCAAAAATACGTGAATATATTTACAAAGAAACACATATTGTAGACTAAGTAAACTCAAGTAATTAGGGAACCCTTACAAAATGGGCAACACAAAATGCAAATACCAATGTCACAACAAAAACACATACAATAAGAAAACACTACGAACACAACAAACGAAACCCAACATATAAAAACTGATGAAAGGGAAAGCCCTCAGGAATCATAGCCTGCACGATAAAACAGCAGCCTCGGTTTTATTGAAGCTGTTCATAAACCTATTAAGTGTATTATATTGATAAATGATACTTATTCATTACATGTGTTTCTGTTTTTTTGACCAGCCAAAATACTGATTTTAGCGCCCTCACATAGGCAGTAATACATAAAACAACAAGATGGAGATTCATTTTCTTTATTGCCGTTCAGGAAATACAGGCGATATGGCACGGACCTGCCGATCACAAAGTCAGTGGTTCAGCTTGCACTGCGAAAAGCAAACTTAAATCGTGATACATATAGGTGATAATGTAGCTATTTAATACGATATATATAGTATACAGTTTACTGTCGTCCGTCATGTCTGAACCATGGTAGTCAGTTGCTAACAGGCTAGTACTGGTGAACCAAGGAATGCTTGTTGAAATGACCATCACTAGCGGATCTACCCGGCGCCCCCCACTCTTACGGCCGTAGACTTGTGTTTTATTAATGCTCCAAACGCTAACTTGTCCCCTTGTGCGCTCCCGATATACATTAGAAGCAAATTTAAATAAATAATATGGTCAAACCATACACAATACAATAACTTATGCTATAACCGTCAACACTTATGTCCAACACATAACACTCTCCTTCAAAGTTGAGGTTTATAGGGTCTTGAAAATTTAATAGTTAACTAACCAACAGCTTATAGTATGGTGTGAACAGGTTAACTAAAAAGGAAACATGTTTACTTTGAAATGTACAATTTAAGAACATTAACCTTTTTTAGTTTTTTTTCTGGTCCTCAGGGATCATGGAGTGTACATGTATGTTGTTTACATTTGGAAATGAAGTTCCGCTCATGCGCAAGGGGTGTCCGTGGTGTGGCATCATTCATTACTACTGATGAACAGCTTCAATAAAACCGAGGCTGCTGTTTTCTCGTGCAGGATATGATTCCTGAGGGCTTTCCCTTTCATCAGTTTATTATGATAATTCGACGCTAAGTTTAGGCATAACATGCAGTGCAACGATGATAACACAGAATTCAAGTGAACCTTCTTCTGCCACATAAGCATTTGTGTCATAATGTCGCTTCATGTTGATAAGAATCGAGCCATATTTTGATAACATTGACGACCTAAATAGCATACAACAGTCAATGTCCGCTTTGCACTGTTGTCAAGTCTTGGAGAACTTGCTTTACAACACAAAGCTATCTGACATGATGGGCATTATCCAGTTAACAATCTTCATCGTTTCCTTCTTTAGTCTTGGTCACTCCAAGACATTACTGAGACACGGCAATATACGAGTGGATCCAGAGGTTAACTACAACACAGTATGCATATATTTGTTGTAAGTTTTTATCATGATATTATTATGAAATTAAATAAATGATTATTAACAAAAGGAAATTCACCATTTACAACAAATAAGTAAGCTCTCATAACATTAATGTGTAAACTCCAGAGCCAGTTGATCACGAGCAAGGGATACCCGTGCCAGGAGTATGACGTCACTACGGAGGATGGATACATTCTCGGAGTGCAGAGGATCCCGCACGGACGGAAACCAATGCCCGCCAGTAAGTGTATACATAAGAGGCGCGTACTGGCATAGATAAAAATGTGTGTCATCCTATAAATGTTTTTGCTAACGCTCAGGAATCTCTAAGTTTTTAGAAAGTAGGTTTAAGCATCAACACGATTGCGCAGTATATGCATTGTAAATGAAAACAGGTGGTCTTGATGATGTCAACTATTAACTTACTTTACCATTTAAATGTTAATCAATTGATTCATTTAAATAAGTGGGTATTTGGGCCTTACATTGGACCATATGGGTAGTTCCTTGATGGGCTTAATTAAGATTCAAGAAATAATGTCCACACCCAAACCAAAATGCTAGTTCGCGGCATGCTTGTCACAAGTTTGCCACAAGTTTGCGCAAGCTTGCTGCAATCTAAACATGATTGCATTTTTAAATGTTTATGGTTGCGGATGCGAGCGTGATCGCTTGTTTGGAAATTAAGGTTGCGGATAGCTGTTGTTCGCAAACATCCCGCGATCTAAAATATCATTGATGATTGCGAGAAGCTCGCTGTCCTG
>Ga0224511_10005058_pt1 | contig 10219 bp, 5 predicted proteins | sample SF_May12_sed_USG_2_FD_169988 | JGI IMG/M metagenome (GOLD analysis project Ga0224511, IMG submission 169988) | Sediment microbial communities from San Francisco Bay, California, United States - SF_May12_sed_USGS_8_1 | ecosystem: Environmental > Aquatic > Marine > Sediment | place: USA... | reverse complement strand
TATGTACAGTTTAATAACAATACGTTTACTTAAAAGTATTTAACCGTTCAAAAAGGGGCACAACCGTCGCAAAACAAACAAGTTTTAATGGTATGTGTCGCACTGTAACGTCATTCTACATCTACCTGAAGTTAACATGATTCAGCTATTTTGACAGATTCTCAAGACCTTCCTTAGACTTTGTTAAAGGAAATACGGTGCTATATTGGTTATAAGTGATAAAAAATGTCTTAATGTAAGTGGAGATGAATTGTTGAATACAGTTAAAACGTACTTGTAGCGTCGACGTAACATAATAATATGGAGTTTTACTCATTTTAAATCGATGGGACCTCATGTAATGAGGTATTGAACCATATCGGCGGAAAAAATATTGATTGTCGTAGCATGGTTGTATTCTTAAACATTTCGTTGTTACAATATTACCATGCGCACAACATTCATCACTGTCCATTCTATCCAATTTCAAACAGTGGACTTGGATTTTGCTGTTCAATATTGAAAGGTCAGGTTTTGTTTATTTTCAACATTTTTGGGGGAGAAAATTAGAAGAGCGTAAATAGTTTGGTTACACACAACTGTGCTTTATTGAGTATTTAAGAACAGTTTGGGTTCTTCTTCGTTTATACTAAGTAAACTTTGATCGTGTTAGAATGTTGTACTGTATTTTACAGCATATTAGACATGTTTACAATATGACATAAAACTGTAACGACATATAAAATTAGAACTATATTCTTTGTCGTAGTATGATTATTTTGCTTTGCGTGAATCGGCGGACCAGTTCATCTGCGAAAAGAAACAGGGGAAAAGGTTCTGAATTGACATTTTAAAAATATTCAAACAAAGAAGTTTACATATATTTCAGCAAAATAGTGATAAGATGAGGTGTAAATATAAGTAATAAAGTTCGTGTTTGATAAGTTCACCGAGTGATGAACGTCATTAGGGCTAGTTAAAGCACGCGTGGAGTCCTTCGGACGTTCATCACTTGGTGAACTTATCAGACACGAATTTTTTTCCTTGAATATACGATACATGTTTAAACCATGTAAATATGAAACAAACAGGGTATGTCACCAAATAGCGTTTGACTTCAAACTATTTATTTTGACTGAAATAAACCTAACACATACAGGTATAGATAGTGCCCCATGCCAATTACGACAACGTGCAACATTGCACCTCAAAATGGTGTAAACGATTTCGTCTGAAATTATTGTAATATAAGCAATAAAGGTGGTAAATAAAATTGGCCTTTGTAAATATCTCCCTTTTTTAAAGATCAGTCATGCATTGTATGTAAGTTCATTTTTATAAATCTTGGAATCACATCGGACAATGACAAACATCCATTAGTTTCTTTTTTATATTTGATCATTGTTTTTCATTTGATAAAGTAATACAATTCATGAGTTTTGTTCAAAGGAATTAAAATTTTTGGTTAAGGTAAACATTATTGAAATATTAATGCATAAGAACACATACACTGTCTGAACATTACATTTCAGTTTCGAAAACGCATTATCTAAATGAACTACGTTTTGCTCAACTTGGTGCTTAAATAAATGACCTGCAATAGATATAGCTAGCAAAATCATTACCGTGAATGAACCCAACACGAAAAAGGCAACATTTCATTAACTTGCTATTCTGGATAATTTCCCCAGAGTATTGGTTTTCTAGAAACATTTATTTTGCTACTTTCGTTGTTTTTGTCTAAAATATCTGCCTTATATCACTATAATACAAATACATGCATTTACAACTAGAAGTTTTGCTCAAGCTTGTTATTAAAGTTAACATTCGTGGCTTCCCAATTTACTTTATAGATGTGTGTGAATATGCCTAACACCTCGTAGAATGTCAAAAGTTCGCTCGCGATTAATTTTAAGCATAATTTTATTAGAAATAGGGCAAAAACACGCTAAACAATGACTTTTACTTCAACCTTCAACACTTTCAATGATTTTCTTCCCCACTCTATATCATCTTTCAGTTTACTAGCTTCCGCATTTCCTTGTTGTTCACATGGAAATAGTATGAGATCAGGATTTGGATAAGGAAATGGACAACTTACTCTCCATATTCTTGCATATGGGACAAGGATTTCCGCATCAACTGCCGGTGCTGGAAAATGTCATCTTACACCCCCTATGTAAGACGAGTCGCGTGCGATGACGTCACGATTTCCTGTGCACTACTTTTGTACAAATTTGCATTTATTTTGCTGGGTTCTGGTCTTAAACAGTAAGGATATTATTACAATAGTTAAACATTTAATTTTGCAGCACCTCAAGTAAATGGCAGAGCTCTGTCAATTTCAACTTTATGACATAATTAAATGCCAATTTCTTAACTATCGACCGTGGGAAAATCCCGTCGTCAAGTGCGATGACCTCGAATCCGGACACAACGAAATCATTTCAACTGTTTAGAAAAACACATCTTACGTTTTCATTTTCGATGTCTTTGATTATGATTTGTAATAAATTCACATATTTATGTGAATAAATCACAATAAAACACTTTCTGAATGAAAGTGAATAGATCTTGCCGGGTTCTCGTTTAGTACGAACTTCAATAGGTATTCATCCATCGTGTTATGCAAATTCCAGACAGATTATCCCGTGTTTTAACGAAAATCGCTTTGCTAAATCGATTTATATTTTACCTGTTCTTGAGACTATCACGAACTCTTGATTAAATATCCGAAATTAATGAAAACACATAGTTACGATCGTCATATGATTTTATTTTTGTAAACACACTGGCCCATAGCCGTGACGTCACGATGTTGTTACATGAAATATCGCTACGATTTGGTTGTACTATAAAGAAATAGGTCGCTCTGTTTGTTTATTGTAAATATCGTAAGCCTCGTCACCGCCTATGCTGCACTACGCCCTCGGGATGAATTTTCCCATCCATACCAGGAACACATGAAAGATACTTATATTCTTCATTGGTGCAGATATCGTCAAGGGGTTCCGCTTGTGTCAGAGTTTAGTCTCAAAAAGACATATCGGCCTTCTCAATAGCTTCATGGCTACTGTATACTATTTATTATACCCGCACCACAAACTTTTTGGGGGGACTATAATGGATGCGCGTCCGTCCGCCCGTCGATCGGTCGGTCGGTCGGTCAGTCCGTCAGTCTCCATTATCGTGTCCGCTCTATAAATCCTATACCAATTGAAGGATTTTCTTCAAAATTGGCTGAAATGTTTACCTCAACAAGAGGATGTGCAGTACCCATGTTGCCTATGTGTCAGCTTAAGGTCAAGGTCATAATTGAAGGTCAAATATCAAACAGCCAAATATTAGACAGTATGTCCTGTCCGCTCTTTAAGTCCTACACTAATTGAAAGATTGTCTTTAATCTTGACTCAAATGTTCACCTCAACAAGGGGATGTGCAGAACCCATGTTACCCTTTTCCCGGCTTAAGGTAAAGGTCACACTTGAAGGTCAAAAATTGACTTACAAAATATTCTTAAATTTTAACATGTATTTGAATATTTCTGAAACTAGGAAAAGTATTTGCTTGAAACTTGAAATATATATGAAGTGTCACAATAAGGATATGCAGGTCAAGTTTCATAACTATGTATTGCATTTTGTCAAAGTTATGCCTCTTTTTAAGTCTTTGAATTTACATACAATCAAACATTAGACTATATGTCGTGTCCGCTCTAGAAATCCTATACTAATAGAAGAATTTTACTCAAGTGTTCAACTCAACAAGGTTATGTGCAGAACCCATGTTACATTTGTGCCGGCTTAAGGTCAAGGACACTCTTGAAGGTCAAAATTACTTAGAAAATGTTTTTAAATTTTAACATGTACTTTAATATTTCTGAAACTAGCACAGGTATTTGCTTGAAACTTCAATAGTTCACTTGTTTTAAATATCTAAATGTTCTTGCATTCTTAAAACGCGTTTTAGTAAAAGTTTTGCGATGCAGTCAATGCCATTGTTTTCTGATTTTTATTACCTTACCTTTATCATACACCTCTTATCATTCTAAAAAACGTTTTATATGACGCACTGACTACATATTGTATAAAATAACATAATGTTTTTTTCCTCAAAATCATAGATAGTGTGTACGAAAAACTCATATGGCGTTGCGACATGAGCGTTCTCTCATTTAGTAAGTTGGTTATTTTACAAGACCTATAACGTCAAAGGGTCCCAGTAACACCACTATACTTCTGGAAAAGCAATCGCTATCTCTGCATTAGTATAAAGGGCTATTGAAGCCTGAAATATAATATGTTTCCATGGACACACTCACAGGAGTAAATATGGTAATCTGGTCGCAAACTAAACCAACAATTTCCATATATAATATGTTGCAAACCTCTTAAGAACGCCACCTTTACAAGTTAGTAATATTTATATCTGATAATGATTTAGAAATATTTTTTAAGAATTTAAATGATCTGTATGTACAGATTATTTGCCATTAAAAGATAAATCCAAATGTAGAACTAGACGTGTGCTTTCGGAAGCGGATGGAATCAAATGTTTTTGTAGAGGAAGGTGAAATCGTAAACTAGAGCTATCACAAAAGGTGATAAATACCCCATGTGCATTGTGCAACATGGGAAAGAGGGTTTACATTGAACCGACCTTGGTCAAACATAGGCACTGCACATCGTCTCATTATTGCTAACATTTCAGGAAAGTTATTTGTAAATCCCACCAGGGGTTCAAAAGATAAAAAGCGGACTCAAAATACAGTCATACAATGTTTAATCTGAAACTTTGACTTTCAACTGACTTTGGTCAAACATAAGCATTGCACGTCGTCTCATTATAGCTGACATTCGTGCAAAGTTATTTGTAAATACCACGAGGGGTTCAAAAGATATAGAGCGGACACCAAATACAGTCATACAATGTTAAATCTTTAACTGTGAACTTAACCTTGAACAGACATTGGTCAAACATAGGAACTGCACATCATCTCATCATTCTTGACATTCGAGAAAAGTAATTTGTAAATCCAACCAGGGGTTGAAAAGATATAAAGCCGACTTGAAATGCATAGTTCAAACGATAAAGAGCGGACACGAAATCGTGACGGACAGACAGACAGACAGACAGACAACGGAGCTAAAAACAATATATCGCCCTATTTCATGAAGGGAGACATAATAACAGAAAGTTTGGGTTACAATAAACACACATTTTATATACATAGTAAGTCAAAGGTTTGATCGTAACTGGTTAATCTTTCCCACAGGCGTTGTATCTTTCTTGTGCTTAAAAGAAATGTCTGACGGAGAAACAATAAAGATATTCCAAGGTGGTTGTCTCGCATAATTTAGTTAATTTCCTGAAACACCAATATGTTACTATTGAACATGCTATGAATAAAATATATTTTCTTAATTGTACATGATTCAGTACATATGTTTCTTAAATAATATTTCTTGAAAACATATAGGTATCAAATTGTTTTACTAGGATTGTGTTTTTAAGGAAATAAAAAAAAAACCATAATTATTTACATTTGGTGTTTCACTTGAGACATGCATTGGCACATTTGAACATTTTGAACACGACAAGGTTAAAGCCAGTACAGAGAAAGTCGTTCTCGCTGAATAATGTATGGTTGACCTACGGCCACTTTACACTTATCATAAATGTATCTAACAAATTACATCATATATACCTCGCGTACATTTTCCTCCCTTATATACTTGTTTAAACAAATACTCATGTAGGTTCAAGATATATGTATTAACGTGTAAGTGGTAATCAAAACATCTTATTACAATTTGTTAACTTAGATTTTAGCTAGTTGATACACAAAAACCATTCTCATGAACCCGATACTACCTCTCTAGATGATCAGACAAACGCGTCAGGTACATAGATGTAATCTTATCAACAAAAATCTAAGATTAAACTCCGTGTCTCATTTATCTACATGTATTAAAACGGGTCGCAATGGGATTATATTTGCTTTATCATTCACATAAAAGAAAGTTGGTACATGCAGCTTACCTCAATCTATTTTTATAGTTAATACATTTTGTTCAGTTAATTGATTTCTTACATGTTTGTAATTTATGTTAATATCATAAATTGAAGATATGTTCAAAGAAAAAATGTTGAAAACAATGTAGACATGTCAAGTTTAAGGGCACTTTGACAAAATGACCCGTACAAAAACCAACACACAGAACAACACAAAACACGTAGAACACCAAGACGCAACAGACATTTAGAAAGAAAACTGAAAAAGTATTTGGTCACTTTTATAGTTGAATGTCTTTTGATCGTAATGATTTTAGATTTTTAACTATAATATTTTACCCAGAAAAGGGACTTTCGCATACCTTATCTGAATAACATATTAAACAAATGACTAACATGAAAGCGTTTAGAATATTTCGGGTCATGTTACCAAAATCTATTTTGGACCAATTCCTTGTTTCCTATTAATTTTTAAAATGAGTTTGCGTATACTGAGTAGACTTTATTTTCTTTTCAAACAAAACATGACATTCAAAAAGGATTGGCCTACATGTTACTCTAAACTGTGATTTTTTTTCAATGTGAAATAAAAGATGTTGATGTTTGAAGTACAGAAACGAGACACGTTTAAATGAACATTGAACTAGATTCAGAACGCCTTTTTTCTTTTTTAATAAGTGAAATGTGACCTAACTTTGGAACAAAATTGATCTACACTTTTGTTACAATCAATAAAATCATTTTTATAATGCAATAAAACTGAGAATAGGGAAAGCTTTGAGAATATATTTTAACCTGGCCTAAGCAACCTCTTACTTGCTTAATATCCGACACATTACTCTCTCAAAACATCTCAAAACAGTTAAAGTCACCAGAGCACAGTTGGGCATTAACATGGAAAAAATCTAAATCCCTTAAAGTCTAAATAACTGCGTAATAGAGCATGTGCTAGTTTTGAAAGAAAAATTGGCACAAACCAGGACATTTCCAATATACCATTCATTATGAGGGGAAATCATTTTCTTGTCCACGGACACAAACAGGATTTACCTCATTTTACATGCATTTTTCATCTCTTAAAATATGTAGTCAAAAATGTTTTAGTGTCAGCCATTTTACATCACATTTCTTTGCTAAGACTCTTATCTAAATCATATGTTAAGATAAGTACTTTTCAGACCAATTTTCTGTGCTCTAGCTCCTTTAACATAAAAATCTTTTTCCGACCTTGGTATCGAACCAGGGACGTCATTGAAGATGGCTGGAGAATGTGCATGTTTGTCTGCAAATCAGGAATATGTTTATTTATTTTTTATTAATCCTTTCTTACCAATAAACATATATGATTTATCTATTATATTTGTCATATAAAATTATTTCTTCTTCAACTAAAAATGATTTTTTTGGCGAAACGGCTTTTTCCGCAAAACAACAATATATTAGTTTATAAACTTAAATAAACTTATTATATTTGTCTTGAATATTTTATGAGTTAGAACTCAACACAAAATCATTCAATCTCCCACTGAAATTACTTTCTAGGATAAACATGTTGGCAAGTGTTAATGATAACAGATTAAACTCAAACCTACTCAGAAAGTACCGAACTTCTTCTGAGTTTAGTAATGTCTTACATAAATGCAAATGTATTTAAGTGTTTAAGAGTTTGTGTGTAAAACATTGTGTGTATGGTTTACCATGGTAACATAAATTCTTGGGATTGTAACGTTTACGGCTACTCCATGCCAAATTACATGTTACAGAATCTCCGTACTCAAAGAACTGATTTGAAATAAACTATACGAGTACAAATCCGCGGAAGTATTTCTTTATGGCCTTTTACTTAAATGTGTTTCCTTCCATTTTGTAGAAAATATTTACCCTGCATTTGATTTCGCGTGATTATTTAAATCTGCCTAATAAAATGTTAACATCAAATGAAACGTATCAGCTAGAAATCCACGTGTATTATGTAGTAATCAAATTATATCTTTAATTCAGACAAAAAATAGCGACAGTAGCAAAAAACAAGTTCATAGAAAGCCAATGCTCTTGAGAAATTATTAAGAATAGCAAGGTAATGAAACATTTCGTTTTCCGTTTTGGCTTTAATCAGTGTAATGTTTTAGCACAATTTTTTCGTATCCCATTGCACACTTAGGCTTAGAAATATTATAAAACATTATATTCGTATTGACGTAAAATGACGTTTTGCAGTTTGTTCTTTACATTAGGCATGCGCGGCAGTTTAAAACAACCAAATAGAAGAGCTACAAAAAGGAATAGTAAGATTTCAAGATCCTAAGATACAGCGTTTAAAATGATTAGCGTACAATAAAATGGTAAATGATGTGTTCATTTCTTTGGATCCTATCCACTGCATTCACCGGCGGAGGAATACAAATTAAGACCCCAGCGCATGGATTCTGGCAATAATCTGATTGTGTTCCCTTATTTACCGGGAGTATGTAATTATTATGCCGCCCGTAGATAACACTTGGATTTTATTGCATTTCTGATTGAAAAATACTAGACTGGTTTGTAGTTCGGTATATTTCGTGATGACATATTCTATATCTTTTGATCTGACTTGTTCACATTCTACTTTTTGAACATCGATACCAACTACCCTCAGAATGAACATATGCAAATATCATTATATAAATAAATTTATTGGAAACGTTTGGCTCGCATGCTTGACTTTGATTGTTTATTGTTTGCATGCATAAATACGAAATAGTTCAACAGCTTGGCCATATCAGTTGTTTCTGCGATCACTTTGTAGCACATGTTACTGTAGTGCTCTAGGCATCGGGTTCGAATCCCAAATCTGCCAAGACTTATTTATGTTTAGTTGATTTTGTTATTGTTTTAAACGTTAATGGTGTTGGTCATAAAATCTTTGCCATTTAATGGTGCCAAACCTTTAAAAATGTTCTTTTATATGTATACATATAACATATTGTTACGTAAGCAAGGAATAAGAGATGTTAATGGAATCACAAAAAGGTTTGATATCTTTAAATCTGCCTGCATTATTATAATCACGAAACGTGGTAGCACGTGTGAACGGTAGTATGTCGAACATTACACTAGAACGCATTAAACATACGAACAAATTTTTCAAGGAATATGCTAAACGTACATGCATTAGGTATTATAGGCAACTAATTTTAGTGAAATATATTCGTGAAACCAATGTCAAATACAAGGAACGCTTCACTTCTTAGAACTATTCAGGGTTTTTTTAATGTCAAACCCATTTTACGTAAGTGCCAGGACAGGCAACTTTATGCCAAACCAAGATCTTTTTTGCATTATTATACATTGATTTAAACAACAACCAACGGATGCTTACTGTGTGTTTCGTGTATGGCGTGATACACTCACATCTGACGATAAATAACATTAACCAAATCAACCCCTAAATCCGCGAATTAATAGTAATCACTTACATGTAATCTCATGAACCAATCTGCCGTATATTCAGGAAATTAGATTATAATCTAACATCATGTTCATGGCCTTTTTTAATTGTGTTAAGATAAGACATATAACAAAACATTGCGCAATGAGTCTTAGAGATTTTCTTAATGGAAATGATGTCTGTAGTGTGTATTTTAGTATCTAGATAATAAAGCAAGCTGAGTTATTTGATGAACCGAAGGTGTGTTTGTGATACAATTACAATGATAATCTATTAAATTTCACTGCCACATTTGTTTTGTTTCTAGCACTAATAAACAAACGTATGCGTTTGTGACATCTCTTGGTACATGTTGTTGTTTTACATGCTTCCTAAACCATAATATCCAACTATAATCATTTCATAAACAAATATCAATTTATTCACATAAATAGTCTATGACATTTTTTATTTGAAATAAGTCAATTGGAGAAGCATGTGGTATCTACATGGTGTATATTCAACCTGTTATAATAGCGATCGCTATCTATATGTCCTAGAAAAAACAGAACTCTGATACAACACGCCTGGAATTTTTGAGGTGGCCCACATGAGGATACTTAAAGGAAATGCGTATACGAGGATGGAAAATAAATTAATTAAATGTTTATAACAAAACAATTGCATCATATCGTCCCTCTCTTCTGAAACTCTAAAATAAACACGTTATTTGTTTTGTAAATATTTTAATACGAAAGAAACCCTGATCCCCGAAAGCGCAACAAATGAATTCTACGAAAATCAGTAGCACAACCTTAA
>Ga0224511_10005057_pt1 | contig 10219 bp, 8 predicted proteins | sample SF_May12_sed_USG_2_FD_169988 | JGI IMG/M metagenome (GOLD analysis project Ga0224511, IMG submission 169988) | Sediment microbial communities from San Francisco Bay, California, United States - SF_May12_sed_USGS_8_1 | ecosystem: Environmental > Aquatic > Marine > Sediment | place: USA... | reverse complement strand
GTCAGGGGACTCAGTCAGGTATGAAGAGCTGTGCGATGACCACCTAGCGAGCGGTGACGAAATAAAAATGGAAACATGAGGATTTATGCGTTTGATTATTTTAATAAAACAACTACGTTATAGCGGTCAATGACCTTCATTGAGAGTCTATACAAGTGTTCCCCGGCTGCAAACCTCACACTTACTCACTTATTATTAAGGAAGAAAACATGAAATGCATTTCTTGTCTCTACCCAGGCCACTTAAAATATCAACAGAGCAATATGAAAGTATTGTTAAGGCACTCAAATACAAGGAAACCAATTTCCAAATAAGATGGAAAGCCGTACATAATAACGGCACTGATCATTTTTATTACAAACTACATCTTTATTAAAGCTTAAACCTACTTAAGACAACGCACATATATAATAAGACTTAAAAGTAATGGAGAAGTAATTCACATGACATGACAAATATTGAAATAACAACACGTGTATCTTTAGTAAAGCTTAACACTACCTAATACAACGTACATCCATATTGTGTAGTCATATTTTTCTGGTCCTCAGGGATCGTGGAGTGTACATGTATGTTGTTTACATTTGAAAATGGAGTTCTGCTCATGCGCTAGGGGGCGTCAGTGGTGTGGCATCATTCATTACCCCTGATGAACAGCTTCAATAAAACCGAGGCTGCTGTTTTTTCGTACAGGCTATGCTTCCTGAGGGCTTTCCCTTTCATCAGTTTAATTGAAATCGAAAAAAATTCCCCTGCCATGATAAATATTTCAATAGCAATGCGACCATAACTTTGAAATATATATAATATATATCACTCTAAAGAAGCTTTTTAGAAGTTATACAATTGTATTAAAACATTATCACTACAAAAACACAATAAAAAACGGAAATGCATACTTGGTCAAATTTATAGCCAGTCCTTAGTCCAGCTTCTAATAATAACTCATTGCACGAACAGGTCCAAACCTTGCCTACAACAAGAGCACAGATCAGTTCCCTGGGAACTACGGAGGTGGAACACCAGACAAGGCAGTTGATGGCGACACAATTAACAGAGGCGATGCTGCCTTGTGCGCCCACACCAATTGGAATGCAAGGACCCGTGACGCCTGGTGGAGGGTTGACCTGGGCGACACATACAGACTAACAGGGATCAAGATTTACAATAGGGATAAAGTCCGTATGTTTACTTGTTTAGTAGTGTTTGCTCCAGATTTTATATCATACAGTAGGCTGGATTCCAAGATTTACCATGAAATCATGCAAACAGAACATTCTTTTCAAGATGGGAATTAATGTTGTAAATAGCTTTATCCTAAAAGATAATGTCAATTTAAGGATTTATTAGACAATGCTCTTATTTGCTGACATATTACACGCAGAGCATAGACATTTGGACAGTGTCATGTACTATTTATGAAGAATTGCCTTACACTTTTGTATTTGCTCATTATGTCATGGAACACCGTGCCAAACGCAGCATCGACCATCGCTATTTTGTAAGTTATCTATATATCCAAAATTGCCTCTTATATTCTTGAGAAAAAGAAGCGCAATTGGTAAGTCGTTAGCCCCGCGTTTCTCGGCCATGGGATCCATCCCTTTCCAAACTCGCTATTGTGTCTGTATGTTTTTCCATATTTTCGACGACGATTATATTGTAATAAATAAACAGTGATGTTTCATTAAAAAGCAATATTATATTTTCAAAACATATCGATGTTTAGCTCGAATATCACACGAAGTAGCATTAATAGCAGTTAGGGAATTTAACGTACAGTAGGCAAATTTAATGAGCTAGAACAATTTTAAATTTTACTTTTACATGTACTAAGAAAGGCTACATTGTCAACTGCAAACAAGACGAACAACACTGCATGTATATGTATACTTTGATATTTGTTAATATATATGGATTGTTTCATGCAGCTACACGTGCACGTCTAAGTGGGATGTTGATCATCGGTTCTACCAGCCCACATGGAAAAGGAACAGTGATGCACCAGGATGTGTCTTATGTATATGACTGTGATGGAAAATATACAAACCCAGCGTATCCCGTGTGCCAAGATATAATACCGATTCCCATCACAAGCTCTCTTTCGTGGCGATATGTCACGATATCCACAAACAATTACCTTATGTTATGTGAGGTCGAAGTGTTTGGAGGTAACCTTTAACATTGCTGTTTAAAGTAATCATGTTAGGTGGCCATAATGGTAATCTGTGTGTTGCTGGGAATTAACGGTTTTCTAAATATAAAGAACAAATTGCAGCTCATACGTTTCCCACATTCATATATTTAAAGCATTATTAACTTAAGTACATATAAGATAATATTTTATATTACTGTTTTAAAGCGGTTTGCAGTTCACCAACTATTACAAATGGACATGTTACGAACGCATCAAAAGCACTATATAAGTCTGAAGACGTATTGACCATTACCTGCAATGCGGGACATGCCCCGAGCAGCTTTGTTACGACGTGCCAAGCGGACAGATCATGGTTACCTGAACCCTCATGTAGATATGTATCCTGTGAGTTACCAAGTATTACAGATGGCTATACCACAAACAACGGAAGCAGAATTAACACGTCATCCCTACCATATGGGACTACTGCTCAGCCACAGTGTTCATCGAGGTGCTACACACCTTCACCTTCTACAGAAAGAACATGTCAGGAAGATGGACAGTGGTCTGGATCAGAACCGTCGTGCATTCCAATTGTAACATGTAACAGTTTGCCTACCTTGACAAATGGTTACTACGATGTTGGATCTAACACCGCTCGTTACTACTGCGATGAAGACATATCACCCAAATGTCATGATGGATATTTCATGGTTGGCTCAGGAGTAAACCGACGGTGTGTCGCAAATGACACATGGAGTGGGGAGGACCCGTCCTGTGAACGAATAACCTGTCCCGCCCCTAATCCGGTAAACAACGGCGTGTACAATGGAAGCCAGACAGCCTATGATTATGGAATTATTCTTGTCCTGACGTGTGAAAGAGGTTATTACAGTTCTAACAGCGCGGATAAGTATCGCAAATGTGATGGAAAAGACAGATGGAGTGGCAATGATCCGATATGTCAACGTATAACTTGTGGTCTACCTAACAGGATATATTATGGACGATATAGTATTCCTTACCAAAGGAGTTATGATTTTGGAACTGTAATTACACCAATATGCGACGAAGGTTATCGAATTGCCAATGACGTCACAGAGCGTGTTTGTGAAGAGCCCAACAGATGGAGCGGCGATGAGCCGCAGTGTACTCTTGTGACATGTAATAAGCCCACATCTATTGAAAATGGTTTGGTGATGCCCGATCAACAAATATACAACTACAGCACCGTGATCCATTTAAGGTGTAATGAGGGTTATGAAGTAAAGGACGGAGTCCAACACCGAAGATGTCTCGAGGATGGAAGTTGGGGTGCAGTGTCACTGCAGTGTGTCAAGGTTGTTTGTAACGACACAGCCGACGTACAACATGAATATATCAACACATACCCCAACCTTACCTTCGGTGAAGTCGGGAATGTCACGTATGATTCGATGTTCTTCCACCTAGTGGAGGGATCTACAGAAGTAAATTGTTTGACGGATAGAAGACTCGTTTGGACGAGAACCCCATTGTTTGGTAGAAGTGACTTTGTTATGTCATAAACATTAAGAATGATAAAAGTAGATATCCGATTTTTTTATTAATGAAACATTTAATATTACTTTAGAATTGTTATATTATATTATATTATATTATATTATATTATATTATATTATATTATATTATATTATATTATATTATACTATATTATATTATATTATATTATAAACACCATTATCCCTACTTTGGGTAAAGTCTTCCTTGCAAAACCTGTTGATCAAAGTACTTGTCCTACAGTGCCTGTTTGCCCCGTGCTGTCAATTGTCAACACCAAGAGCAATTCCAGTAACTGCATTACCTCTGAGAAGTGTCGAGTTGGAACAACCCTTCAATACTCGTGCGAAGCAGGTTTTGTCCTTTCATCGCCGACAACTAAGTGCCTGGATGACCATACGTGGTCCAACGCACCTACGTGCGTTAAAGGTGACAAACGCTATTACAATTGGTGTTTTACTATCCAACTATTAACTATTTCATTAAATAATAACAACACGCATTGTACAATGATTCAGTCAGAAAAAATGTCTTAAAGTTAACATAGAAACAACCATTCGTGTTTTTGTATATACATGTATGATTGTTATGTTATAGTTCTCGCTGAATCGGAAAGTCACACGCTTGCTGTTGTGGGCTGGGCATTTTGCGGAATTCTTTTTCTGATAATACTGATATTGTTGATTTATATCCGGTAAGATCAACGTATACATGAAGTACCGTCATATACAAAAATTCGAATTTACTGTTACATTATATCAATTCTTAATGTACGTTATTGCTCCTTGCTAAATTAATATTGGGTATCGCCCTTAGCACTTTGAAAATCTTTTAAACGTGCATTTACACTATTTCAAACATATTTACATTTGTAGTTAGTAATTATGAAAAGTATTAGACCAAAATGACACTAAAGTGTCTGTGTTTAAGTACATTGATAGGGTACTATGTGTTTGATTTGAACAGAAAGAGACGATCAGCGGACAGACTTGACACCAATATTCAACCAAACCAAACAGAAAGCCATTACACAGATCTGCAAAATGACTCTGGGGGTGCGAGCACCTACACAGAACTCCAAACACGGAATGGTGAATACAGCAGCATAGAAGTCCCTGGACAGGCCTATGTCAACACACAGTTGAAAGGATGAACTGGTAGCCTTGAACAAGAGTACATGTATATGTATGCACATATTTACAATTTTTAGTGTTTTCATTCGGTAACAAAGTTAACGTCATATAATAGCATTTGTGTATTAAAAATTGCTATTGATCTTATGCAAAATTACCTATAAAAATCCATTTTGAGTTGGGTTTTTTTAACAAGGATATGGACAAGAATAAATAAAACGTTTTTTTGTGAGTTCCTCGCATTTGTTACAAGAAGAGCGGGTACGGGATCTTCTGAAAATGTCGTCAATACCGACCATTACATGCATGTGAAATATCTTATATGACTTCCCAGAAAACACTTGATCGGTCAAACATTTTCCAAGAATAACGTAATCACACATTATAACGAATCTCGCATTATGTACTTTCTTACGCAGTTTCGAATTTTAAGCTGAGGTCGAAAGATTTAACAGTCATGTGATATCATTGTACATAATCTAATAATAGACCATTTAGATTCTAATAACAGCTGAAGCAAGTCAAGTAGTTCAAACAGTCTGTAAAATGTAAAAAAATATGGACAGGGTAGCCTGTCTGTATGCTTTTAAATGAGTGGATGACGTCATATTAAATATAAAATGGCGTATGCAAATGAGGTGTAATTTTAGGTCGCTATTATGGACAGTGTGCCCTTAAATGCGTATTAAAGTTACGTCAAAATTAATGCAGTTTGCGTTATCGGTGTGTATGGTTGCAGGCACAGTACACTTGAGACCTGCACTTACCGAATACACTTATTAGTTACCCAATGCAAATCTACATAAATACTGACAGGTAATTTAGAGCGCGTACTTGATTGCACAAAATTGGGTTGAAAAGTACCTATCTTGAAATATGATTTAGGTAAGTCTAAGCAAAGAAATGTGATGAAAAATGGCTGACACTAAAAATGTTCTTGACTTCATATTTAAAAAGATGAAAAATGCATGTAATATGAGGTAAACCCTTTTTGTGTCCGTGGACAAGAAAATGATTTCCCCTCTAATCGAATGGTATATTTGGAAATGTCCTGATTTGTGCGCATTTAAACAAGCATATGGTACCTATTGTTTATGCTCTATTACGCATGTTTTGGGACTTTTAGGGATAGTTTAGATTTTTTCTCATGTTAATGCCCAAACCGTGCTATGGTGGCTTTCAACAGGCCTGTATGAGTTGACAATTAGGGGTAAAAACTTATAACACATGCACAAGTCTTTTCGGTGATACACTGTGGTACCTTTTTGCATTTTATGTATTACAAACACACTGCAGCAATACAAACAGACAATAGGCAAGTATCACCACGAAATGATCTTTATTGTTGTAACAATATTTAAAAGGCATTACAATAACATCCAAGTTGAACTTAAACAATGTCATATTATTTCAGACGATTCACCTTATGTCATGATGGTTGGCCTCTGTGCGTGTTTTGGTTTGGCGTTCTCAAGTCCAGAAACTTACGGCCAAAAGAATCGTCCAAACCAAGCGACACGTCTCTCCACTTCAAGATGTGGATCTCTGTTCCAGTTCGCATTTGGAAATAAGTGGAGCAGATCAGCCACATCATCAGTGCGCGCACTGTTTGACCCCAAAGTTCAATTAACATACATTTTCTGGAGGTGCTTATCACTCAACAATCTGCTGATTTTGGCTTATATATAAGACCTTGCGTTTTAGTGACATTTGCTATTTTTTTTATTCTTACTGCATTTTGCAAACTCAGCAAAAGAAAGCCAACGAATTTGTTTGTGGATATTATTTCATGAACAGTTGGGTAATGATGAATTTAAAAAATAATCTCTAGTTGTTTGTGTCACTTTATGAATGCCAGTGATTCATTATATAGATATTTTAATCTTCTTTTTAAAGATTAAGTCATTATCTGCAGTAGTATTCTTGTGTTAAAACTTTAACGCAATTCTAAGAATTTGGAGCCTTTTTGTTCATACTCTTTAATTTGGTTTTCGATAAAGATGCTGCACTAAATATTAAAAGGTTACCTCTAAAACTTTGAAGTTAACTACAATTGCATTGTATTCAATTTCGCTTTCGTTTTAAGACTTCATTGATTCAATAAGTTTGTTGTTGTTTTCGTTTTGATTTGTAAATTAATTTTTTCCTTTTCTAACGAGTAACTTTGTTTTAAACATAATAATGTTGTGCATGCCTTATTTTATTTTCATCTTTAGTTTAGTACTGTACATATTTGTTAATATTGTCCATGCTTGTTCCGTGTATTAAATGTAAGTACCTTTGTAATTATGGTAATGTCAACGCTTGCGGGGAATAATATAGTATGTATATGTTACAGGGAATGTGTGTAACCAGGGAATTCATGTAATCTATATATTTTATATCCCAAACTCCTACCTTGCCTATCCATTGACAAAACAACACTTCTCAGCTACTGTACTTCTGAGCGTGTCGGCTCATATTCCTCACCATTCATTTTAGTAACGGAGACAAACTTTCTTTTAAGGACTGACAAATGTATGCATTGAGCTGATCAGAGGGTATAAACTGAACATGTATGCTTTCATTTTTGTGCAGGAATTCATAAAGCACTTTTTTGTCATTTTCAGTTATTTTTTCATTGTTTTATTGTTAACATTTTCTTCGAGAAATGCTTTTTCATCAACAATTTTAAAAATGTTATTTATATTTTTTGTTTGTTTCATCATTCATGTTAGCTTGGTCATCAGTTGTTTCATTAATTTGTTCATTTGTTTCATGTTCATTTCGAGTTTTTTTCTTCTTTGTGTCCATGCATGTCAGACTCAGAATTCCACTTAAATGTTTTATGCCATCATCAAAAAGTATTCCATATGTCGAAATAGACATACGTTTTATCATGTTTTGCCATTTCATGTGCTTTTACCGGTTTATCAGTTATGTCTGTATATATTCAGTTATAACATGCGAAAAAGCTATTTGTGTTCTATTTGTGGCAGTGAACAGTGGCCGACTGTATTGGTAAATTTATTCAGTCGGGGCATCGGCCGATGTACGATATATACAGACGCTGGACGGCGCCCATACATTATCTGACCACGCAATGTACAATTCTTCAAAATCGTCTAGCGCCCGGGTGATTATCAAATTTGCGGGGGATTTGCAAATCGCTGAAATCGTACGGCGTCCGTTTTATTTATGACATTGCAAAACATTGATTGTCTTTATTATGTCTCAGTAATGCATGTCATTTTACCCTATAACCATAAAAGAAGGGATCGATGCTATGGATAAATTGAGCATGATCTGCGTACAGCTTTGATATTTGGTATGTAACAGCATCTAGATGTCCTCTACAAAGATTGTTCAAATTATGCGCCTGTGGTCAAAAGAGGCGCCATTAGGGTTCTCATGAGTTTAAAATTAAGCTATAAGAGAAATTCCTTAAAAGTTTTCGTGTCAAAGACCACAATGCCTAGAGCTTTGATATATGCTATGTATAATAATCTAGTGGTCAGCTATGAAGATTTATCAAATTATGCCCCTAGCGTCAAAGGGGCCCCGACAGGGGAACATCTTTTTTACACAATATTCCTGTTACAAACACAAGGCCTAGAGCTTTGATATTTGGTTTGTAACACCATCCAGTGGTCCTCTACAAAGATTGTCAAATTATACTCCTAGGGCAAAAAGGCCCTATCAGGGGTCTCATTAGTTTTACATAGAGTTATATACTATAGGAACAAATCTTAAATCATATTCGTGTTACAAACCACAAGGCCTTGAGTTTTGATATTTAGTATGTAATACTCTCTAGTAATTCTCTACAAAGATTATTCGAAATATGACCCTAGGGTCAAAGGGGGCCTGGCCATGGGTCATCAATTAACACGAAATAAAAAAATCTTCTTATCGAAAACCACAAGAGCATTTATATTTAGTGTATAACATATAGTGGTCCTTTACAAATGTTGTTCAAATTATGCCTAAAATTAAATTATTAAATTATAGGGTCGAAAGGGTCCCGTAAAGGGATTCGTCAGTTTTACATAGAGTTATTAAGGAAAGAATTTCAAAACATTCTTCATGACAAAAATCCACATAGCCTCGATATTAAATATTTAGTTTGTAACATCATCTTGATGTGTTCAACTGGGTCACTAGGTCAGAGTTTGGAAAACCTAGTTAAAACTGAGTTCACATTTTACCCAGTTTAAATGAAACTTTAACTTTTTGTATTGACAAATTCCAAATTTAGACACACACGTATGTCTCAGGAGAGCGACCTAGGGCCCAAGGGTCTTATTGTTTGAATTTCGCTTTCATGCAGATGTTGTGATTTTGTTTGGACGATTTCGTCATGGTGCCCTAATGCTTGGTCCTAGATAATTGGTCTATAAAATGTTTCCCTTTTTAGTATTTCATCAATTTACATTTTTATACGTGTGTTCTGTATTACCAACAAGCCATGATTATTGTGGCTAAACTATGAACAGTTCATAGATTAAACCTCCAGGCCAGAGTCACCACGGACCTTTTGCCCCTCCTCTAATTTTATTCAAGTGTATCTCTTTGATTAATACAATCCTTGCCGGATTGTCCCTCTAATTTGTATTTCGTTTAAAGATGTCGGTTAATACGGATTATTGCATAATTCCGCACAAAATCTAATCTGGTTCCTTTTCTGTAGTTTTCCTATATTCGTGTGATAAGGTTGTGTCTGATGCGTTTTTCGGGCATTCATATTAATAAAAGCTGTTTAATGTAAGAACGCCCGCCTCAAAGCGGTGTTATTGAACTAGGCAGTGGCGGGTCCAGGATTTGACCTTGGGGTGGGGGGCGTGGAATTCGTCAACGGGGGAGGGGGCGGGGGGAGGTTAGAAAATCATTGAAAGTGTTAAACTTAAAGGTTGAACCAAACGTCATTTTTAGCGTATTTTGGTCATATTTCTATTAAATTTATGCTTAAAATTAATCGAGAGCGAGGCGAGCGAAGAAAAAAATGAGAAAAATTAGCGTTTTGTGCATAACAAAATCATAGGTCCGACCCCCGGGTCCGCTAGTGCTAGGTTACAAATCGTGAATCTTTTATATGTAAGGGCTACATGAATGTCAGATCTTAACTATAGGCTATTATAAGATGTGTGTCTATTATCAGAATGATTATCATATATAATATTCGTACTTAGGATATTTAAACTGCACTCTTGAAAGAAAGTTTGAAGAAACTATGATTTAACGTTCTTAATCACAAGACTAGAAGTCGCCTATTTACAATAGTATCTAGGAATATTGATATAAATCGTGTACATACATTGGCTTAATGCATTACGTACACACCTGTATATGCAGGAATGACGCTCATATATATTCTTTATTTAACTACGGTCTTTGAGTAATGTAACATGATAAGTGTAAGACAGAAACAGAT
>Ga0224511_10005056_pt1 | contig 10221 bp, 5 predicted proteins | sample SF_May12_sed_USG_2_FD_169988 | JGI IMG/M metagenome (GOLD analysis project Ga0224511, IMG submission 169988) | Sediment microbial communities from San Francisco Bay, California, United States - SF_May12_sed_USGS_8_1 | ecosystem: Environmental > Aquatic > Marine > Sediment | place: USA... | reverse complement strand
CTTAAGGATGAAGTGTAAGAAACTAATATCGACGGCGGCCATTTTGATTTGACCTTTTGAAGGTCAAGGACTCAAAGTACAGCCGTGGTAGAGCAAAAAATGGAATCAGCATACCTCAATTATGTAGATAGACATGACTACCTGCTTGTACTAAAAAATGCCGTTAGAAGTTATATTTTCCCAAAATCAAACTAGTCTAAGTGGGTTATATCATGTAACTGTGCGTCAGTGGTTTGTCATTTTATTAATATTATTGATAGAACAGCTTCAATAAAACTGAGACTGGGCATCTGAAGTTTAGTAAGTAAAATAATGCCAGAGATAAAGCAGAATTTTTACTACACGCCATATTTTATTATTATGCTTCCTCGTGACTTTTTCTATTTAAGATATATTATAAAACTATTGCTAGCCGAATAAGCTGCAAAGATAATCTTATATCTTATAAGATAATACTTGCTTAAAAACATCTGGTAAAAGAGTAGCTCTATTTCACTTGATTAAACGGTGATTTAGGCTTAGACATCTAAGTTATAGCTCTTGGTTTCTTCGGAAACACGATTTACTTTTATAACTTTTGTTGGCATTACTATTTTTTTAAATTAAGCGTGTTTCTATTTTTAGACATGTAACGCCACTGCGCATGCGCATATGCAGCAAGGCCATTGTTTTGAATGTTGTGACAAGGACTACTGCAACGACTCGTGCAACCCGCCGTCTGCTATTGTCCATGGCTGATGACGTCATCACATTTTATGACGATCAAGCAATTCTGAGGTCTCGATTGTTTAAAATTAAACAGTTTATGTTTTGAGCTATTTAAATGGCAACTTCAGAAATTATGATTCTTTTCAACTTTTGCTTTCGCCTATAGATTTACCATAACGACATTATTTTGATTGTAGTTTTGCTGATATTAAAATATTAACGCTTAAGTGTGGCGTGTTTTCTTTAAAACATCGTACATGTATGTACTTTCAACGGTCAAATATCGTATTTCCCTAATGAAGTAAAAGGGATTTAATCACAACAAGTTTACAAGGGCCTAACTCCCAACACCTTGATTCTTTTCAACTTTTGCTTCCGCCTATAGATTTACCATAACGACATTATTTTGATTGTAGTTTTGCTGATATTAAAATATTAACGTTTAAAAGTGTTGCGTGTTTTCTTTAAAACATCGTACATGTATGTACTTTCAACGGTCAAATATCGTATTTCCCTAATGAAGTAAAAGGGATTTAATCACAACAAGTTTACAAGGGCCTAACTCCCAACACCTTGATAACTCGTTGCTGAACGCCGCGCTCTGCAAACTCAAAACAGATAAATACAATGTAATGTACTTGCCAGTAGTAGAGACATTTTACTAAGGCATTTATTTTATTGAAAACACATAAACACAATATTGTCACATCAAATAACAATAACAAGACGGGCATAATGATACTTTAATATAGACAGGTGTGTTAACAAAACAAAACAAAATAAACAAGTGATTGCACAAAATATATAATATTTTAAGAGAAACGAGTCATGCTTTGTGACAATTGGTGTATTAGCCAATATTTGGATGTCGCAAACACACTTTAAACAAATAGGTTTATAGTTCCGTAATACAAGCCAAGTCCGTTATTGAACTTATTCTTTCGCTCAACATCGACTTTTTCGAGCACTTCCAATCAACACCGAACAACGCCGAACGAACCCGATCTTCAATTTCTGACTTTTGTATCAAAGCACTTTAGAAATGTTAACTACTTTGATTTGTTCACATTGTTTTTCATGGCCTAGTTTCTCAGTTTCATATCAATCATAGTGAAGTCCATAGACCATAGCGACTGCAAACAAAGACCTGTTACTATATTTAGCCGTTATAAATCGGTCCGTTTCCTTATTCCACAGACATCGGGAGCCAAGTTGCACTCCCGGCTTTTCCCGAACACTGCCGATTGACACGACGGCTACGAGCTTGTAGTTTCCGGACGCTTGTCGTCTGACCTCTTCTAGAACGCGGCAACTGAGGAGTTGACTTAGTTGTTTGCTCTGGGCGGCCTCATAATATTTGTCGTGGAGGTTGTCTAGAAGATAAAAGGATAGGAAGAGTTTGATTGATCTTTTATCTTCTCCAGTCACGGAGAGCATAACTTATATACAGAGTACATTGTATACATTTATACAGATACAAATATGATAGTGTTATAAAAATCAAGAATACTTCAGTTCATAGCTGGCATTCTAAATTACTACATTCAGTGGTATTAAAATACAGTAGATAGCAGGTACAATTGTTTCAGGCATAAGTGTCTCTGACGTTATGTAGTAGATTGGTAATTTTGAAATCTGCTAACTTAATTAGCATTAAGCACAACACCAGTTAGTCACTGATTTTTCAAATACAGTAGATTGCATGTATACTTGTTTTGCATAGGGTGTAACTTTAACCGTGTGTTCTAAGACATTTTACAGCGGAGTGATACCATTGAGTTCTACTTACTTGTTTAGCTTTAAGCACAACAACAAGTTGTCTTAGAACTGATACCATATTACGTTCCACATTGCATATCAATAGTAGCGTTCAACTTCAATAGACTCCAAGTTAGAGTTATAAAGGTCAGAACTAAACTGCCCAAATGCTTTATTCAATGTTAAGGCCAACGTTGTCACATTATAAAACTACGTAGACCCAATGGACCGTTCCGCAAATGTCAATCATTATCATTTATAACAGTACATGGTCAATTTTAATCCAATAGATTAGAATCAAATTGTCATGTGACAATCTGACCTAGAAAACACAAAAGAAATACCCCTTCACAAGCCTTCACCAGATCAAAATAAATGTACTGCTTTGGGCGGAGTTTAAAAATTTGCGGAACGGTGCATTCAATGTTGCAACACTATCAAACTACTTTTACTTAGGTCAATGTTGTCACACTATAAAACTACCTTTACCCTGATCGATGTTGTCAAACTATAACACTACGTAGACCCAGTTTAATGCTGTCACCCTGTAAAACTATTTAGACCCAGGTCAATGTGGTTACACAAAAAACAATGTAGTCCCAGGTCATGTTGTCCCATTATAAAAATACGTAGACTATGTCTATGTTGTGGCAATTTAAAACTACGTGGACCCAGGTCAATGATGTCACACTATAAAACTACGTAGACACAGGTCAATGTTGTGACACTATAAAACTACCTTTACCTAGGTCAATGATGTCACACTATAAAACTACGTAGACACAGGTCAATGTTGTCACACTATAAAACTACCTTTACTCAGGTCAATGTTGTCACGCTATAAAACTACCTCCACCAAGGTCAATGTTGCCACACTATAAAACTACCTTTACTCAGGTCAATGTTGTCACACTATAAAACTACCTTTACCCAGGTCAATGTTGTCACACTATAAAACTACCTTTACTCAGGTCAATGTTGCCACACTATAAAACTACCTTTACCCAGGTCAATGTTGTCACACTATAAAACTACCTTTACCCAGGTCAATGTTGTCACACTATAAAACTACCTTTACCCAGGTCAATGTTGTCACACTATAAAACTACCTTTAGTCAGGTCAATGTCGTCACACTATAAAACTATCTTTACCCAGGTCAATGTTGTTACACTATATCACTACCTCCACCCAGGTCAATGTTGCCACACTATAAAACTACCTCCACCCAGGTCAATGTTGCCACACTATAAAACTACCTTTACCCAGGTCAATGTTGTCACACTGTAAAACTACCTTTACTCAGGTCAATGTTGTCACACTATAAAACTACCTCCACCAAGGTCAATGTTGCCACACTATAAAACTACCTTTACTCAGGTCAATGTCGTCACACTATAAAACTACCTTCACCAAGATCAATGTTGTCACACTGTAAAACTACCTTTACCCAGGTCAATGTTGTCACACTGTAAAACTACCTTTACTCAGGTCAATGTTGCCACACTATAAAACTACCTTTACCCAGGTCAATGTCGTCACACTATACAACTACCTTTACCCAGGTCAATGTCGTCACACTATACAACTACCTCCACCCAGGTCAATGTTGCCACACTATAAAACTACCTTTACTCAGGTCAATGTTGTCACACTGTAAAACTACCTTTACCCAGGTCAATGTTGTCACACTGTAAAACTACCTTTACTCAGGTCAATGTCGTCACACTATAAAACTACCTTTACTCAGGTCAATGTCGTCACACTATAAAACTACCGTTACCCAGGTCAATGTTGTCACACTATAAAACTACCTTCACCCAGGTCAATGTTGCCACACTATAAAACCACCTTTACCCTGTTCAATGTTGTCACACTATTAAACTACCTTCACTCAGGTCAATGTTGCCACACTATAAAACTACCTTTACCCAGGTCAATGTTGTCACACTATAAAACTACCTTTACCCAGGTCAATGTTGTCACACTATTAAACTACCTTCACCAAGATCAATGTTGTCTCACTATAAAACTACCTTCACCAAGATCAATGTTGCCACACTATAAAACTACCTTCACCAAGATCAATGTTGTCTCACTATAAAACTACCTTTACCCTGTTCAATGTTGTCACACTATTAAACTACCTTCACCAAGATCAATGTTGCCACACTATAAAACTACCTTCACCAAGGTCAATGTTGTCTCACTATAAAACTACCTTCACCAAGATCAATGTTGCCACACTATAAAACTACCTTCACCAAGGTCAATGTTGTCTCACTATAAAACTACCTTCACCAAGATCAATGTTGCCACACTATAAAACTACCTTTACCCTGTTCAATGCTGCCACACTATAAAACCACCTCAACCCAGGTCAATGTTGTCACACTGTAAAACTACGTAGACCGAAGTCAATGTTGTCCCTCTATAAAACTACGTAGACCCCAGGTCAATGTTGTCACATTATACCTGAGAGTACCCGCTCAACAGCGGCCTGCATGGTGCTGGTGGTTTCCGGTAGCGTGACCGGATGTGCCATCTTAAAGACGCCTTCATGGTGGTGGTGGCGCCGATGATCGATGGCCGGCGGTAGTGAAGTGTTGATGGGTGTCACCTGTAATAATTCAGTGTTTAACAATTAACAAATGATTTCGAAAAATAATATTAATTGAAGAGATATTCAAAGAAAGAATGATGTAAACAATGTAGACATGTCAAGTTAAAGGGCACCATGACAAAATTGCCCGTTCAAAAACAAATACACAGAACAGCACAAAACACGTAGAACACCAAGACGCAACAGACATCCATATATACTATATTATTTTGTTTTTCGGCACATTGCTGATCCGTCGTAGTGTTATATTTGTCAAAAGGGCAGACGTATTAAATGATGTTACTTTGACTTTATCCTGGTGAACATACATGTACAGTGCGTTTTTAATAAACTTAAAAAATATAAGTTATGCTATGCTAAACTGCTATGATTGACTTATTCACGTGAATTGGGTAATAGTACTACTGAAATTGTAACACGAAGTACACAATCATCACAACAAGAAACACACAGAACCAGATGTAACAAACATTTAACATGAACCGTTTTATTTTAATGGTTTTATTTTGTATTTTATAAACATTATAATAAATAATCTATAACAATGATTTAACCTCAAGAAAGCTCTGGTCCTGATGGATCATGAATTGTATTTGTTTACATTTGAAAATAGAGTTCCGCTCATGCGCTAAGGGGCGTCAGTGGTGTGGCATCTTTCATTGCCACTGATGAACAGCTTCAATAAAACCGAGGCTGCTGTTTTCCCATGCAGGCTATGCTCAATGATTCAACCTCAATACACGCAACTGCTATAATTGACTCTGTCGCATGTATTGTGTAATATTAATTCCGAAATTGTAACACGAATTACACAATTAGAACAACAGAAAACACACAGAGACCTCGAGATAGTTCGCAGTGTCCTGCGGGTTCAACTGCAAGGGTTGTGATCTGCCAGCCCGAGCACTGCTGATAGGCAGAACCTTGGCACGTCCGCTCCTTGGTGAGGCTGAAGATTAAAAAAAACTCATAATTGTAATTTATGACAACCTTGAAGTCGCACCGGATAAGCTAAATGCTTAAAGTATTGGCCTCGTAATCCAATGGTCAGGGGTTGAAGCCATTGACGAGGGGCTTGCGATGGCAACCTTTCTTCGTAATGATTGATACAAGATATTGCACTTCAGTCTGGTTCAGTTGTCCGTCACAGCTGGCTCATGGGAGGAAGCAGTCAGTCGCTTGCGGAGGTAAGGCGATAGCACTAGTGAACCCAAGAACGCTAGTTGGTGGACTGACCGCCGTGATATAACCTACTTACTGTTGAAAAAGGCGCGTTAAGTCAAACAACCAACCAACCGACCTACCAGAAACCCTTGAACAGTTTTTTTTCTGGTAAAATTGCAAATGTATATGCAAGTATGGCGTTGTCTATTAGGACGCTACGTAATACCTTTATACACAAACTACACTTTAATTTGACTTCCAAAACGTCTATTAAACTGATGAAAGGAAAGCCCCCAGGAAGCATAGCCTGCACGAGAACATGTACTTACCAAACGGCATGCCTCTGGCCTTCATGTGTACAGCAGTCACGTGGCCTGGAACGTCACACGGTGAGGGCGTGTCCAGGGATCGACTGTTGACTACGTGGACTTGGAGGGAGGAGCCTGGAGCATGCGCAGACGTTACAAAATAGATCTACACATTTATAATATGTATAATTCATCGACTGAATTAGAGGTACACAAGCATAATATGTTATAATGACGACTGCATGTTGACGAAAACAAAAACAATGTACAGTATTCTGTTATCAGAAAGCGTTATTTGGATTTTAATGATAATGTGATCAATTGAATAGCATGGTGTTTGAAATGATTCCCTACTTTAAAGACAATGTTAGAAGACGCAATGACACGTGTATATCGCGTATTATTGGCATAAATATACCTGACAAACTTTGGATGAATCTATGCATAGAAACAAAATTAAAATTAACATGATATAACAGGATGCAGTTAAACGTAAAAAGGTGTCATCTTTGTTTCAAATATCGGTACCAGGATTTACAGACCGCTACTCTTATAAAGTGTTATCAGGCCCGTTGACTTATAGAAGTAAATAATGTTAGTAATAATTCACTGGCAAAGCATATAAACAATGGTAAGGCTTTGATTGGGTACTGAGATTTTGTGATCGTTATTGCAGGACATACAAATGTATTATAAACATATAATCTCCCTTATGTCTAATAGTGAAGCGACCGAAAAAACAACTGATGCTGATAGATTAATATTTAAGCCACGTTTACCTTTAAAACTCGAACTATCCATACTCTTCGTAGTAGTTGTGTGTCCAAACAAGTAACAAATCAAGATTAAGAAAGTTACATTAAAAATGTAATATATTATAGAAACATTTGTCGTACCACCAAGTATAGCTAGTTAACAACACCTCTAAAAGATTCCAAAGAACCAAAACGCAACTAACACATTTTGTTCATTTAAACAGCTTCAGATTGAGCGATTTACTCTTGATCTGTTTACCACCAGATATGCGATTTGAAAGCCAACACAAATTCACAAAATAGAAAATAAATCAAAGTTTTAATCCATTTACAAACAAACAACGCTTCAATATGATACACTGTTCTTCCACAGCGGCCGCCAAACGATTCCACTTGAAATGGACTTAATCAGTACTTTAAAGACGTCAAGTGTTACATAAAACGATAACTTCTGTCTCAAGCATCGTCCCACGACACAAACATTACACATTCCCCGACACTTTACCTGATAGGGACAATAAATCAAGTATGTTTAATATCTTCTATAAAACCTTAGCATTTATAACTATGCTAATATACAAAAATACACACTTGTTTACAAAGAAAAACTTTGCTTTTACAAGACAACCTAACAAACAAAACACGTTCACTTTCACATTAAGACTTTAATGAACCTTTAAATTCTACATTCAATTAAATCTAAACTCACAGTTTAACATTGTTTACAATTTCTAAAGCGCATGCATTTTGTCATAACAAAACATCATGACATTTGAATTTGCTATAACAAAACATCATAACATCTGATTTGAAAATATCAATCATAAATTTAATCTAGATCGATAAGCTACTGCCAAATAATGGACCTCCTTTAGACCTCCTGTCAAATTCATTGTAAGGCGGCTATTTAGTCATGAACTAACAGAAATTTCATCTCATCCTTTAAGATATGATAGTGAAGACGATATATTTATTAGGATTCAAACATGCAATAATAAATGACATGTTTATTTATAAAACTATTAGATAGTCAATATAGGGTATTTGTGATTGGTATTATGAACATGTTTAAAATGTTTAAAAATTAAATGTCATCTTGTTCGATAGTCAATTTAGTTATTTAATTAATATTCATAAAATACAATAATAAATGTCACGTTGGTTGACAAGACTACAAAGATCGGTCTAATTTGATTCAGTGAATGATATCATAAACATTTGAAAACGTTTAACAAATTAATCTCTACTTATTCGTATAATCCTTTACTGAATTTTTTTTATTAAATATCGTGTTACACAACTTTTACGGACATTCATTTAAGGTATATAGGTATTTAAAATGTTAGTATTAACATATGCCTTGTGAAAAAATTGAACATAAAATGTAAACACAGTCTTTGTAAACGTATTTGAAATGGTAAAGTCGAATTTACGTTATGTACAAGATTACAAAGGTGCAGGATGTATTATATTATGTACATTCAGTAAAAACTACCAAAGTTCATGAAAGCGATTATCTAGTACAGGGAATGTATACTGGGGAAAAACTACCAAAGTTCATGAAAGCGATTATCTAGTACAGGGAATGTATTCTGGGGAAAAACTACCAAAGTTCATGAAAACGATCATCTACTACAGGGAATGTATACGGGGGAAAAACTACCAAAGTTCATGAAAACGATCATCCACTACAGGGAATGTATAGGGGGGAAAACTACCAAAGTTCATGAAAACGATCATCTACTACAGGGAATGTATACTGGGGAAAAACTACCAAAGTTCACGAAAACGATCATCTAGTACAGGGAATGTATACTGGGGAAAAACTACCAAAGTTCACGAAAACGATCATCTACTACAGGGAATGTATACTGGGGAAAAACTACCAAAGTTCACGAAAACGATCATCTAGTACAGGGAATGTATACTGGGGAAAAACTACCAAAGTTCATGAAAACGATTATCTAGTACAGGGAATGTATACTGGGGAAAAACTACCAAAGTTCATGAAAACGATTATCTAGTACAGGGAATGTATACTGGGGAAAAACTACCAAAGTTCATGAAAACGATCATCTAGTACAGGGAATGTATACTGGGGAAAAACAACAACATTAACTAAGAAGTTTTACGAAACGAAACGTTACCACTGCCTTCTTGAAAAACTATTAATTGTGTAATTTATATTTCAGCGTCATAATAAGTATCACGATTTGAATTAAAACTGCATTAATCTTTAGTTCCTCACAACATTGATTTCAATTAAAGGTATCGACAACGTTGGACTGTACTAATTTGGTCAGAAAAGTTATTTCTGGAACCTTTTAGTGTAATGTGTGTTAAGTAATGTTGCATTTACTATTTTGGGACGAGCCAGTTACTCATTTTGAGAAAAAAGATTATATAATTTATATCTATAAATCGTACTATTTTTTTCGTATTGCTCGAATCAGTGTGCAAAACCTTGTCGTAAAATATGACAGGTTTAAATCAAACGTCAAATGAAATAGGGTCCCTTTAATCGCCTTCTATTTGTTGACACAATAACATAATTGTCCATAATGTACAATATAACAAGAGTGAAGTAATGAACTAAAAGTGTAATTTGATTTAATATCGTATTACATAATTGTAGCAGCATACTAACAATAAAACGAACTGTACTATTAATTTGCTTTGAGTTAAATAGAACCATTGATCAAACGCAGACAATTGATTTCTTAAGTTGGATTCCATTAAAAAGATTACAATTTCGTGTACATTTTAATGAAATGCATTATTATTGTCTGGCGTTAATATTTTGTCACCGTCGATTTCAATAGTGGCTGACGACAGTTTTGTTATGCAACTAACTTTAAAATAGGGCGTTATTGGGTTTTACACTTCATATTTTTTTAAATAATCTAC
>Ga0224511_10005055_pt1 | contig 10222 bp, 13 predicted proteins | sample SF_May12_sed_USG_2_FD_169988 | JGI IMG/M metagenome (GOLD analysis project Ga0224511, IMG submission 169988) | Sediment microbial communities from San Francisco Bay, California, United States - SF_May12_sed_USGS_8_1 | ecosystem: Environmental > Aquatic > Marine > Sediment | place: USA... | reverse complement strand
GTTCTCAAGCCCTATCATTCTGGCTTCGGCGGCGGCCAGGGCCAGCCTGGCTTTTTCCAGGGTATAGTCGGAGACGTTGGCGTTGCGCTCGCGCAGCGCCCCTTGCTTCTGATAATCGAGCCTGGCCATATCCCGGTCGGCGGCGGCCTGGGCCAGCTGGGCCCGCACCCCTGCGTCATCGAGCATGGCAAGGGGCGCGCCTTCCCTCACTTCGTCCCCCTTGTCAAAGGTGATCTTCTCCACCTTGGCCATGGTCTCGGAAGCCACCGTCACATCTTTATACGCGATGGCGGACGCGGAGAGGGTTAGCCTCTGCTCGAAGGTCTCCGGGGCCACTTCCAGGAGCTTGACACGGATTATCTTTATCTCCTGGGTGGGCACGGCGCTGGGGGCGTCATCGGAGCAGGCGCCAAGCCCCGCCACCAATACCAATGTAAGCGTCGCCGCCCGGCAGAGGGCGAAATGTCTTTTCGTAAGGGCGGATCTCATCTACTCTTTTCCTTCTTCTTCTTGCCTGTTTGCTGTTCCCTCGTCGCCCAAGGTGGTGTCCTCGCCAATGGCGCGCCGCAGCCTGGCCATGGCCGTGGCGTATTCGAAAAGCGATTTCTGGTAGGTTATTCCAGCCTGGGTCAGGGCCATCTGGGCGTCCAGCAGTTCCAGCTGGGTCATCACCCCTTCCTGGCGGTTAACACTGGCGATGCGGTATGTCTCCTCGGCGTATTGGACATTTTTTTCCTGCGACCGATGAAATTCCCGCGCCCGGGCCAATTCATCGAACGCCGCTTTCACCTCGATGGTCACATTGCGCTGCAGCTCCGCCAGCCGGATCGTCTCCATCTCCACCTCCACCAGCCGTTTCTTTCTGCGGGAGGAGCGCTCCCGGCCATCGAAAATGTTCATCTCCAGCCGCAGCCCGACGTTCCATTGGTCGAACAGCTGGTCGGAGTCTCCGATGCCGACGTTGTTGGCCACCTGGTAGTTGCCGAAGGCGCTGACGGTGGGGTACTGCTCTCTGGCCACGGCGTTGGCTATCTCCCTGGTCGCCTCCAGCTTCGCCCTGGCCGCGGCGACCTCCGGGCGGCGCTCCCACGAGGCGGCCACCGCCTGCTCCAGCCCAAGACCGAAAGGTTTTATGGTAGTCTCCAGGCTCCCGACAAAGCTCACCGGCGTCATGGGATCCAGCCCCATCAGAGCCAGCAGGTCGAGCTGGGCCCTGGCGTGGAGGTTTTCCGCCTCCAGGAGCCTGTGCCGCTCCTCGGCCAACCTGGTCTCCAGCCGCATGGTGTCGTATCGGGTGTTCAGGCCCACCGCCTGGCGGTCCTGGGAATCCTTAACGTGCGACAACAGCTGGTTCACCGCCGCCTGCTCGGTCTTTATCACCTCCCGGGTGAACAAGATGGCATAGAACCCGGTCTTGACCTGGGAGGCCACATCCATGCGCCGGGCGCTCTCCATGCCCGCCGCCGCCTGCAGCAACAGCCCGCTGGCCCGGTAGCCCGAGGATACGGCGCCGGAATACAGGTATTGGGTCAGGGTGGCCTGGGCCTGGTATGCCTCATCGGGGGCCAGCTTGAACTTGGTTCCGAAGAACTCCACCTCCGGGTTCTTCCCCGCGCGGGTGTAGCTGGCGCGCAGGTCCAGGTCCGGCAACGCCTTGCCCATAGCCTCGGTCCTGGAAAGCTCCGCCATTTCGCGCTCGCGAAGGGCGATGTTGACGCCGCTGTTTTTTTCCATGGCGATGGCCAGGCACTGGTCCAGGGTGAGGGTTCTGGGAATTTCCCGGGCCTGGGAAGCCGCGGAGCCGACGATCGCGAAGACGATGGCCATAATAGCGGCCAGATATTTTACCGCCATTACCGCGCGCCCTTTTTGTCGGTCAATAAACCCTTGAATAATGTATGCATGACTGTTTCCGTATATTTGTCTATGTCGATATTCCTGTCCACCGCCAACTGGGCCATAAGCCCGCGGCGCAAGGCGATAAGCAACGTGGACAATGATTCCGGATCCACATCAGGATGCATCTCCCCTTTTCTTTGCCCTTCCTCGATCATCTCCTTGAATTGCTTTTTGATGGTCAACAGAGCCTTGCGCTGCACTTCCATGATCCTGGGATTCCGGCCCGCCTCGGCCCATGACTCCAGCTCCAGGCCGATAAAAGGCTTCTCCTCCTTTTTGAGCATATCGAAAAATCCCCGGGCCAGCCCCACCAGCCTTTCTTTTGAATCGGCGGTTGTGGAAATATTGTCGATGATGAAACTTCGATTTCCCAGGTCCTGGATGGCGATTGCCTCTATTATGTCGTCCTTGCTCTTGAAATAGCTGTATACGGCGCCAGCGGAGAGCTTGGATTTTTTCAGGATATCGCGCATGGTGGTTTTGTGGAAACCGTTTTGGGAAAAGCAGGCTTTTGCGGCCTTGAGTATATGGGCGCCTTTCTGCTCCAGATACTCTTTATCCACCTTAGGCATGACACACCAATTCATAGTATTGCAAAACGAACGCTCGGTCTATTACATCGGGTTTGGAAGGAATTGTCAATAGTGGGAGGCTGGATATCCAGCAAAAAATGGCGTCTGTCCCCGGCTTGTGATACACTCGCCCCATGCGCCCGTAGCTCAGCTGGATAGAGTGTCTGATTCCGGATCAGAAGGTCGCAGGTTCGAATCCTGCCGGGCGTACCATACTGGCGCGTTGTCGCCAAAAAGTGAAAATATTGAAACCTGGGCCGCGGAAACAGTTTTGAGGATACCGTGAAAAAGATTGAGGCGATTATAAAACCTTTCAAGCTCGATGAAGTCAAGGACAAGCTGAACGAAATTGGGGTCCTGGGAATGACCGTTTCCGAGGTGAAGGGTTTCGGCCGTCAAAAAGGGCACACAGAGTTGTACCGGGGCGCCGAATACGTGGTGGATTTCCTTCCCAAGATCAAGCTGGAGGTGGTGGTGAGCGATGGAATGGTGGAAGATGTGGTGGCCGCCATCAGCCAGTCGGCCCACACCGGCAGGATCGGAGACGGCAAGATCTTCGTCCTCCCCGTGGAAGAGGCTGTGCGAATAAGGACCGGAGAGCGTGGAGAGACGGCGCTTTAATCCGCCAGGATTTAAGGAAGCGTTCTAGCTTTCCGAGACCTTGGACTGGGATTCGATCACCCGCAGGGCCTCTTCCTCCGTGGTGAATATATCCATCCACTTTCCCACATCCACCATGGAAAACAGCCGGTAGATGGCGGGCTGGGGCTCGCAGAAACAGAAATAACCCCCGTTTTTCTTCGCCGCCCGGGCGCGCCCGATCAACAGGCCCACCGCCGCGGAATCAATGATATTCACATTTCGGCAGTTGAGAATTATTTTACAGTTCGGCTCTTCAATGGCCGAATCCAGGCTGTTCTTCAGGTTCTCTATGTTGGAGGAAATCAGCTTGCCGGAGATCCGGAAAACGTTAACCCCATTCCCTTTGACGTACTTGTTTATATTCATCCTAAACCGTAATATTTATTGAAGGCGAAAATGGCAGACCAAGATACACCTCATTCTAAGGGCATACGGCCACAATTTGCAACCAATACAATTCGCCGGTTTTGCCGGGTACGCAACAAAACATTGTAATATGCCCATGGAATGAATTATGCTATAAGTCTTGTTCAATGCGGAGTCAGTTCCGGCTCCACCTTCAAATAGGAATTATGAGGAAAAAGAACTTCGGAAGAAAGAGGAATAAGCCGACCAACACCTCTACAGACATCAGAGAGGACGGCCCTCCAAAGACTGACACCGACAAAGCGGTGGAGGTGGAGGGTATAGTGAAAGAATCGCTGCCCAACGCCATGTTCAAAGTCACGCTGGATAACGATTTCGAAGTGCTGGCCCACGTCTCCGGGCGAATGCGCAAGTATTTCATCCGGATACTGCCGGGCGACAAAGTGCGCCTGGAGCTCAGCCCCTACGATCTGACCCGGGGAAGAATAACCTACCGATATAAATAGCGCCAGACGCCAGCTATACTCCTTTAAGCTCCTCCAGAACCCGGGCGGCATGCCCCTTCGCTTTCACGTTTGTATACGCTTTTAACACAATCCCATCTTCGGAGATGACGAAGGTGGAGCGAATCACCCCTTCGGTTTTCTTGCCGTACATGGTTTTCTCCCCCCAGGCGCCGTATTTTCTGTGCGTCTCCCCCTCCGGGTCGGACAACAGCCTGAAAGGAAGATTCTGCGCCTCGGCCCATTTTTTCTGGGCTTCAGGCTTGTCCCGGCTTATTCCCACTATCACGGCATTGAGTTTGCCAAAATCCTTTTCCGCGTCCCGAAACTCGGTCGCCTCGGTGGTTCACCCGCCGGTGTTCGCCTTGGGATAAAAGAAAAGGATCGCTTTTTTCCCTTTAAAATCCCCGGACGCCACCTGGGACCCCTCCTGGTCTTTCAGCTTGAAGGCGGGGGCCTTTTTTCCCTCCTGGACCATATCATTCTCCTTGTCAGGTTTTCATTCGCGGCGCCTCCCGGCGAACCACGTATCAGATATATATACCCTTTTGTCCCAATTGGCAATTAAACCTCAAGCCTTGTCTGTATTCGTTTCCTGACAAACAAAAATAAGCAATTATACAAACCCCCTTCAAGGTATAAAAAGGATACCTTGACAATTACTATGGTTTTTTATATATTTCAATTATCGCTTCCTGCGATACTTGTGTTGGGGGACACAATCTCTATAGAATTCGCACGGGATAGTTTTCTTTTCTGGAGTCGAATATGGAGAAGATGGAAGAAGTCCAATTGATGGATCGACAAAAGCTTTTAGAGCTTTTGCGTGAAAAGGACGAAAAGCTCAAGGAAAGCCTGGCAAGGTTCGAAAGCCTGGCCCAGAGTTCTTCGGCGGTTGTGTTCCACTTGTCCGGCGATGGAGAGTTCCAATCATTTACCGATCCCCCCAAGGATTTTCCTTGCCATAGTCGGCCCCAGTCCCCGCCTAGGCACATTTCCCGCATCATCCATCCGGATGATCTGTCGGCGGTCATGGATCATTTCCAGAAAATCTTGCGCGGGGAAACCTCGCCGGGGGAGGGGGTTGTCTGCCGGGTTGCGGGCAACGATTCCAAATGGGTCAACGCCAGGGCCACTTCCATAGTCGATGAACAGGGATCGATAAAATATCTGCTGGGTCTGGCCCGGGATATCACAGAGGGGAAAAAAGCCGCCGAGGATCTGGCCCATGCCCAGGCGGCGGCGCGGAAAACCAGGGAGTGGATGGAAAGCATCTCCGGGGAGATTTCCGGCGACCTTATGGCCTTCTATGGCGAAGTCAAGAACAGCCTGGACAACCTGATAAACCAGAGCGACGCCATGAAGGGATCCGCCTCCGACGCGGTGAATCGCGCCCGGAAAGCATGCGTCCAGCTTGGGGAAAAGCTTGGACAGATCCACCTAAAACCCGTTGGCGATGATTTCATGACTATCCCCAGCCCGGTTTTCATGGACTCGGCGGTCCTGACCGATATGGTGATCCGGAAAGTGGCGCCTCTGGCCATGGAAAAGCGGATCGATTTGAAAAACGCCATTTGCCCGCAGACGAGAATTCACGCCGACCTCGATCAGACCAAAAAGATATTATCCGATCTGGCCATCATCGCCATCAATGCCTGCCCGGAGGATGGAGAGTGTGAGTTTTTCACTTCCGCCAGCCAATCTGGAATCTCCCTTCGATTCCCGGTGGGCTCAAGCCTGTCAACGGAGGATATGGAGGCAAGCCTGGCCCCATCCAGGGAGCTTGTCGCCAGACAAAATGGGACTATTGAGGCCAGCCGGGATCAAGGCTATTTCAGGCTGACCATCAACTTGCCATACAGAAGACCGAAAGCCCTGTTGGTGGATGATGACGACAATCTGCTGTTCCTGTTGCGCACTTATATGGATATTATCGGGGCGGACGTGCTCGAAGCGAAGGATGGGCGGCAGGCTCTTCAGCTGGCCCTGACCCATAACCCGGATATCGTCCTCTCCGACTACATGATGCCATTGATGGACGGGATGGAGCTGTTATCCGCATTGAAAGAACACCAGGCCACCTGCCGGACACCGGTGATCATAATCACCTCCGTCGCCGAGGCCAGGTTGCGAGAGAGAATGTTCGCCCTGGGGGCGGACGACCTTCTGCAAAAACCGCTGACAGAGAGGGAGATTATCCCCAGGGTTCGGCGTTTTATCGCCTGACAGGGCGCCCCGGAGGCAATGGACCTGGCGAGGCCCATGCCCCGTTCAGGGCCGCAACGCCCTGGCCGCTTCTGCTATCCTCTCCATCCCCTTGCGCACATCATCGGTGGCTAAAGCATAGGAGAGGCGGATATTTTCCGGGCTGCCGAACGGCTCCCCCGGCACCACCGCCACTTTGGCGTAATCCAGCAGGTACGCCGCCGCGTCGTGGCTGTCCTTGATCACCCCTTTCTCCCATCGCTTGCCGAACCAGCAGGAGATGTTCGGGAACACATAAAACGCCCCCTCGGGCCGGGCGCAGGAGACGCCTTCAATCCGGGCGAACCCTTCCAGCAGAATGTCCCTGCGTTCCTTGAAGGCGGCCAGCCACGGGCCGATATGCCCGGTCCCCTGGCGCAAGGCGGCCAACGCGCCATACTGGGCGAAGGATGTGGGGTTGGAGGTGGACTGGTCCTGGATCATGCTCATGGCGTTGATAACCCGCGCGTCGCCCAATGTCCAGCCGATACGCCACCCGGTCATGGAAAACGCCTTGGACAACCCGCCGCACACCAGCACGTTGCTCTTCCCCTCCGGATAGATCACCGGGAGGGAGCGAAGCTTTTGTCCACTGTAGTTGATCTTCTTGTATATCTCGTCCCAGATTATGTATATATCCTTCTCCACCGCCAGTTTGGCGATATCCCGCAGCAGCTCCTCCCCCAGCACCGCGCCGGAAGGGTTGGAGGGGGAGTTGATAACCATCGCCCTGGTTTTCGGAGTGATCAGCTTCTCCAGATCCTCCACACTGAAGGAAAAACCTTCCGCTTCATTGGTGTGCAGAAACACAGGAGTCCCGCCGGCCAGCAGCACCTGGTCCGGGAAAGAGACCCAGTATGGGATGGGGATGATCACCTCGTCCCCATCGCTCAGGATCGCCTGGAAGATGTTGTACAGCGCGTGTTTGCCGCCGCTGGATATGATGGTCTCCTCCCGTTTATATTCCAGCCCCTCCTCCTGGCGGAAGCTCTGGCACAAGGCGTCGCGCAGCTCCGGGATTCCCGCCCCCGGGGTGTATTTTGTTTTCCCTGCGCGCAAGGCGTCGATGGCCGCTTCCTTCACGAAATCCGGGGTGTCGAAATCTGGCTCACCGGCGCCGAACCCCACCACATCCACCCCTTCGGCCTTCAGGGCTTTTGCCTTGGCGGTGATGGCCATGGTGGCGGAGGGTTTTATTTTCCCAACCCGCTGGGACAATGCGATATTTTTCATTATTTCCTCGATCTAGTTGGTTTACCGCTCGACAGCCGCTCCACCAGCGCTTTTTGCACTTCGTCGGTGACCATGGAGCTTATATCGCCCCGGTGGGAAGCGATCTCCTTTATCAGCGACGAGGAGACAAAAGAAAACTCCTCGCTGGGCATCATGAACACCGTCTCCAGCCGGGCGGCCATGCGGCGATTGATAAGTGACATCTGCAATTCGTAATCGAAATCAGAGACCGCCCGCAGACCCTTCAGGATCACATGGGCGCCCTGCTTGCGCGCGAACTCCACCAGCAGGGTGGAAAAAGGGACCACGCTCACGTTCTTCATCCCCTTCACGGCGTGCCGGATGAAATCCACCCTCTCCTCCGGAGAGAACAGGGCGCCTTTTCGCAGGTTATCCCCCACGCCCACCACCAGCTCATCAAATATTCGGGCCCCTCTTTTTATCAGGTCCACATGCCCCAGGGTCACCGGGTCAAAGGACCCCGGATACACCGCCTTGATCTTTGTCACGGTCGGTTTTCTCCATATTTCGGTTTGATATCAGGCGATCAGATTACTTCAATATGGGAAGCTTTGACAAGAGATGATGAGAGGCAAGATTATATATTCCCGCCGCAGCAGAGCGCAGGAGCCAAACTTAGCCAAACGGGAGGATGGCCGGGCTATCCGCGGCCCTGCCGAGGGATGACGAAGCGCAAACGGGGGTGGTAGAATGAAACCAGCGGAACATTCAAGTTCCCAATACAAACAGAGGTGGGCGGGATGAATGCGTCTTTCTTGATGGAGGTTCCGGGGCCTGCCCGGAATGCCAGGCCATGAAACGCTCCGGGATGGACCATGGCCTGTACAGCCCTATCGCCGAAGGAGGGGGCGCCGCTGGTGGTGGCGCGGCCATGCGGATCGGGCTTTCCCATGTAAAAGGGCTTTCCGGCGCCACGATGGAGAGGATCGTGACGGAAAGAAACCTGCTAAAATTCCAGTCGCTGGAAGATTTCCTGGACCGGGTCCGGCCCACCGACCCGGAAGCGGAGGCTTTGGCCGACGCCGGCGCCCTGGACAGCTTTGGCCACTCCCGTCCGGAGACTATGTGGCGCATCCGGCTCCACCGCGTCACCGCCCCTGCTGATACCCCCCTGCTGATTTCCAGTGAACTGCCCAGGCCAGTCTCCATGGCGATGGGCGCCCGCATTCCCGGATTGAAGGACATCCCACCGGCGGAGAAGCTGAAGCTGCAATTCGCCGCCACGGACATCTGCGCCACCGCCCATCCTCTGGCCATGTATGGGCGTATCGACCGCAAAGAGGTCACCCCCGCGGATCGGCTGTACAAGGTGGAGCCCGGCGCCAGGGTGGTGATGGTGGGCTGGCTGGTCACCGCCAAGCGACACAGGACGAAAAGCGGCGAGTTCATGAAGTTTCTGACTCTGGAGGATGAGACGGGGATATACGAGGCGGTCCTCTTCCCCAACGCATACCGCCGCTGTGGCCAGGCGCTGCGGGGGTGCGGGGCGTTTTTTGTGCATGGCCGGGTGGAGGACGATGGGGGCTACCGCACGGTGACGGTGGACAAAGTGGCGCCTCTGCGCCAGATGGCTCGTGACTGATTGCCACTCCTGTTCCGCGGACCTGACCTACATCATACCTGCTCCGGGATATGGCGAAGGACCAGCAATCCCCAATCAATAAAGGGCAGCATGATTAGAATAGTACTCATATCGCTTCTGGTGGCGTACACGGCCTCGGCCTATGTTGTCCATCAGCATTTCACCCTGCGGCTCAAGGCGCTGGAAATGGAAGTGGCCCATGCGCGCAAGGAAATTGCGGATTACAAGGATATCCAGAAACGCAAAGTCACAGACTATGTGCAGGAAAGGGAAGAGGAACTGGAACAATGCCTCGCTTTCGCTCCCCAGCAGGGTCCGCCTGTTAGGAAGCCGACCTGGCGCGAAAGGTTGTTCAAGCCAAAGCCGGACAATCTCCCGCAAAGCCCAGAGGAGGAAAAAGAGCCATGATCGCCCAGAGCCCTTCCCCGACGAATCAAGGCCGCCCCCCACGCTCCATCCTGGGGTGGATATTGGTTCTTGCCATGATGTCCTATTCGCTGTACGCCACGGTGGACACTGCGCTGACTGTCCGGCGAATCCCGGGAGCGGAGGCGGAACAGGAATTGATTCTCGCGGTGAAGGCAAAATACGCCAAGGCGATGTACATGGTGTCTCATCTGCGGATGGTCAGAAAGCTGACGAAGAACTGCGAAAACCAAAAAGAGAAGAACATCGCATATTCGGAATCAGAGGAGATCCGGCTCTATCGCCAGTTTCAAGGATTGCACCGACAGAAAAAGATGGAGCAGGCCCGGGCTTTGATGGAAAGAATAAGCGAACTGGCCGACTGACCAGCGGCGGGAGGCGGACGGATTCATCGCCAGCGCATCGAATACGACGAGTATGGTATAATTGTCAGCGACACGAATCCCGGATTCCAACCGTTCGGGTTTGCCGGTGGGTTGTACGACCAGCACACGAAACTTACCCGTTTCGGCGCCAGGGATTATGATGCGCATGTGGGGAGATGGACAAGTAAGGATCCGATTTTGTTTGATGCGAGGGTCTTGAATCTTTATGGATACGCAATTAATGATCCAATTAAGGGAACCTCTAAATATTCCCATGAAAAGCGGCATTAAAGGTACAATGCTTCTAGCATAATAACACGGGAGCGTCACATGATTCAGCCTGGCTTTTTTGATCTTTCGAACCGGTAC
>Ga0224511_10005054_pt1 | contig 10223 bp, 4 predicted proteins | sample SF_May12_sed_USG_2_FD_169988 | JGI IMG/M metagenome (GOLD analysis project Ga0224511, IMG submission 169988) | Sediment microbial communities from San Francisco Bay, California, United States - SF_May12_sed_USGS_8_1 | ecosystem: Environmental > Aquatic > Marine > Sediment | place: USA... | reverse complement strand
CTTTAATTTAGCAAAGAGATTTGTTTTATCTAATTCCTTTGTAAACCATGTCACTGTGTTTTTAAACTGACTGGACTAAGCATTCCTCTGTTGTGTTCATAAATAAAAGGATATGAATATTGTGAATATTTGTATTTTTACAATTATTATCCGTATCGTATCGTATCGAAAATAACCATATCGTCTCCCTTCGTATCGATACGTATCGTATCGTGTGATGACCGTATCGTCTCATCCCTACTTTTTACCACCTTCTACGTTATGGTCAGAATCAGTTAACAGCAAGTTCTTTATATATTATGATTTTTGCATCTTTGTTTCAGTTTTATTTGTATAACAAACAAAAAATATCAAGACCGACTGCACTTCAGAAGTAAATTGTATTAAACATATATTCGCAGTCGACACGTGCTTTTTATGTATTAGTTTCTATTACCTTAGTTTTTAAGTGTGTCATTAATCATGTTATTAATGTCCTTATATTTCAAGACAATTTTCTGTACAGGCAAATGGCAAATACAGACCTATTGACAAGCAAAAGTGCATACTTTTAGTATTAAGAGCTTTATATAAATAGAATTAATGAAATAAATTTCAACAGAATTTAATTCTATTGCATAAACACATTATCAAAAATAACCACTTTATCTCGTTTTATGCGATCGCATTGCTTACCGATGACATTTATTTTATTTCCTTTTAAATTTTTAGTACACTTTTTTGTCTTGATATTCATAATGTCGCATTTGCAATTTAAAACAAAATCGACACTGGTTCATATTATCAGAATTATTATTAAACTTTAATTATACATTTCAGAATTGCACAGAGAGTGTCGTGTTTTGTTTAATATTAGCATTTCACCACCAATTTGTCTACTATACGAAACAGAAGGGTATTGTATTTCAACATGTAGTCCCGAATGTTTAGAACGTTTCTGTGGAAACCTTTGTGGAAGAAACCAGCAGATAAACTACACGTGCATTTTCTAAATGTCGTTATTTAAAAGCATGCCATGGAAACTCAATTTATACAACATGACGTATGTCTTGCGTGTGCAATATTCAGAAAATCTATTTATACGCACAACTTTAGGATGTATAAACCGAGATATCGACGACTTACGCATACACATCGTATTAGCAGTGGTTGTATTACGCATGGGTAACATACCTGTACCGTCACCCCAGCGTATTATGCGTATGTCTAGTGTATACAGCGTATAACTTGCGTATAGTAAGCATATGCGTAACGTATATATCATACGTTCGCATATGCTGAACACGACGTATGCCTAACATACCTTTAACGTTTATGAGTGTATGCGAGCTTATAAGCATACATGTATGGTCACATACGTTCAATCATTGGCAGTAGTGTGACTGCACTTTACTCTCTTGACTCTTTCGTTGTCGTTTTAAATGGACAATCTGAATCTTCCGACCCCTAGAGCATGAGCGGTGTTCTATTTTCAAATGTAAACAACATACAATGCATTATCTCAGAAAACCAGAAATATATAACTACATAATAGTATTTTAATAATAGGAACTGCAACTATCCTTAAAACTTGGCAATGAAGACTTGGTCTGCAACATATTGTCATGGAACATCATTCCTATTTACATTATACGAAAACAATAAAATTTATAAAGTAATGATGTACATGTATATCCGGGTTTATTTGAACACTTAAGATTATTACTCGGTCTTTTAAAGGCATATAATTGATATAAATAAACTTATGTATCTTTTTACACCTTTGAGCGGTAAAAATGGAATGACATTTTTTATGTCTTCATCAAAACGATGAACCAGTACGTACGCTCCATGCATTTGTAGCCGATTGTTGAGACCTGGAATTACAACGTATGCATTTCAACAAGGCATTTGGTGCTCCACAAATTGGTCGCCCGGGCGTTTTTTACGCTCGCCTCTGGCGTACTTTACAATATTACATTTGGTTTCACGTTTGCATTAAAAAGCTTTAATCAATTGCGCACAAGAAGCACTAGATGACAAGCCTCAAAAGATTATCGCTGTCGATAACAACAAATTACTACACTTTGACATACTGAATAATGTGGGGGAGTGATATTGCGTATTTCCTTAACAACTGTATTCAAATAAATTAGGTTACTGTTAAATAATTGATCGATACATGTATGTCCGAAATACACCATGTAAGACTTTGATACATACTTTTAAAGTCAACAGTCTATTTTAATGTCAGGGCACGTATTTCATAGTCCTAAATCCTAAATCCTAACCCTAAAAGGGGGCTCTTAAGCTTTTTCGGATCGTATATATCGGCGTTGCCTTTTCTTTTTTAGCACACATATAATCATAAAGGAAATGTGTTTCTAAAGAGTATGCATTTTAGATAAGGGAAGCGACCTCCGTTTGCGATCTTCAAAACAAATAACATTAATTTGTTTGTTATGGTCGCATCATAGGGTGAACAGACAGTTTATGGCGTCATTATTGTAGCATACTAAACATTAAACATAAAATATGTGTTCTTGGGTAGAATGGTAGTAGCAATATTGCGGTAATAAGTAACCTGGGAATGTTTCTATGGCAAACAACTCCAATGACGGGTGCGGTCATCACACTCACTTGGATTTAATAGGTATTAAAACAACACAGTATATTAAACAAGCAAACGCTTTCCTAATAAATCAGGAATCTATACTCAGTACTGTTTTACAGTACATATATACACATAATTTGAGATAATTCCGCTGTATGTATTGTCATATGGCAAGCTGTTCTATTACTTAGACTTGTTTTAAAGTTAATTGATATAAATGTATCCACGATTTGTTTTCCAAGGGTGATAACAATCCTGTATTTAATGCAAGTACATTAAGTGTCTCTGGTAAAAATATTCACGTATAGATTATTAGTGGGTTAAATATTTAGACAATCACGCGCTGTTTTTTTTTTGGTTATTTACAGAATAATTCTACAAAATATTAAAGAGCTTTGATCAAGAAATACGATTGTGCCAGTTAACTTCTTATCATTCACGGCGATATATGAAGGGAAGCTCACGTCTCCTATATGTTAAAATGCCAAGTTAATTGACGTGGCTCTAAGATAACGCCCCATGCCAAACATCGCGAGAGGAACTATAAGCGTCATTAGCATCAAACATGCGCGTGAGTGTATTATGTGGGCTTAACAGATATGTTATCGGTGTTTTGTGTTGGCATTCTGGTTTTGTCTAAGCAACACTATAGATTAGCTATTAGCTATACCTTGCCTTATCAGCACCACTGACGCTATGATGGGTATTGTCTTGCATGTTTGTGGTCATATTTCTGTAGCCACATGCTTTGATCGCATAAATATTTTTGTAACAAAACAAAGTCACGAACAATTGAAAAGGTTTGCATAACTGAGTGGAGCATTCAAAACCGTATTCAGTAAATGAAATTGCATTATTGTCGTTAAGCTTAATTGAATATGATACCAAATTGGCTTGCGTGAAAGTAAGAGTTAGGCCAGCGTTTGCCAATCCCTTCATTTTGTACTTTACTCTGTCTAGTTAGACTCTGATATAACTATTTTGTTCACGTCACCGGACAATGTTAATGCCATATCAACGCAATAGACTAGTTTATAATCCGTAATCCTAATAATCCTTAATAAGGTATTCTGAAGCTTTTGGCATATTGTATATAATGTACGTGGAAACGTTGTTTCCATTATTGTATATACAATCATAAAGGAAAATGTGATTCGTAAAGGTCTTCAGTTTAGACAAGAAAAACGACCTCCATTTGCAATCTGCAAAATAAATAACAAAATATTAGTTTGTTAAGGTCAGATCATGGGGTGAACAGACAATTTATGTAGTCTTTTGTTTGTGCATATTCTAATCAAACATAACATAGTTGTTCTTGGTAGAAAAGTATAAGCAATGTTGGAATAATAAGAAACCCTCTATTGTGTCTTTGCTTTGATCTAATCAGTAAAACAAACAACACCGTGTATACACACGCCAACGGGTTCGTTTTAAAATCAGAATTTATATTGTTTCACAGTTTGAAGGTTTTTAAAATGAAGTAATTCCGCTATATGTATTGTCATAATGGCAAGCTGTTTAAATACATAGACCTGTTTTAACGCTCATTCCTGTTGATTGCGTTTAAATGTCTCCACGATTTGTTTATTTCCAATGATCTTGTCTTGTAAAATTAATGCAAGTGCATTAAGTTACTCTGGCGAAAATATTCCCGTCTGTTATTAGTGGGGACAATCACGCGATGTTTTCTGACTATTAATGGAAAATCATACACAATATTAAAGACGTTGTGCCAGTCACCTAATGCCAAGTAAATTGACATTGTCTTATTATCTTTAAGCAAAATTGTGCATGCGACCATATGGGCTTCCAAAAGAGTAACAGGTATGCCATTTTTTGCCAAGCCTTTTATATTTAAGTTTAAAATTGTATTGAAATACATTTAATGTAATATTAGGTATGTGCTTTTGATTTAACAAACTGATGACGGGTAAGCCCTCAGGAAGCATAGCCTGCACGAGACAACAGCAGCCTCGGTTTTATTGAAGCTGTTCATCAGTAGTAATGAATGATGCCAGGCCACTGACGCCCCCTAGCGCATGAGCGGCTCTGACTCCCTTTTTAAATGTAAACAACATACATGTACACTACATGATCACTAAGGACCAGAAAAATATGACTACACAATGATGTAGTACGGGGCGACTTTTTACAGCCGCCACACAGGCACTAAACACCAGCTGTACTAAGTAATATTAAACTGATTAAAGGGAAAGCCCTCAGGAAGCATAGCCTGCACCAGAACACAGCAGCATGTTATGAGTACTGAAGTTAGGGGTGCGTTAGCAATAGCAAAAAACCCGATGCGAACGGCAATTGTATGTCTTAACGTCGAACTTCACATGCCAAACAAACTGTTATTAAATTAGAACCATTTTATCAATGGCACACTTTGCAGTAAGCATTACCACATGTGGTTTTTGCCCTTTTTTTATTTCAACTATGTTTCCCGTTACAAATGAGTAAACATAATGTATCGCCAATGTTTTATGTTCAACCAAGTAACGTTTATTTTAGTTTGAACACACCGAATGTGCTTCGCGTATGTATTTTTGTTAATTATCGCTGCATTTCAATTTATCGAAACCAACTCAGTCTAAGATTGTTGTCACGCATCGTGTTTGAAAGGTCACCTAATTGTGAACCAAATTGGATTGTCCAAATGATTGATCAACTAATGCCATCAGGAATGGACAACAGATCGGCACAGATTCGTAAAGTACGAAAGACCCGTCCATGCGTACATTGCTTCGAGCATTCAAAACCGAAGAGTAAAAAAGCGATTTATGACTTTTTTGACTTTTGGGTAAATGTTATTGTATTTAACACGCATTGTTTAGGTAAGCAGGCCTTGAAATTATTTAACTTTTAACTTATCTGTTGACGTGAAATTAAAAACATGCATATCTGAATTTGAACATTTATTGCCGATCAAATTAAAACATATTTATCTTTATGAAGCTTGGAGGCAATCCCCTGATTTCCAATAAGAAATAGCATGATTGAGGTTCATAAACATGCAACATTGTCACTAAATGACCACATAAGAAACAGTTTATACCTAACAGAATGAGTTGCTTTCATTACCATTGACTAACAGCTCCAACAAAACCAATGTTGCAATTCCCCCATGCAGAATTTGCTGCCTGAGATTGTAAAAGTAAAAGGACTAAATACTTTCAATGCATTTTGTTAGGGGTTGATGTATGATGTTAAAAATTAAATTAACAAAGTTGATTGGTAGAAAGCTAAAAAGTACATACAAAGTTAGCGTGTTGTTGCTCCACAAAAAGAATAGTAAGATATTAAATTAACCAAACACATACTAAAATTTAAATGTTAGGACATTGTTTTCAAAGTTTTCATCTGAAGGACGGATGTAGAAGCTGGTAATATTTATTTCAAATTACTTAAAGACAACGACAATGCAAGAAATTTACGATGTATTTTATTTAAACCACGTAAATTGAATCACATTAAGCGACGGGTGTCGACTACCTACATTCCAGCGAATAATTAAAGATGCTATGCCTGTATCTTTTCGGTCAGAATTGTTTACATTTTACATTTTAACCATATTTAAGCAGTGAAACCTACTCCCGTAAATAGGAGAAACTGCCAAATATTGTTATTCATGCATAAAAAATATATCAGAAATATTAAATTTGTTGAAAAATGTGTGGCCCGCAAATTCGGCTTTGTTTATTTACGTTTCGACCCATTGAGTCGAACAAGTTAAATAGCTTAACTACAATCGATATTCTCAGTTGACTCCGTGGTGCAGTGGTTACGCATCCTCTTTGGGTGCAAGAGGTCCCGGGTTCAATTCCCGGCACCGTCAAGGTTTTTTTATGGTTTGTTTTGTTGTTGTTGTGTTTTTACTTTGTGTGTAAAACAAATTATTTGTCACAAGATTTTGCAATTCATTATGCAATGTTAATTTATTTAATATACTTAACATATTGCAAGATTTGTGACCGAGTATAGGGGTATAAAGATACAGACCTAGCATCTTTAATACAGATGTTCCGAGTTATAGTTCATTGGCAGTGTAAGGTTTATATATTAGAAAACTGATCACCTAGACTTATTTGTAAATGTCAAAAGGCAATAAATAAAAGATCTTAAAATAAAACCACTAAGCAAAAAGGGTGTATTGTCGGCAAATATGTTAGTAAACTATATAAACATGTGTTTTACAGACAAGAAGTAGGATATAAATATTATATGAAAAGCTTTGTAGCATGAGTTCTTGGATGTAATATAATAGTTCCGACCACATTGTCTTTAAAAATCGAAATTTAAGCATTCTTTAGCAAACAGACATCGAGAACAATCTCATTTATTATCATTGTTTTTCTGGTGACCACAAGGCTTTGTATAACATATACGAAAATCATGCCTTAGTTAACAGGTAGATAACCAAAGCAACTAAAGCATTCTAAAACATATGTAAACTTGATGTTTTAGACGCAACTATTACAAATATATAAATGATTTCTATAATATATAATACATACAAATGTAGTAAAAGCGTTGTCATTTAAATGTCCTTTTTTGTTGGTTTGCATTTACGATTCGCTTTTTTCTGTCCAAATATGCAATGATTTTAACAAGTGGGCGTACGCATAAACAATATACAACAAAATATAGTATTACGCTGATGTTACACATCCAGAGGAAGATGGTGGTGATGTAGAGGATGAGGATGCTCCTAAGAGGTAGGATGTTGTAGAATCCGATATTTAGCACACTGAAGCAGATGTACCAGCAGATTCTCTGCTGAGAAAGTTGACATGACACCTAGGAGGTCTACAAAGGTGACTCAACCACCAGATAGATATGGCAACAACGTGATGATGGCGAATGTACCTCGACCTATCAACCGCAAGTTGGATGTTGTAAGCGCGTTGATGACCATTGGAGCTCTTAACTCTATGGATAGCGAGACAGTTTTTTAAATAAATCTATGTTTTACTTATATAATGTTTTTGTAGCTTGCAATGTCCTTTGTAATGATTGCATTTATGATGTATTCTTTGAATGCTTAGACGCATTCATTGGCAGGGGGAGGACTTGCACATATCAGTCTTTATTAGTTTGTCTTGAAGTAGTTTTGTCTTGTATTTTAGTAGTTTGTCCTGTATTGTATTAGATTGTTTCATATATACTATGTTGATTATGTTTTGAATAAGGTTTAATTGATATTTTGTTTAGTTAGTAGCAAGTTGGAAGTGCAATTTTGTTTGTTTATGTAGTATCTTGCTGCTTAGTAGTTTTAGGCTTGGTTACAGTCTAGATATAATATGTTAGTCTCGTAAGCTATAAATTAAGGTTACGTTGACTGCCTTTTTACGATTTTATTATAATGGTTGTGTGTAACATTCTTGTTACCTCCGTTTCCGCTCCCGCTGGAAAACGAATTTGTCATGTAATGGATTGCAACTTTTGTAACACTAGTTTTACACTGTCATTGGTCAGATAAAGGTTGGTATTTGGTTTTATGTGATCTATTCTGTCGTTAATCTCTGTTTGTGTTAAGTTTGTATTTATCTTTCTTTACTTTCTGTTTTCGTCTTTGAACCTTTACTAAGTTTTAATTATGTATTAAAAGGCCACTAGGAATTCATGTAATAATATAAGAAGTTATTGATTTTATCATTATTTTATACTATTGATATTCTTTATATGGTTTCAGTTCGCGGACAGATCCATTTGAACTGTTGACTGTTGACTTGAATAAAAAAAACTTAAGCTACAGGGCTAGATTGGTTATAATAACATAAGCATGCCGAGCTAGAATTTAACATTTTGAACCGCATATATCCTTCATTATATGTTAACGTCTTGGTGTTAAGCGTGTTTAGTGCTTTACTAAGTGTTTTTGTTGTGTGGGTCATCTTGTCATCAACATTGTTACTGTTAACATCTCTTCAAATTTATATTAAAATTCATTTATGAGATTTCATCACACAGTTGCAATGGGCACTGAGCTCAGAATCAGGGGTTTAATGGACTCGAGCCCTACTGAATGGATCCAAATTTTACTTTTATGATTGATATACAAAGCGCTAAATCTGGTTTTGTTGCTTTACACAGCATATTCGGGTTAATAAACAGTTGGTCACCTGCGCCTGGTGAAAACACAGTCCTAATCAATCAATCTAACAAAGTAATTAAAAGATAAGGTAAATTTCTATTAAGCGATTCAAACTTCAATAAATAAATGTTAAATAATCTTAATTACATTTAACGAGTGCTTCAAAATAATTATTCGTGTTTGTCCCTGAATAATGACTGCATCAACACTGAACATGGCTATAAAATTAATTTCATGTTAAATGTCGCAAGTTTGGTACACTCGTAAACTACTAAATACTATACTTTATAAGGCTTAGTATCGAGGATTTCCTTTAAACCATCCGCTACTACTAGTAATTTGCACGTACTTTTGCACTTTATCAATGTAAAATAATAGTACACTATTATTAAATTTCGTAAGATGACAATCAAAATTGAAAGTGCAGACATAGAAAATATTGTATTGCGAAGTTTACTGTTGAAGCCTTAATAAATTCCGCAATGCTGTTTATATAACAAACATTGCTAAACAATATTCGTGGGTATAAAGGGATGTTTTTCCAAAGTAAAAGTGACAGTTCTCCTTCAAACAGTACTCGGTGATTTGTTTTTCATGTTGCTGTCCAAGCTCAAGTTGAACAATGCGTCTCAACTCGTGAATGTTCTTTTTGCATTTCATGCAAACGTGTTTTATAAACAGGCGATATAAGTCCCCGCGTACGTAATAGGTTACATTGAACTCGAACATCATAGCTAACATCAATTATCCCGGCGACACTGTTCAATGTAATTTAATAATAACTTAAAAGAGTAAATCTTATGAAGTTATCTTTTTGAAAACAAATGCAGGGTAAAAAGTGTCAATAACGATTGATAAATATTTATGTAAGATGTACCAAAGGTCACATCCCATTTCTTTTTCTCTCTAAATACATTGTGTACAGCCCAAATGGCTATTGTCGAAAAATAATTAACGCGCAGACTGGATGCCACACCACTGACGCCCCCTAGCGCATGAGCGGAACTCTTTTTCCAAATGTTAACAACATACAAGCCATGATCACCGAGGACCAGAAAAATTTAACTACACAATGATGTAATACGGGGCGAAGCATTCAACATTCTATGGAGATAACAATGTTGAATTTATATCGGAATTATCTCAATGTGTTGTCCAATTTGCAGTTACCTGTTAAGATTACATTTTAATCCCATGCCAACGTTAACAATTTACATAAGATTGAATTATTTGTTTGTTTGTTTGTTTGTATTTAATGGCACTTCATCACGAAATTAGTTTTATCTCTTCACGAACGTGATGTCCGAATTGCGCCTTATGTCAATCAATGGCTTTTGGTTTCAGGCATTTGTTAGTAGGGTTTTCTTGAAGAACATGAATTATAATCTAATTTTAACGAAAACTATTTTTCGGCGTAAGCTGTCTAAGCTGGATTTTGACCTACATTTCTGTATAATGACGTCTGTCTGGGATTTCAGCAATCCGCCGTTCTATTGGATGATTTCATAACCACTGAAAATGACGTGTGGG
>Ga0224511_10005053_pt1 | contig 10223 bp, 5 predicted proteins | sample SF_May12_sed_USG_2_FD_169988 | JGI IMG/M metagenome (GOLD analysis project Ga0224511, IMG submission 169988) | Sediment microbial communities from San Francisco Bay, California, United States - SF_May12_sed_USGS_8_1 | ecosystem: Environmental > Aquatic > Marine > Sediment | place: USA... | reverse complement strand
GCAAACCTGTTGTAGCTGCACATGACTCCAAGTGCCCCACTGTCAATGCACTGCTTAAACTGGGGCAGGTAGGTGGTAAACAGATCATGTTCAGAAACCTGAAGTTGTAGCAGAAATAACTATGAAGAACATTTTAAACATGTAAGTAAATAAAATGCTTATATATCAATCTGAGAAAAGGAAAAGACCAGACCAAAGAAGTATAGTTTGAAGAGGGTAAATAGCAGCCTTGGTTTTATTGAAGCTGTTAATCAATGGAAATGAAAAATGCCACACCAATAAAGCCCCCTAACACATGAGCGGAACTCTATACATGTATTTAAAGTACCAAGGAAACATAGTTTGCATGGGTTGTTTTTCCTTACATGGAGAGCCAACCCTGCTTTAATACCTGAGCATTGAAACTCATTCTCGACTCGGGTATGTCCTCTGGTCCATTGTAGGCATCAAAATGTTTACAAACAGCATTGGACCTGTAGTAACGACTGTGATTTCCAATTAGACCAGTCACAAATGCCCTTGCCAGAGTCCCTGACAGCTGGGGATCCTCTCCATAGGTTTCCTGAAACAAGAAAATAATAAGATTAAAAATTTAATTGACTGTGTAACGTATAAATTGTGTGCTTTTTTTATTTTTAGAAGACACAATAGTCTGATTGATGTACATAGTGTTTCTGATTTTGTACAAGACATAGAAGGATATTTAATCAAATGAATAAATATTTTTTATATATCTATCAAAAATATATACACATAATTGTTATGTGTATGTCAGTAAAGAGTTATTTAATTAAAAATAAAAATAAAAGTATATGTACAATATATTAGACTATAAAATAAATAAATAAAAACTTTAAAATTTGGTGTTCTCCAAAACAAGAGCCTGAATTTAACACCTGATTTCTGCCCCAAAGGGGATGTCTCATGATATTGATGACAGGACTGAAGCAGTGTAGACCAGTGTGAGAATCATACACCCCACGCTTGACATAATCATTGTTTTTGGCACGCACTTCTTCTGATATTGCGCTTGCGACTTGATGCAGGAGAGCTGGGCTGAAACAACAGATCATTTATATTAGAATGCAGCACATGCTTAAGTTCTTTATTGGTTGTTTTTTCTTTGTACTTGTACACATGTATCTGCAAGTTCACCTTAACTGCATGTCGATCAAAATTTCAGAACATCTTTTTTATAACGTAGGTTTATTGTTTAGTGTTTACTAATTTATTTAAGGTCATTTGCAAAACAAGTTATCATAACTCTCTACCACTAATTCCAGATGGAATTAATAACTTTTTTAACAATGTTTGATAGGAGAGAGAAGCCAGATCTACATATTGTATCCTTATACATGTGTGGAGTTTTGCCTTAAAAGGGAAATAACTTTGTATACCTAAAGGGAAATATTCTTATTAATTAAATACTAGAATATATGTTTAATTATTGACATTTATGTTGATTCACTATTTAGGATGTATTTATTTATTATTTAGAGTGTAAATCAGGTACACTGGTCACAAACTGTAAGTTAAGATTATTTAGTATTAATATTCTAAATTATTCCTGTCTCAATGGCAAAATAGCCCAGGGCAAGATATGAAAAAAAAGTTGATAGCCCTTTAGATTTTTGTACATAGATTATGTTAAGTGATGAACAGTGGACATTAATGTTGTGTTTCTTTCTTTGAATTTAAGGTTTATTTAGATCAAAACCATTGTACCTGAGACTTATAAATTTTATTTTGAAGTGTAATTGATTAAAATTATAAATCAGTTATTCTTATTTTCTGTGTGTTTGGGTTTGCTTTCAAAATAAAATGTAAAAGGTCTCAGTGTCTTTCCTCTCTGTCATCCCAATGACGTAAGAACCCAGTGTCGAACTGAAATACTGCTACACATGTATGCTAAGCACTCAGCAAGGATGCATTTGCATTTCATTATATCTCTATGTATGATGCTGTCATGAATTCAACCCAAAACCCACTATGCCACAGCTGTGGCAGAACATTAACAAGAATAACTTGTAAATACTATAAAAACATGAGTCCCATATATACGATTAACACTGCAACATGTTCACTTACAATATTCCTCATTTTATACATACTTAAACATAGCGGCCAGTCCAATTGATTGTGGAAAGGCTGTGGCGTTTTCTTTTGCATCACCATGGATACACTCTGTGCTCCACCAATAGCTGCTGATACCCAGTCTTTCAATCGGCAGGACCGGGCCACCATCCCCACCCCCTCCACCACGTGACATCTGGCTAGCTATTTCGTCAAGAGTCAGTCTAGACACTAGATCATCTACTCTTTCTGACAGAGGCAGAGAAACATTTCGAAATGGAAAATCATTATGAGGTTCATTGCCATTGCCATTTCCTGGTTTTATTTTATGTATTGATTCAGAACAAGCAGTGTCAAAAACGAAGAAGATATACCAGAGTGGGACAGCAAATTTAAAAATATTGCAAATCATTTTTATGTTTGAAAATGTCTTTTTATGTTGCCAGTTTCAAACGAAAATCCAGGGCCCGATTTATGTTACTGCAAACTTGATACATGTTCAAGTTTGAACCTCCATTTTGTTTGTTTACATCACGTGCCAATCATGTGAGTTTTGTCACGAAAAAATCCGTTTATTTTCGTATCTTTACTTTCCATTTACTATACATTTATTTTTTCTGAAGTTTCTCTACACATTACTGTAGACCTAAACACGTGCGCATCAATGTGCAGAAATTTGTCAACAACTATCACTCTTCTGTGAAATAATACAGATTTTTTTTACTTGTACATAAAATCTCCGGTACGAAACGAAACGGGAATTAAGAACATTGCAAAGTGTCACATTTTTTCGCGTATCAGGAAATATTAATATTTTTTTTCAATATGAGGGGATTGGTTGACTTGTCTTCGTTTTTGTACAGTTTAATGTGTACCGCATGTTTTTGTATGCCAGAATATAACTTCCTAGACAGCAGCCACGTACAAAAAACAAGCAGATTAATCCCAAAACCAGACAGAAATGAAGACGTTTTATCCAAAAGTTCCAATTCATCACATATCGTTCCAGATTGTAAAGCATTTTTAGATGATTTTAGTCACAGTTCTTCAAAGTTCATCGAATGTGTTATTAAAAATGCAAGACCATTCCGATTCTGTGAAGGATGTGCTGAGCATTACAAACGGGCGCTAACAATTTACAATGACATCGTGAAGGTTGTTCTCATTGCTTATTTTGAGTTCATGTATTGAGAATTTGTTAACCATTTCCAGGATTACCTGCTTTTGGCCACTAAAGCTAATTCGCATGGTGCTTGAGCTACTATGTCAAAATGTTTCATGCAATAAAATACAAAAATTGTTTGGTCCAAGCCAGGAATCAAACCCATTAAGGAATGGTTAATCCAGACAATAAATTGAGATACCTACCCTACCAAATGCGCTAACTGACTATATCAATTGTAAGTTTAAGTTGTACATTAAACAAAATCGGGAAATATTTTTGACAAATTAATAATAAATTATTTTATTTAAAACTTCAATGGTTATGTTAAATTTGCTTGCACAAAACGAATTAGTAACACTTTGCCCTAATCACACTTCGCCCTCGCCTCCATTGTCTCGGTTCACCCTTGATTGGTAACACTTCGCCCTGAAGTTTGTAACACTTGGCCCTAAGGAGTTTAACACTTCGCCCTGATTTAATAACATCTCACCTTCTGATTGATGTTACAGGGTGTCCTTGTTTGGATAGTGTGATCACACTTCGCTTTTTTTCAGTTCAGTTGTGTTCAAGTTGATAGTAAAATATAATGTAAGTTACTGAGAGTATAATCTTTAAGGAAAGTTTAATGAATATAGGCAGACACAGGGGCGTCGGAAGCATTTCGGTATTGGGGCCGCGAGTGTTAAAGATAATGCAATATTACATTGTAAGCAAAAAAGCATAAGATATTTATTGTGTGCCTGTTTTGCCATAAAATATGTTTGTTTCTAAAATAAATCGCAAACGGAGCGAGTCAGAAAAAAGCGTTGGGCACATAAAAAATCATAGGTCTGCAGTCGTTAGTGGGAGGCGCCTTTGAACCGCTAGTGAGTGTAGTTAAAACATTTTATCTATACTAAAAAAATTCTACTGCAAAACTAAACCCCACATTTTTCTTACTTTTTTTCATAAACTATGACCGTAAAAATACTTTAACAACAGAACATCGCTTTAATTTACACTACAATGGTAATTTAACCCTCTTCTCTCCTTGAATACTGCGTACACTTGTTTTCTTGAACTTTTAAATATTTAACACCCACCATTTACTGATAAAATATTTAACTCACAGCATTCCAAATTATTAATGATCAAATAGTTTAAAAACAAAAAAATTTCTATGTCTGGGTTTTAAACCAAAACAACTGGCGTATCGAAAATAAACGCGGCCCCAAAACGGCAACTAGACAAAATATTGGGGCCGTGAGCGCGGCCCCTGCGGCCCCACTTCCGACGCCTATGAGACACCAATTAAAGAACACACTTTCGCGCATTCTTAAGCAATCATTAGTAAGATAAGTGTGCAAACCTGATTAAAGTATGGACAACAAAATACTTGGGTCATTTTAAGTATTAGCCATGACAAAATACTTGGGTCATTTTAAGTATTAGCCATGCCACAGCGTTTCTATTTTTTTATAGTTGAATTTAAATAAATACACTTTAAAATACTTTATTGGTTGAAGCGAAAGTTGAATTTAAATGAATTCACTTTAAATACTTTATTGGTTGAAGCTAAAATTAAATTACAATAAATATACTTTATAATACTTTATTGGTACAAAACACATTTACTACAGACATACATGCTGGATTATGAATAGTTGAATTTTTTATCAAAGTGAACATACATTAATATTTTATATTTTATTTATTGTCCGTATGTATATAAAGGATGCAGACTTCTTTTGTATTGGATAGTTAAAAAGTAATTTAATTTTAACTTTTATTTCAGTAGAATCATCTGAATGTAAGGGGATAAAACCTATAAACAATGTGGATACCGTATAAAAAATATAAATGAAAGCAATAAAATACTCTATTTCTTAATTTTAATAAGGGCTAAGTTTGACTCCGTAACATACAAGAAGGCGAAATGTTATTAAGCCAGGGCGAAGTGTTACCCTCCTTAGGGCGAAGTGTTACAAACTTTAGGGTGAAGTGTTACCAATCAAGGGCGAACGGTTACAATGGAGGCGAGGGCGAAGTGTGATTAGGAACAGAACAGAACAGAACAGAACATTTATTTGACAAGTACAAACATTGTACATAGTCATAAATTTACAATGTAATATGTACAAGAAATCGCGTCACATTAACAAATTATAATATCAGATTATAGGTGTGTATCATGATACAACAAGTCATAACAATAATGAGGATGATCTGGTTATATAGTCACAAGATAATCTTAAATGTGTAGCTTCCTTTATATATTTAGCAAGGTTAAACAGAATTTGTTCATCAACTGATTTCAGCAGTGATATAAATTTGAACATGCTAGGTCTAACATAGTAAAATGGATTTAAGTATTTAACACGGATATTTCTATAACGTTTACAGTTAATAACAAAGTGAAGTTCATCTTCAATTTCATTTTTATCACAATATTTACAAACATGATCAATTCTAGGTGTATACGTTGTAGAGTAACGATCGGTTTGAATTCTAAGAGAATGGGCAGATATTCTTAATCGAGTAACAAAAATCTAAGATCTTTTGGTAAAATATTTAAGTATGATTCTAAGCCAATATTATCCTTAAAATTTTTATGTAGTTGTAGCGCACTACCTGCACTTACTTCATTAAACCAAATCTGTTTAAAATTATCAATTACAACATTTTTAAATATACAAGATGTCCATTTGGGATTATAAATAGTAGGGTTGTCAAATACATATGAAAAACCGTAATCACGTAATAGCTTTTTTATACAACTGATTAGGGCGAAGTGTTATAATACCCACAAAACCATAACGTTTTTAGGACCTAGAATATATTTTATAATTAAAAAAGTAGAAATATCCCATAGGTTAATAATGTCTTAATAACAACTTCTGTAAGTTTAAAAATATTTGGATCATAACAACCTGATAATCAAGTTTAAAATAAACATGTACTCATTAGAAACTGTATTTATGACGTAACTTGTCACTTAAAATTGTGATCTGTTCAAACCTGGCTTAAAAATATTTATTTCAGTAGAGTTTGCTTCTGAATATTAGAAGAAAATGTATAAATATATTACTAAGTTATGTTTACTTTTTTTGTATGGGCTGTAATGTAGATGTGTGTAGCTTAAGTGAAAAAAAAGAACAATGCAATAAACTTGAATTATTTTAATAAAAGTCATTGTTAACGACATTGCATAAACACTAGGGCAGTGTCTGGAATGTACACATACACATACATGTAAAATATCAGACCTCTATTCAATCAGTACATAGTAGACCCTTATTGATGATTTGATTTATTTAATTAATGTAAAAAGATATGGTCAAAGTCCATAACTTGCATTTGACGTCATTTCGAGCGCCAGGGCGCCTTACATGTACTGATATAAACTTTAATATCACAAGTGTTAATTTATTCATTTCTACACAGTTTTGACACACTGACAGCACACACATTCCGATTTAAGCAAATTATAATTTTAAAATGCTATGATGGAAAGTGTCGTTTTAATGAGAAAAGTCCACCTTGTTTTGGATCATCCCTCGTAGATGTATGAAAACATCTGAGATGTTCTCCATATGAAAATTTGGATTTCTTTATGCTATATTACAGAGCATTGTCAATACAATCTTTCACTGCTACCTGCCTTGTCTATTAATGAGAGATTTACCAAAACTGTTTTATTTGCAGAATGATGAGACATTGCAAAACTGCAGAAAAGAGTTGCTGGTGTCTGATCAAGTTCAAGTTATATCTGAAGTCAAAAATTCTATTACGAAAATTTGGGATGAATCAGATTGTATAAGTAAGTTTTTTTTACTTTTAAAGAGTACCCTCTTAAAACACCTATTGGTGTATTTAATACCAATATAAATGAGTTTTTATAATAACAAATTCATTTAACTGTCATAATACGGTTTTAAGATTACAGCTGGACTGTGTATAACTTTTATCTAGTATTTTATTTAATTTATATTTATATATTCATTAACACATATTTTCTTGCCCATCTTTTCCCTTCATAAACAGTATTTTTAGAAATATTGCAGTTTCAGAAAGTAAAACAGTTAATTCAATTATAGAAATTGTATGTAAGACTTTAAAACAATACATGTACATTGTAGTGTGTGCTGTTTTGTGTTTTATTATAAATGAAGATTCTCTCATTTTGACTGTTTCCTGTTTGTAGAGTGTTTTTCCGAGTTGTATGAAGATTCCAATGGAACCGTTCATTTCACATTGTCACCGGACACCATAACTTTCTCCCAGTTATACCACAACTTCACCACCTGTGTAAACATCACTATGCTCCAGGTTTGTGATTTATTCAATGTGTTTATCCTGTTTTCCTGAGCAAGCTAGTATGCTTTCTGAGGATGTTTCCTTTTGCTCAGATTTTTTTAAATGACAACAGGGTGTATTTTTTGAATAAGAGATTACTTGGTAGGCCTGTGTAATGTACAGTACACTAGTTTGTCCAATGTCTTCTCAAGGGCACTGTAATAGTAGTTGAGTTGATAAATAGTATGCAGTAAAATAAATTAAATGTTTACGTAATTATTTATTAGTTGCATAAGATTGTACAAAAGAAGTTGCATGATTGATGCTCTTGCATAGATAAATGAATTTAATGATTATTATGTAGATATATGAAACAAAAATTGTTGTGATTCTCATATTCAATTTTAAACCCTTACTCATTTCCTATTATTACCTGATACCTAATATAAATGTAATTTGGTATTTTTTACTGTTTTCTGAAATTCTTAAAAGGTCCATAAAAGCGAGTTTCCCGCGCACACTCTTGACGTCATTATTGTAAAATTGAAAAAGTTTAATAATTAACATTTTTGCAAAAACTATTAACTTCTTCCTTTTTTTCTTCAATTGATTAGGTAATAAAACAGTTATTTCATATGGGATTTTGGAACAGTCAAACCGTTGACCCTCGGTGTCGGAGATAGTGTTTTGAACTGTTGCCCAAAACACTATCCCCTCCACCTCGGGCCAACAGTTTGACTGTTCCCAAATCACATATAAAATAACTGTATACTATGACCCAACCTGTAAACACTCGGTGTTAGCTGATGTTTCAACCTATTACATGTAGAGTAATACACAATAAACTCAAGATGGGTTTAATGTAATAGGTTTTAGACAAATAACCAAGAGACTCTAAAATTAAATACATTTTGTTTACGTACAAATGTTTTCAGGAGAGGAAAGAGGCAGGTTTCAATCAGACAATCTGTGACAATTGTCGGGTTATCTACCAGAAGATGAACAGCAAGTTTGACGATATGCTGGGGGACAATGATCAACCTATCTGTATGGATATCGTTGACATGGTGGGTGATACAGAGTGAACTTTGAAAGAATGGTGTATTTGTAATATTTTTATGTAAAATTTTTATCCAAGAGTAAAAGGACTGACGGTGTTGTTATTTGTTCAAGATTGTCAAAAATAATTGGTAGAAATAAATAACAGTTCTTGAAAGGGCATTGGCAATGTCAAGTCACATATCGGTAAACAATAAACAATTTATTACAGAATGAACAACATGTATCTGCAAATAAACACAAAGCTACTGTGAAATCATGTTAATGCATAGATCCATTGATGGCCATAATCTTATAATCTGTTTATCTTGGATTACAGTAAGAAATTCACCACAATGTACCGGTTTATGCTAACAATAGAACACATGGTAATGATTGTGTTAAATCTATTCATATTCAAATTAATCGTCATTTTGTGGATCTATCAATTTATGGGCAGTTTTATACACTGAAAATTTCATGGACGATGGACATGGTCGTGGACACTTGAACTGATGGATTTTCAATTTTAGAAATAAAAAGTTGCCTTTTCAGTATTTGTTGGGATCTTAAACTTATGCTTTCCCTACACACAAACTACACGACATAAAAGGTCCAAGAATAAAAATTATTTCACAGTAATATTTATGATTTAATAATACATTTACATAAAACTCATTTCTTGTGGCCCCTGTTTCCAGATGAACTACACCCGCCTCGCTTGGGGCAGTCGGCTGGGCTGCACCATTGTCCGCAAAGCGTACACAGCTGTCGGGATCACCATCGGTGCCCTTATGTCCATTCCGGTGGTCTTCTATTGTGCGATCACCTTCGCTTCCAAAAAACAGCGCAACCTTATCCCACGTATGTTACAGGTTTTTAAATCTTATCTGAGGTTTGGTTTGTCTTATTCCTGACAGGAACCCATCTGAGCATAACCTTTTAACGGAACTGAAATCTCAGAAAATTCCATTGTTATAAACTATTGATTGATGCTGTAATAACTTGGCCTTTTGTTAACTTTTGTTCACACTAAAACAGCTTTAACTTTTTCTTATTTGTAACTAAATTGATTTAATTTGAAACATAAATTTTTGAACTGTGTAGATCATCTATCTCAAAAAATTATGAAAGTATCTTTCTATGTTTTGTTGGTTGGCTGAATTTAACAAACAGGTCGTATGATGTCGGTCAATCCACCTAATCAGCATACCTGGGTTCACCAGTACTATCGTTGCTATAAACTTTTGACTGCTTCCTCACATGAGTCAGATGTGAGGAAGAAATAAAAAATGCTTTGCATTTCCTGTATTCAAATTCACAAAGCTAATTGAAAGCAATGTTTAAACTTTCAGAGAAGCGTCTGTTTCTCTCTAGTCAAAGTAACAACTACGGCAGCATAGAAAGTACTCAGAGAACCACAATCTCAGCAAACACTACAGGGCAGCGGCTCATCAACTCAACCTCCTCTGACTCGTCGTTACAGCACGCTTCCTTGTCCGGATCTGTGGATAGTGGACACCAGAACACTTGATGCCTTCAGCAATTGTCACTTTCTATAAATAGAGGATACAGCAAAGTCTGCTTATAAGGAACCCACTTATAAGGAACTTCTGTTTATAAGAAACTGATTTTCATTCCCTGAACTTTACCAAGGAACAAGTTCATCATA
>Ga0224511_10005052_pt1 | contig 10223 bp, 4 predicted proteins | sample SF_May12_sed_USG_2_FD_169988 | JGI IMG/M metagenome (GOLD analysis project Ga0224511, IMG submission 169988) | Sediment microbial communities from San Francisco Bay, California, United States - SF_May12_sed_USGS_8_1 | ecosystem: Environmental > Aquatic > Marine > Sediment | place: USA... | reverse complement strand
TATTACATTGGCAGCAGAGGATTAATACTTTCAATACAAATAGTAAGCACTTCTATTATAGTATTATATTAAAGATGCATCACAGTTTAACACAAATACTTAATTCGACACGGGTTTGGATATGCTGACACAAACAGTTACACAATATGAGAGTTGTGAAACGTTACAACGTTCTTTTTTGTAATTGATTATTTACATGCGATTTACTCATTACTTATGGAAAAATTTGCGAACCACCTTACTAACATTAAATGTTCATATGTCATGAATAAATTGGTATGCAATTTAAAATAAGGAGATTTATAAGAAACAGTGAGTCAAACAAAGTAGAAAAGGTCAAGGTTAGGAGCACCATGACAAAATGGCTCATACACAACACATCAAGCAAAGTATGAAACACGCAAAATAACAATACATAACATTCATTTAGAATCAACGGGCGGGGGTATTGTATTTCTTTATATAAGCAACAATTGAGCCTAATATCAATGTGTTTTACACTCACTTGTAAGTATTTTGTATATTAAAGTATAAGAGGTGTTCATATTTCAGCCTCAGAAGAACATATGGCGACCTGACCTCAGGCTGATGAACTCGTATAAGCAGTCTAAAGTTCTTGGCGATAACGATTTAAAGGCTGAAGTTAACTGGTGGGGGAAAGTGTTTTGGGAACCATTCGAGGTAAGCCTTCTTAACTTGACTCCTCGCAATTAAAAACAGTACATAAAATAAAAATTCATTTAAGCCAAATGCATTTGATTATCTTATTTAGAAACAAGTGCCCAACAATAATAGTTCAGGAAAACGTGGAAAATCATTCGCACAACAGATAATGTCCAATGTGACATTTACCTAAAAGTATAACTAGAAACATACGCAAATGTTGAGCGGAACAAAATAAGATGCATCAATTTATTGGAATCGATTTATGAACTTTGAGCTAGTTAGTCCTTATTAAATATGGGCCATCTATTGCGCAATACCAACATGCCTGTGAACTACAAGGATTTTGCGTTCATTGATTGTTGATTTATCAATCGAAAATAACTTTCTAATTACTGGGACTTCGTACACATGTTGTTATGCTACCTGAGTTTTAATTTCCTTTCCTCAGTTTAATAAAACTTATTACAACTGGTGTTTAGTGCCTGTGTGGTGGCTGTAAAATGTCACCCCGTACTTCATAATTGTGTAGTTATATTTTTCATTTCCTCAGGGATCATAGATTGTATGGTGCGTATGTACATTTAAAAATAGAAAACCGCTCATGCGCGAGGGGCCGTCAGTATTGTGGCATCTTTCATTACCACTGATGAACAGCTTTAATAAAACTGAGGTTGTTTTCCCATGCATGCTATTCATCCTGGGGGCTTTCCCTTTTCTCAGTTTAATTTCTTCACCGCGGTTCATAGTGTGTACAGTCACACAAAAACCAATTGTTATCTAGTAATGAATGATGCACATTTCATGGATGTCACTGCACAAACCGAACAAATAAAGCTTAGATAAGATCTGTTTGTTTTCCGAATTAAAATTATTATTATGTAATGTTTTAAGTTTGGAAATTATCTTAACACCTCATCACAGATCACATGCATGTACTAACTCCCTTTCTCATCATCATTTAATTTTTTCAATAATGACGATAAATTTGGGTGCAACACATTTTCGTCTTCGTGATTTTACATCATTTAAGTCACACATATTTTACGTTTGGAAACAAATACAACAAATAATATTTTTACATCTGTTTTACTGTGATCAATGTGTTCTTGTTAACGGCAAATGTACATAAATGTTCATAGTGTTTATAGGAATTATTTTTGAGATACCTGTTTTGTTTTAGATAATTCAGACATCGTGCAGCGTTGATATAACGTTTTTTCCCTATGATACCCAGACGTGTATCATCACGTATGCTGTAGGGGGATACAACATCAGTGAGGTCCAAATTACCAGGTACAAATCAATACGTAACTGATTAGTTAATTGTATACATTTATAGAGTTGTTTGATTAAAAGCAAAAAACCCCAAAGAAACGAGATATTCTGGGTCAGTAAATATCAAACCATTTGTATGCATACATGTTCGGAGATAACAAAAATCATTATAAACTTCCATGTATGACAATCATTGACTGAACTTGACCTTCTTTACCTTTTTCAGCAACCTTTCAAACGTGAATCTCGATCATTATGAAGAGAACAGTCAGTGGTCCCTGCTTTCTACAAAAGTGGTGGTAGAAGACAAATTTCATAATACGACGTACAAACAAGACTACCATTCCAAAATCAATATAATACTAGTTATTAAACGTAAACCAGCCCACTACATCTTCAACCTCGTCGTGCCTTTACTTTTGATCAGTGTCTTGAACGCTTTGACCTTTGTTTTGCCGTCTGGTTCGGGCGAGCGGGCTGGCTACGCTGTCACCGTGTATTTAGCCCTGACATTGTTCTATAATGTTACGGCAGAGATCTTACCAGCAAATTCAGAACAAATATCCTTAGCGTCTATCTATCTGACATTCGTCAATATTTTCAGCAATTTGATTGTTTTTGTCTCATTATTTCAAGTTCGTCTTGTAAATCGCAATTCGAAAGAAATCGGAAACTTCTATCTGAAAGTTTATACTATTGTTAACAAAATTCGATGCAGCCGAAAGAAGACTAATGCAAATGACAAAAAGGCATCGACCAACTTGCTTACTAATGACGCTAATCGTCCAACATGGACTGACATTGCCAAAGCCATGGACGTTGTCTTTTTCTGGTTTTGCTTTCTGGCCATTGCACTAATTACGATTACCTTTCGTGTGATTGTAGCGAAACAAAGATAAATATTACGATAATGTACTTCCGTATTGGTATGTGCTTTGTTTAAAATAAAGATATTGTTGTGTTTGTCCCAGACAGAGCCAAATTGCTGTAGCTTCCTACCTAATTTCCAAAAATAAAAACTCTGTATATAACATATCTACCATAGCCCTAAACCTTAAAAAAAACAATCAAATATATTATTTTTCTGTTTTTTTTAATATTTATGTATACCTGTATGTATGTGTGATGTGTACACATGTATTTACACACTTACACACTGATTTGTATAAAATATAATGTATATACGCAGTAAATATTGCTTTGTATATGTATGTGCTATGTATAAGTTTTTTTGCTTCAAATTTGATGTAAATATATGTATGTGCGCTTCAATGGCATTTATTTTACATTTTTATAATAAATAAACTTAACCATTAATGTATTTGTGTCTGCTTTAAGCAAGTGTGTTCATTGTGCATTTTTGTAGTTTTACTCAGTCGATATAGCACTGGTCATGTAAGACGAAGGACTGGTGTTCCAGACGAAGCCGAAGTGGCAAACTTGATAAACTTTCGTTTACAATTCAAGTGAGCAAACGTTTCTAAATAACTTACGACAGAAAAAGGACGAAAAAGCGTACCAAACAAGAAATTGAATTAAGATCAAATAGTAGTCGAGTAACGAAATGTCGTCATGTACATATCTTGAATGCTATTAGATGCCATGAACCTAATTGCAAAGGTACGTGTAAGTTTTATTGTCATGTATTTGAAAATTGCTGCAAACTTAAACATAAGCAACACATAAACATACACAAACATGTATACAATTTTAAGTGAATGTCAAGAGACGCAAACACCCTAATTTCAAGGTTGTACAACATTACCTTTTTATCAACATATATATTAGTACATAAAAAGCATGCACTGATGCGTTCAAATGTCCTACATTTACATGTAGACGAAACATTTAAGCTAGTTAAAAACATCGGTAGCATGTTCAAAGGTTATTTCTATTTTATATAAAGGTTATGCAACGAAATATAAACCCCGTGAATGTGTTTCATGTTCACTGTCACATTACAAAAATTAAACCTTTTGATGAAAGCTGCTGGTAATAAATATGAAACCATGGGCCATGTCATTTGTTTGATCTTATTATATTATTAAACTTGTGGTTGATATTTAGTCGTTTTTGTCGGGACAACCTGTTTCATTTTTATTAACCTTTGTACTTTGTAACACAAACTATTTGCACTCACATATTGACCTATTTTAGGCCCAGCCAATGGGCTGGAATTCTGTTATTATGAATAAAATGTCTACTGGTTTAAATTGTGGGATGTTTTTCTTTAAGCAAATACGGAATTTTCAAGTTTTAGGAGTGTTTTTATCAACTTAGTTTTATACAACTTTCAGTTTGTATTATAAATTATAATATGTATGACCGAGACAGTAAGCCCATGTCACACCAAACGGCGATGCCACGGCTTTTGTACGGCGTTCAGAACATTGTCAGTGCGATGTGAGGTCGCCGCGATATATGCCTAAAAATATCAAATTGGAGAGTCAGAGTGTACACACTTTAGCCTCCACACGACGACCCCGAATCCGCTAGTGCATAAGGCTATACAAAGTGGAAATACGGCGGGCTACCTTCACACAGTATCAGTTAAATTTTATCAGAAACATCTTTGTATTCATATAGATCTGAATAAAAAATGCAATAAATTAAGACTAAGCAATAATCTGATCATACTTATGCGCTAATTTTGTAACGTGTTTCGCGTCTTGACTATATTTTTCTACGTGAAACTTCGTATTTTATATTTGCGATGAACGAATTACTCAAATAAGTATAATATTATTTTATAATGAATAAACCATAACGTTTGCAAACAAACAAAAACATGTTCCATGTATTAGAATTGCAAGCTTAAACAAGTCTGATTCCACTTAAGTACAAACGGGCGTAGACGCTTTTCAAAATTTCGTGCATTAAGAAAATATGCATTTCAATAAATATAGGTATCATATTTACAGTTTATTTTAAATTACACTAAAAGGCAGTTAATATTTAAGTGCATGCAACATGAATCCTGTGATTATGAGGTGATTTTGTTCAGTGTGATACAACATACATTCAACCTTAAGCTTCGGGTAGCTGGTATAACACCTTACACCACGGGGCATGACGTGAGAAACGCAGTCGTCTGTAAACTGTTATGGCGTGTTTGGGCTGTTTATTATTCATACAAGCTAGCGTTGGTAGTTACGTATAATATTTCTCCTCTTTAAGGATATTATTATTACCAAAAAATGCTTGACTGGTATGATAAGTGCCATTTAGAGTGCCATTATGGCAAACATTGACATGTCGCTAGCTCGGCTTTCAATGCTGTTTGAGATTTGAGATTAAATATATTTTAAACGGTTTGAATAATTATGTGAAACTGGTATTGAAACATAAAAACTGTATTTTCATTTCTATACTATAAATATGCAAAACTAATAAGAATGAATAATTAAAGGCACCCCACTTACCAATAAAAATAACAACAATTCCAACCACACAAAATACTTTATACCAATAATACTTGTAAAAATTGAGTTACGGGGTTTTGAAATATGGGCGACGATATAATTACTTACAATGATACGCACACAAATACTAATTATTTTTTGTTAAAGTTAATAGGGATATTTGCTGTTTTAACAATTGCATAAATACGCTTCTTTACATTTCAGATTGGTTGTCTCACTTTGATTCGATTATTATATTGTTGGTCATAGTGTACAGAAACATTCTTTAAAAAGCTGTTCGATGGGGAAAAACAGCAAGAGTAATTTTAATGAACCCTAATCGTCCCACTTCGAGCCACTTTTTAACAGATCGTTATCATACATTAAAATCTAAATTCGCAAGAACGGATATTCTATTGTATACCTTTTCTAGCAAAGGTAATGACTTCTAGAAAATTATACCAAAGCCACAACGCAATTCTTCATCTGTTAAAACGTCCTTTTACCTTTCACAAAAGCAATATTTGACTAGTTCTGTATAACATAAGTACATTTTTACGTGTATTCCATATTAGGTTCATGTGTAATTGTTTGAATGAATTTCATATGAGGCTTGCATATATAATTTGCGATATATTTTTATAACTGTACTTTTATATCATGTTCGTCCATATAGTTACTGTGAATGTACTCGTCTTAAGTATTTTCCAAGATTTGTATGAAACAATAATGTTTGATTATATTACATTGTGTGGATGGTATGTGATATGTGTTGTTTCTGTATGTATGTGTTTGTTCTTTCTTAATTGATCTGAAGACTAAAATTTATTTAATTATCAAATAATTATACACCCCTACACAGTTCGGATCCTTCTAACATGGGAGGAAACACAAAAAACGTCAGTACTTAAACATTTAATTTTAATATTTAAGCTCTGGACTTTTTGTCTTAGACGACAATGTTTTTTTTTAATTTCTTTTTAATCCATGTTTCTGCCCCGTAAGGTATATATATATACATGTTAGTGATAAAACCCCTTCTTGGTAGGAAACAACCCAAAAAGTATTACTGTTAAGTTCTATCAAATTCATTTAAACAGTTTAGGGAAGGAGCCATTTTTGGCCACTCGGGCAGAACAATGTTTAGCTCTAGGCATATACTATCCACAACTTAAGTACATGGCCTAGACGACTATTTGATAACACAATACGAGACGTACATTTAATATGTGAAACCTTTTATCTTACCCCGTGACTATGCTTATGCCACTGACACCGTCAAATAATATTACGTGGCATGTATTGACCAAGTACTTAACCATCTGTCAGATCAGCCAGTTAGACCCGGGATGTTGTACGAGCGCCATAGTATCAAACAGTCCTGGGGGTATTTTAATATCAAATAATAATAAACATGAAAAACACCAGAACTTTATATATATTCTTCATATACAACTATGTGTCAACTTGAATCGTAAGAACACCCCCTTTTGGGATCTGTACAAGAATAGTTCACGTATACTAAGTGCTCTTAAAAGCATAAAATGGTACGTCAAAATAAGTTCGTCAAGTTAGTAACATATTTAATGAAGTACGGGTCATTTTTAAATTCACCTTTTCATTACTGAATATGATTTTTATCAAAAGCCTAATAAATATGCACTACATATTAACATTAATCAAGATGGTAAGGCAGTTGAACACGATTGTAAAGCAATCAATAAAGTTATTCAAGAAGAAATTTAATAGTTTAATAGATAACACAGTTTGCTAAGTTGCCTACAATCGCATACAATATCATTTTACCTAAATGCATGGATATCTAAATGACAGTTAATGCACATGTTATTCACATCCATAATTGAATAAGAAATCGCCAGGCATTGTCAGTATCACGTGGATCAAGTTATACGATTTGCATTTGAAAGCCAAATAGATGCACGGTCTGGTACCCATGGACTAAATGTCTCCTCGATAGACACTGCAGCACTATTCTACATTTAAACCACCGTCTTGTTGGGCGTACGCACATAACTAATTTATACCTTTGTGTTCTACATATGTTCGCATTGGAAACAAGCGATAACACTTATGTAAGATCTGCTGGAATACATTTGTCTTTACAACTTGGTGAATAGTAAGTTTTCTTGGATTGTTGTGTAATTCAGCTCAAGGTAAGGTATTATTTATGTTCAACTTTATAAACTTGATTTGTATTCTAAACTTATCCCTAAAGAACTACTTTTCTACTTCGTTCTGTAAAATGTGCATATGTCTAATAATAAGGTAAAATTATTTTTAAAGCCTGCACTCATTCTTCATAAAACAATATAAATTGAAGAGATGTTCACAGAAATAATGCTGTAAACTTCTTAAACACTATGACACATGACCTAATCATCAGCCCATGCAACACATTGTTAGATTCGTTATTGTTAACGGCATTTTTTGCAAAGATGTCTTACATTTAATAGGACCGACGTGTTATACAATAACCCATATTGTATTATATTTTTGTTATGTTGGAGACCGGATCTCGTCAATTGAGCTGTAATGTGTACACCTAGTTCTTTGTAATCCCCGGGGTTATCCTTAATAAAATTTATTTGTACTTCATCAGATTTTTTTTCTTTTCATGTTGCTTTTAAGGTCTTCTGGTGAAACTCTGATACCTCATGTTGTTTTTCTATTCTCAGAACTGCCCTTCGCCAGGATGTATTTCTCAGCAACCTGTGTTGTGTTCATTTTACCGGGGATGTTCCAACTTGTGTACATGTATACACAAATTAAAATTTCAAGTAACCAAAGAGTTAGACTAAACGGCACCATATATGATGAATATGAAACACATTTTGGTAATAAGACACTGCAAAACCTGACGTACTATGAGCGCGAGATCATTCTGAAGGATTATCTGCTCAGAGGCAAGAGACGATATGATGCAACAGTTCGTCCTGTTCGTGAAATGGAAACGACAATAAATGTTTCAATGATTTACGAACTGTATGGTATGCTATAATATACATACAATGTTTAAAATTATAATATCGTGAAACTTTAACGTTTTGGGTGGGGACACGTAAAACGAGGGATTTACACAAATATATGTTGTTAAACCAACACAATAATACATGAAAAAAGAACAACTCAAACAGAGAGAATGGCATTTTCATTTAAGTATAAAACCTGATCCCTAAGGATTTTCTAATTAATGTTACCATGGTGTATGAACTGTATGGTATGCTATTGTATATGTCTATTACCATGGAATACTTATATCACGTGACTTTTAAGATGTGTGTGTTTAAATTTGTAAACAATAAAAATTATGAATTCGTTTCTTCCAACACTTCTGGTCACTTGCAAACGTCGATCAAGAAACAAGAGCATTTCCAGTCTCAGAGCCTTATATTTCGTAAATAACAACCGGAGTTGTTTAGATTATGACCACACGCTTCACAATCTCTCCACCCTAGGTTCACAGTTGTACACCTAATTTAGAATTTCCCCATGAAGTCTATGCTTCCTGAGAGCTTTCCCTTTCATCAGTTTTATTTCATACGATAATAACCTTCAAAAATAATATGTATTGTTGACGGGTTAGAATAACTTCATCAAACTTCTTACAGCGATGCTTGGTTGGTTGGTCTGCTTATGTATTTCAACGAATTGGTTTGTTTGGTTGGGGGTCATAGACGGGGTTTAAATGCAATTTGTTGTCTTTAAATAAGTGTAGGTTGCATGTTTTGTATATAAATGGATGGTAACGCCACCTTCGTAAATTGATCAAATCATACTCCTGGGTTCAAAATGACTTGGTAAGGATAAACTGAATTACTGATTGGGTCTCATGTTAACGTCGCAGAGCCTTCATTGCTATTTGGTTAAACATGGTAACAAACTATTTTATTGGATGAATATGTAGGGATTAACGAATATGTATGCCAAAGGTAGATATCTATTCAGTGTATCCGTTATATAGTTTAATCACTCAAGTATAGATTCTAATGCTTGTAAAATAACTAGATCTACGTACCGGATAATTATTAAATTAGTTTTTTGTGTGACCTAATATGCGATCATTTTCAGGGATCATCGAACTAGATGAGCAGAAAGAGGTATTAAAATCTATAGGTCGATTTAATCTTGATTGGACTGATAAATATTTGACGTGGGATCCTGTGTTGGAAGCGATAACACATGATGGAACACACGTTAAATATAACGATACCGGATATACTGTTGGTGGAAGACCTTTATTCTCAATACAATTAGTAAGCATTTCTATTATAATATCATCTTAAAGATGCAGTATTGTTATGCTCAAATACTAAAATAGACACAGGTTCTCATATGCGGACACAACAAAAACACAATATGAGAGTTGCGCAACATTTCTATTTCGTCGTTGTTTATTTACATACGATTTACCCATAACTCGGGGTAGAACTTGCGATGGACCTTATTAAAATTAATGTTTCACATTTCATGAATTATGTATGCAATATAACTGAAGACATGTCTAAGAAAAATGTTGCAAACAAAGTAGACTTTAATAATTGTTTTATATAGACATTGTTGAGCATACTATAAATGTATTCTACACTCAATTATTAGTATATTCCAGTATAATATGTATTCCTATATCAGCCTCAGAAGAACATATGGCGACCTGATCTTAGGCTGGTGAACTCGTTTAAGCAGTCTAAAGTTCTTGGTGATGACGATTTAAGGGCTGAAGTGGTGTTTTATGGAAAAGTTATATGGGAACCGTTCGAGGTAAGCCTTCTTAACTTGACTTGTCGCAATGTTTAAAAACGTACATAAAAATATAAATGTATTTACATTAATAATTGAAGCAATATGCATTTCATTATTTTA
>Ga0224511_10005051_pt1 | contig 10224 bp, 10 predicted proteins | sample SF_May12_sed_USG_2_FD_169988 | JGI IMG/M metagenome (GOLD analysis project Ga0224511, IMG submission 169988) | Sediment microbial communities from San Francisco Bay, California, United States - SF_May12_sed_USGS_8_1 | ecosystem: Environmental > Aquatic > Marine > Sediment | place: USA... | reverse complement strand
CGCAGCACCGTTGCTACTGACAGCCGGTGGTAACAACAGTCTGAGTTAGAGGTCAAGGACTAGAACCAATTGGCTAAAGCCCGCGGGCTCAAGCTAAGGCCGCGCATGCGCGGTTAGGCATTTCCAACTGCTCGTTTTCATAGCGTTTGGCTGGTCTGTATATTCCTTCGAAGGGGTGCTCTCTTGCCATACACTGCCAATGATGCCCACTGTTCGTTGAGGGGGTAGTTGCTTGCGATAGGCGATGCTGGCATGGCTGGTTTACATTTTACCATTATCAATAGAAAGCGAGAAATATACAGTCCGTAAGTCAAAGTCCAATAAACAGTTTTGACCGCGCTCGTCCGAAAATATAAACAAATCTTAATGTGGTTGAAGGCGGGTGCATGGTTTGTATTTCTACGTCTGCTATTATTCTTTGTCAGTTCTAGCTTTTACCGAAGGTAAACTATACCGCAAAAATATTGTTTTGTTACGTAATATTTTTGGTCAGATACTGTTTCCTATAGAGATACAGCTGTTCTATCTATGTTTACATATAGATATTTACAAATATAATATGACTTGAGTTTGGTATATGTAGATATTGGTATGTGTAGATTATTTCGATGTCTTCTGTACTGTTGCAGGCCTTTATTAATCCAGAGCTGCTGCAGGTTATCACCGCCAAGTTAACTTTCCTACTCGAGTTAAGCTGGGATGTCAGAGATGAAGAGACCAACACTCTTATTGAGAGAATCCTTGTGCTAATACGTAATATTCTACATGTACCAACTACAGATGAGGATCAAATGGTAATAAAACTGTTCATTCATGAGTAGTGTTCATGCTATATTACTTTTATTCGTACTTTTGTATGAATAGTATATGCTCGTTTGTAAATTGTATATCTTGCAGAAAATGTATTAAGGATTTTATGGGTGCTTGTATTAGACGAAACTTGAACTTCTCTGATAACTGTTTTTTTTATAATTTTGTCCAGCATCACTTATAGTCTATACCGCACTAACACATGCCATTATATGCATATTGCTACTGGAATATGCTTTTAGGATTATCCCTGGTCGAGTAATGCCATTGCCAAGTGGGTATTCACAGAGATCCCATTGTTGAGGTCTCCGATTGTGTGCTTCTGTATTTTTCACAAAATGCTGTCTGAAATATGGATTATCCTGGTATAAGTTAACATATTTTTATGTATTTTGTTTTATTCAATCAGATGGCTAAGCACATCAAGGTGATGACGGCGTTATAATGAAGGTTGCTTGTCTGTTGTAGAGGGCAGAGAATGATGCTACTACTCATGATCAGTTAGTCTGGCTGATGCATGAAGCTGGTCTGTTTCGACTTATTCTCTATCTATCTTCCTTGAACGATGAACGCAGATTCTCTATACACTTATTGGAGATCGTGTCACTTATTCTCAGAGAACAGGTTCGCAACTAGTATAGGGTACTTTTTAACTATAAATAAAACTTCCTCTCACACAGCTTTCACTCGAAATTCTTTCGCTCTGAAAATTTGGCAGCAAGCCTGTTTGTTAACTGCGCTGATTGGTATTTTGATTGACAAAGAGATTATCGTTGATTGTCAACAAGAAAGTTAATCAATGAACAACCGCGTGTAAACCGAACATAACATCCTGTTGTTGTTTTACACTCATCGAATGTAGGAGAGGCCCCCTCGGGTAGTTGCCATTTGTTGCACTCCAAGCGCACTATTCTATAAGGGATTATTGATGCCAGAGAAATTGCTTGGTAGACCTATGATCCCAAGCCAATCATATCAAGGGTGGAGTTGTCATCTGTGATATTTTTGATGACTTTTTTCTCCATTTATTTAGACGCCTGAGCAGTTGGCTTCGGCTGGAGCAGCTCGTAATATTAGGGAGAAGGATAGGGATGTGGAAGAACTGGAGCGTGTCGCTGAGATGGAAAAAGCTAAAAAGAAAGCGACTCTACTGAAACTGAGCGCAAGGTACGCAGTACCCTCCAGGTCCTGGAAGGTAATGTTGACAATTAATCCCAACATAATTACACCACATGCCTAAATTTGTTCGGACACATTATAGTTATTCTACAGACACTCGAGATTTGGTGGCAGCTTTGTGATGCGGGGTATAAAATCCATCAGTGAGAATGATGTCATCTATCACCGTCCACTGTCAGAAATCAAAGACTTCACCTTCGACAAGGACAAAAAAAGGCGAAGGAAACCTAAAAACCGCGCCCCTATAACTGGCGGTGATGGGACTAGGAGATCCACATTGTCTATACGAGTCTGCCTCAAGGAATTCTGCATTGAGTTTATCAAGAACTGCTATAATCCTTTGATGAGAGCCGTTAAGGTAGGTGGTGGTAGTCGGATATTTTCCTGGGTCGCTCACCAAATACCCTCAAGAGATGATGGAAGTATATGCAAAGTGAAGAACTATTGAGAACCTGAGTAATAAAACCAAATCCAGTGATTGTCATGGCGGGTCTAAGATCAGAGGAAATATGTGCAGCGTGGGGTCACATACTGATATGATCCCAATCGGCTCTCCGGCTTCCTGGTACCAAACTGGAGTGTGATACTCCCAATAAATCATTCAGTGACACAAAGCCAGGTTCGTAGCCATGCGGTCTGCCACGCTTTACAATTATTGTAGTAGCCTCCCTAGCATCCCTATATAAGGGGGTTCTGTCTCCATGCTTTGGGAATCATGGTAGTTGGCCTCTGTAATCTCCTGGCTGCGATAGCAGCTGGCGTCAATATTTTCATCAGTTAAAAGATTGCAAGTTCAGTCGGTTGTATCAAACGATGCCCATTGTTTTTCCATTGTCCTTCGTTCGCAGTTGGTTATAGACCTTTTATATGAGACTCATTCTGGGCTGATAGGAGTTAGGAAGCTCATACTTCTAATGTTAGACGGCATGACCAGGCTTCTACCCATGATCTACTCTAGCTATCCACTGAACTACCCTGGTTTCCCGTAGTGCTCTACCCATTGGGCTTTCCTCGATCCCATGGTGCTCTAGCCACTGAACAATCCTGTTTTCCTCCCTTTTTTCAGAGGGCGCTGGATGACGATCTGTCACAGGAGAATGATGAGACTTATTATATCTGGAGTATGAGGTTTTTCATGCAGTTCCAGAGACTCTACCATTTTGAAGTCGAGCTGGTGAGGGAGACCATGGGTGTGCAGGACTTCCACTATATACACACAATGATGCTAAACCAGCAAGACATGATGACTACAGACAAAAAGGATGGCATCATATGGGGCAAACGGTGAGCAATACTGCCTGTGCCTGTTGTGTTCTAAATTATTATATATTTATCTGGCTTGGTAGTTGTAAACCACTCGGGTTGGGTTGAGACCCTCTGATCAGTGTGTCTGAACGAAAAAAAAACAAGTGTAGAAGAGATTGCACCGGATTCATCTTAAATAGTCGGTAAAAAACACAGCGGGCGCGAGTCAAACTCTTTGTATTCTCCGGGTCGAAAAGCTGTTGACTTAGCAAACTAGCGATGTTTTTTCTACCCCTTACGGACAGGCATTCATGGTGCCTGATAGCTAAGGCGATGAGATTCCTGTGGTTAATTGTTAGCCTGGTCATTGGTTATGTCTGCCAAGAAAAGTTTGTACGCAATAGTCCTTGATAACGCTGAACGATTGGTATAACCGGTGCCTAGATCAATCGGCGGCCATGCTCCAAATTAATATTCGAACAAATTGATCAAACAGCAAAAACGGCTCATTTTCTGTTTAGATCATATAAGCCTAGTGAGTCAGCAGCTTGACTACCGGATCTGTGTTTAGATAGGGACGAATCCGACGGGAATCGCTAATCTCCGCCCACCATTGTATCGTTTCATACCTCATCAGGCATTTGAGGCAGCAGGTTTTGAGCAAGATCTTCCAAGAAATGAGATCAAGGGTACAATGTGTGACCATGTCTTTCAGTTCACTAACGCTTTAAAGACTGCCATGTTTCTTTTTTTAGTCTCCACTTGAGTTTACGAGCATTTAAAGAGTTGCTCGAGACCCTAGGTGTGATGGCATCATCATCAAAGACTGAAGTGAGAGACAGCGCTAAGGTCATACAACAGAATGTCTTCTATCTGCAAGAATATCGAGATGTGCTGGTATCACTGCTCAAGAAATTTGATAATAGCCGTCAATCACGGTTAGTAGTTAAGCTGAGTGAATCTACATAATAGGCGTTTTCGGACAAGCTAACATAGCCCTAACGCGTTGAGTAAGAGAGGGCTTCGGATGGCCTGTGCATTAGCCAAAGAGACTGAAATCATGCGAACGCGAAAATTTGCGTTGGAAACTAAATAGAAACCGTAAGTCCAACACGTTAGTCTGTCCGAAAAACCGTGACATATTTTTTTCACTGTCGCACAATCAGTCCCGAATTGTTTCATCCTAACGCGTTCGGCCGGCTTGTCAGACCAAGCAGAATGTCTTTTATCTGCAAGAGTATCGAGATGTGCTGGTATCACTGCTCAAGAGAGTTGATAGTAGCCGGTCAGTCATGGTTAGTATTTAAGATGAGACTGGTGTGCATTGTGTTCACCCCTACAGCTAGAGCCCTGCGCTTGATAGCGAAAGATCTCGGTTTAGGTTCTGGTTATGCGGGCTTCCAGTATGAGTGTGAGCTCCTCACATATGAGGCCTATGAGGTGTGCCAAGCGGAATAGAAATGAACACTAAATTAAAAAAAAACACTATCGAAAAGTTACCACTTGGATTATTTTATACGCCTTCTGATCATGGTATTCACACTTTTGTGTCTTCTTTGCAATTTGGTTAAATAAGGTCACACTCTCCGTCTATCACTTTGTATTTCTCTGCAGGTTATATTTGAGAGACCTGGTGGAGGCCACCCACCTGTATGTCCGTGCCATGGAGAAGTGGTGTGCCAGCCAAGGCAAAGTTTTAGTGCAGAAAAAAAAGAAGGTTGTGAAGCGACAGAAGAAGCGGAGAGCAGAACAGACAGAAGAGCGTGCACTAACAGAGGTAATACGCATTCTTCACTCCTGGCAGCGGATTTTTTCCTACACTCGTTTTCCCATTCTCTCCCTAACACTACAGTGTTTTTCCCAATGCTTCGCCCTACCTCCCTTTTCCCCCATCTCGCTCTCCTTATCCTATGCCCACATTTTTATACCCCGGCTTTCAGCCTTCTACAACTTCCCTTCATTCACCAACCATCTTACATGTATATGCCATACAAACTTTTGTTAGCCCATCAATACTCGGTTCCTCCAATTAGGCTGTCTTTTCAGTGCTATACAGTACAGTGCTACCCATAAATCTCAGAGTTATTTATAGGAACCCACCAGGATGTTTCTCTTTCCCACCATGTTCTATGATATAAAGTTAGAATGTGTAGAGCCAGATTAAAGGGGTTAGGACACGGTCGATGGTAAACGCACCTTCGGAGTTGTGTTTCCCATTCTTAAAGGGAGGCAACTCCGCATTCATTGGTCTTTTTCCACGAAATGAATATCAGTCACTCGAATAACTACTGCCCAAAGAAAAATAAAATGGGATCTAATTACTGAAATTTAGTAACCTAATGATCTTTACTTCCTCATAACATCGAGTAGAACTCAAAGTTGAAAGTAATATATTGGAGAAAACTTAAGTTATAAGAAATACTTAGTCGATTTTCCCTAGCCCTAAATAGAGGCCGTTGCATTCGGGCCTCTATCATTTTGCAATAATGACACTAATGCTCGCTGACAGAGGTGAAAAACTGCACTCTGAAATCATATTTCTGTATTTTTGTTGAACATTTTGTCCATATAGACTTATAGTAACTACAGGTCTAGTTTGCACCTGCAGGAGGATTTTCCAAACATCAGCGCGTAAGCCAGGAAATCCAAGCAAACACCAATAGCTCTGTGTTAATTTCCCATCTCGAGGCCAATTCTGTTGCGTCGACGGTCTGAAAAGTGCGTCACTGAGGGCTCGAAGTATGCGCATTGAATAGGACTATATCTAAGCTTTCATGTGAGCTGTGTATTGTGCCCATTTGTTCCTTGTCATCATCATCAGCCATCATCATCAGCCATCATCATCAGCCATCATCATCAGCCATCATTAGTCCACTGCTGGATAAAGGCCTCCCTCTGATCTGACCACTTCTTTTTGTCCTGCGCTGATGACATCCAGTTGTTGTTAAGGGACCTGATATCGTCTACCCATCTAGTTTTGGGCCTACCCCATTTTCTTTTGCCTGCTGGTGTCCAACCCGTGACAATATTTGCCCAGTTATCTGAGGCTCTAACCACATGACCCGCCCACTTCCATTTGGCTGATTTGAGCAACAATAGTGCATCTGGGAGTTTAGTTTGTTCTTTCACTCTTTTGTTTGTGGTTTTGTCCTTCCATGTGGTGCCAGTCATTTTCCATTCCATTGCCAACCGTGCAGTTCTGATTTTATTGTTCATTATATTAGTTGTAGCCCAAGTCTCAGCTGCATACAGTAATGTTGGCAACACACGTTGAGTGAATATTTACTTTTTTAAACAGAGTGGAAATTTTGTATCCTGTAGGTACTTACTAAGTTTGCCAAACTTTGACCATGCCATCGTCACACGCCTTGTAGACTTCAGAATATGAAAACGAGTGAAGACACTTTTGACCGTGACATAACCCCTTTAATGTCATCCCCTCGGTTGTTATCATTGATACATTTGGAATGTAGAAAGAGTTAGCAGACGGTTGGGAGGAGATTTGTGGGGAACTCTGTGAGTTGGTGCAGGGTTTAGCAGAAGTTAATGAGGAGGTTACTCCGTTCGATGCCACCTCGGAAATCAGCATTGATGAACAAAGGTCAGTCTCTATCCAGTATAAATGATTTGGTTCCCACAAAACTAGATAACTTTCAGTTCCGAATTTTACTCATTGCAGCCCCTTGTTAAACCTTTTTCATTTCACCATGGTAACATATTACGGACCTTTTCAGTATATTGCCACCGTATAACTTTCGGCTCTTGTTTCTCTAGGATGGAATGTGTTCGTAATATCCATGAGTCACTGCACTCTGGTCGTCTGGATGAAGCTGTGGGTTTACTGAGAGCTGCTCGGGAAGTTTGGCCAGATAATGAAGAGTTCGGTACGGCTGACATGTCTTCTGAGGATGAATTCATGGTAATGCCTATAAAAGATCAGTTTGTGAGAGTTAATCAATATTTGCCCGCTAAATGTGACCTGTCTGACCTTAGCATAAAGATGACTCATAGTAAGGGGTAGCGCTTCTTATGGAGTTTACATCTAATTCATGACATAAGAGGTGAAGTAGCATATCTGTCGGGTAATGGTTTCATTCACATGATTATTTTTTATGAATAAATAAAGTTGTTAGATATCGGTACCATTCAATCAGACCAGAAGTCTTTTTTTTACCAGTATTGGTGACCCTATTTGGTGGTTCCCACAAGGGTAGTTCTAAGGAGATATATGAGAATGTCACACTCACAGTGGGAGCCGGGCCAGGGGCAGAGCCTCAATGCTTTACTCCAGCCTCTCGCATCATCTCTATATCAGTTATTGTTGTTGGCGTTTTAGTTTTTTTGTTAATGCTCCATGTAATCTCAACCTAAATTCTTTTTGTCAGGTGCTGAGGGAAGTGTTTTGTGCGAATTTGCCACGAATGCAAACCCCAGAGGAGACAAACCTCGACGATGAAGCGGATATTTATGGTAAGTAGGTGAAGGTGCTTTTATAGTTCACTCAGCCTCAGACCGGACGTTCGAGTCACGTCCAAACCCCCCCCCCCCGTGGAGTATAAAAGCCTCATTCGTTCAAGTGCTCCCTCGAAAGGCCAAGCATGTGTCCTGGAGGCAAAATGAGTTCAATCTGCCTCGGGTGTCCAACTAAGTCAAGTCGTCTTCCAAGGATTACCTGGCAATGCTCACTCCTTTCCAGCCTTGTACTAAGATCGTTGAAAGCTCAAATTTATTTAATTTTGCCACAATATTCACAAAGTTACACTGTCTAGAGGCAACTTTCAATTTAAAAATTCAATAGCGGATTGACTGTCTTTGGAAATTATGAGCAAGGATGGTTACGGCTTCCAAAAACATAACTTCGTTGCCTTTGATTGGCTCGAAAGTGATCCGGGGTCGGGCATTTGAGGGATCCATTTGGAGCGTAAAAGGGTCCTCGGATCCTAGGTCAGACGCCAAACCAGACTCAGATTGCATCCAGTCCAGTTGGGCCCCGGGCCAGACTCATGTTAGGTTAATACAAGGAGGGTTTGTCGACGATTGACTTTATCAGCGAGAAAAGTCCATACGTCGCCATGATGAATGATGGTCGATCAATTAAGGATTGAGTATCCGAGGAATCTCGAAACAACCACCGAATATTACTACGATTATTAGGACGGTTCGTTGTGAAGTCTTCTGTCTGAAAACAAAATAATTTGAGACAATTATTGAATGAATATCTTGTTACAATCTAGGGTTGGCGCAGTATAAAACCACCCTATTTATTATTCGTTGTCTCTTCACGAATAATGGACAAAGGGTTTTGTTGATGAACCTGTGAACCTGTGAACCGCACCTGCAAATAAACCTAGAATCAGACTGTGTCCGGTTCGAGCCAGACCAAAGTGGACTACAAAAGCACCCTAATGCATTATCAGGGCAAGGAAAGCTCAGTTTTGACTGTACCCTAACCATCCACCCAAAGGGGCTCTGTTGTTTAGGAAGCTACAACCACAGTTCCAAAATATTATTTCGATTTAAAAAAAACAAGATGTCACAGACTTATTAGGTTTGAGCATCTGCCGTAGGCTGTTGCAACCTGTGGAGGATCTGTGTGACTGTGTTAAATATTGTTGAAACCAAAAACTCACGTTCACCCAGAGACTAGTACCCCAATGGTTAAATAAATTGTCAATCCATCCAATTTTTTACTGTATGACATCCTCACTATTGTGGTAGTCGTCAAGTAAGATACTTGTGCTTTCACCAGTTATGGCTCAGCATAGGGCACCACGAGGGGGTCAGTATCCATGCTCCACCCATGGTGAGGCTTGTTTTTGTTTTGAGTCTGGGTTAATGTGAGGAGCTCACATTCACAGCAGCATTCGAACTCAGCCCCTCACGGCTGCAAGCCCAGCACTGTACCAGTGAGCCACCCTGCTATCCTGTATTGATGTCAATAAAGTTATACATCCCTTTATCCAGGTCAGGAAGTGGAAGAGGAGGAGATAGGAGGAGTCTATGAGGAGAATGCCACTGAGACAGAGTTTGAATTTAATAAATTCACCATGGCCTTCGCTTCTCCACGAGTTATTCAAGCCTATGGATTATTACTGACTCTATACAAAACTAACACAGTTCACACCAATCACTGTATAATCAAGATGCTACATAGATTGACTGTAGCGGTGAGTCAGGGAATATACACAATCAGCGATAAAATGCAGTGAGCCATTAATTAAACGGGCCTCGATTCGGGGCCAAACTCAAGAAACTGGTTTTTGGCCAGAATTCTTCAAAGCTATCTTACATATACATATACATATACATATATATACATATATGTATATATATATACTCAAGATATTTAGGCCACTACTTTGTCTCACAGTTTCGCAATCATCAGACCCCTGGTGATGAAGTTCATGCTTTCAACACATAGTGGTTGTTATAAATTTGTACCCTATGTCTTCATCGTTTTTAGAATTACCTTTTTCTTTTCAGAATGGTCAGACAGCTCTGCTGTTTCAACTTTCCCTATTTAGAACCTTTCAAAAGGTACTAAATGATGACATCACCAAGACTCAACATTTCACGGAAATGAAGACCTTCGCTCAGTATATTCTACGGTCTTTCTTCAAAATTGCTGAAAAGGTAACTGAACATGTGATATCTTGGGAGGGACTTTTGAAATTTTCCCGTGTGACATAAATTGTCACTAAAGACATCACAGCAGGTCCATGTTATTGCGTATGCGCGCCTCCGTGGTGGGTAGCCGAAGTCCAACTTTCACAACTTTGTCACGCTTCTGACTACTGGCATCTAAGTATGAGCACGAAATAGGCCCAAAAACAAATACTTATGGATTCACTGAGTTTAGCGTAGTCTTAACTCTAGTCTACCTCGCAATCAAAGTGAGTGACACTGACTCGGTGACCGAGTGAATTTACTCACCTCTTTCGAAAATGGTCTTTCAATCTTAGTAGTTAGTTTATGTTCGTGCGTCACTAA
>Ga0224511_10005050_pt1 | contig 10224 bp, 7 predicted proteins | sample SF_May12_sed_USG_2_FD_169988 | JGI IMG/M metagenome (GOLD analysis project Ga0224511, IMG submission 169988) | Sediment microbial communities from San Francisco Bay, California, United States - SF_May12_sed_USGS_8_1 | ecosystem: Environmental > Aquatic > Marine > Sediment | place: USA... | reverse complement strand
TTTTTCAATCATAAAAAATAACAAAAAAATTAACAACTGTACATCAAATTAAAAACTGCTCCTACCACTAGCTAAAATAAATTCCCATTCCATAATAGGCGCGCACTTCAGTGCGGCGCCAATGAACAAAAACATGTTTTAAAAACATATGCATGGTTTAAAGCGTTGTCTGCACTCGCTGCCGGACGGCAATAATGTTCTATTAAAGACGCTGTACATGTATCGATATGATTTTGAACACGCCGAACAGCCATGTAAATATTATTTGCAACATTTTTCTGTAACCATCTCTCTAATTTATTTTACTAGATATCAAATGCCGACAACATTATACATGTATGTTACAGCGAAGCCAATTCTCGCCGCGCAATTTACTTTACATTTTATGTAAAACGTTTTCTTAACTTTAACATTTATGTAAAAGGTTTGCAGATGTCTTCACATACCAGACCTCAGTAGAGTCTCTTTAACGTTTTTGGCCATATCAATACAAAGCAGTCGTTTTGGGCAATTGTGTATATGGGATGTCATTTAACCAGAAAATTCAGGCTGGAAATTGTTAAAAAGGGGGTCGAATTGTTCAGATCTACTGCACTTGTCGACAATATCTTTGAGTGTTTAAGGAAGCTATACTAGAAATGCACATTCAATATTTTACCCTTAGGAAAATACACAATTGCGCCACATCATGAGCATAGTCCTTAATTCTACAAAAATAATGACCATTCTTTACCAGCAGAAAACTTTTAAAACCATTGAAACATGACTTGTTTTCAACACCTTGATTGTAACTGTTCTACGTTTTACTTACTTCACACATACAAACGCAGTACGTTGCGCCCATGCCTCTTTGTTTATTATACAAAATCCCTTCACTTCAAATAACTTTGCATTATAAAACCCAGGTGAAAATGGTGAAAATGGTGCCCTGTAACAATATTAACAACAGCAGTCTTCAGTGAATCATGAGTTATAAAGCGGATCCGCGTACTCACCACTTTTATTAACGGCTGCTGACCTAGGGTTTTTATGTCTCAAACGCTTAATTTTCTTAATTTTATTTTGCTTGCTTTTCATCGTGGAACAAAATGCTTACAAGAATAAGCCCGAAACATGAAAAAACTTAATGACTTATATTTAACCGTTAACCATTGCAATGAATTTCTGATGCCTCCCCTCACCTGCCCCCTCCCGTTGACAATGTTACACAGTTAGTCCCCATAAGGTCAAGTCATATATCCGCAACTGGATCTATGGCCGTTTTTTTTCAGTTGCTTTGCAAACATCTTTTAGATTGTAGTGAAGGCGAGACAGAACACGTTTTAAAGGAAAATCAAAGTGAACCTGTTGAATATTTAAGACTTTATTCCATTGGTCGCTTAAATGGAACGTTAACAATGCTGGTAACGGCAAAATAGTCTTAACATGTTTTTAATTAATAATGAAAATGAACTAAGCCCAGTAACCTAATTTTTTAAGTGTCTTTAAAGAACACATGAAGCCTTTTTTTCCTATATGTATGGTTGGTTTTCTTGAATAATTGAGATAATATGCTTGTTTCACCAAAGTAATCAGCGATGTAATTACGATAAAAAAACTCGTTTAGCACATATCAAAAGCACAAAACTAATAGGCTGATGGTTGACTTCATATATTTCAAATATGCCATCCAATAAAAAGACTAACTTACCGTTGTTTCGTTTAAACAAGTTCGTGAAACTATTTTGGAGCGAAAACAGTATAACTGACTGAACTTACAAATGAACTAACAGGTAAATGAACAAAACATGTTTGAACAAAATATGAATATTTTATGAATGGTTTTGACACGTTGTCTGCACGCGCTGCCGGACGGCATTGATGTATTATTAAAGACGCTGTACATGTATCGATATGATTTTGAACACGCCGAACAGCACACCGGTTGGGCTTCCTTGCGTTTGAGCATGGGTTCACGAATGTTATTCTGTATTAAATGCCTTGACAAAACCGCCACACATACATTTGAGTTTTTGTTTATGGTCTATGCGTTCATGCGGCATGAGCAATTTCTTTGATTCGAATGCTCCACCCCACTAACTACATTCGTGCTTCCGGTACGTTTGTTGACGTTCGAGGGATGCATAGACTGAACAATTTTCCCTTCTACACTGTGCGCAGTCAAAACTGACTGCTGTTTATTGTGATCAGTGGATTTCAAAGTGTTTTTATTGGCAAAGGTCTTTTCACAGGTTTCCCGTGCGTGTATATGACTTGGCGATCCCATTTTCTTTAGTCTTTTATATTCTAGCGATGTAAAACATCTAAAACATCATTGTGTAGTCATATTTTTCTGGTCCTCGGGGATCATTGACTGTATGTTTGTTTACATTTGAAAATGGAGTTCTGCTCATGCGCTAGGGGCGTCAGTGGTGTTGCATCTTTCTTTACCACTGATAAACAGCTTCAATAAAACCGAGGTACCTGTTTTCTCATTCAGGCCTTGTTTGAGAGCTACCCTTTATTCAGTTTAATCTAAGTAGTGATGCTCTGTTTACCGACTACAACTATCTATAGGCCACTCAGCCTATATTTTGACCAAATTTTGAAGAAAAAAATCCAACAGAATTTATTTTGCGATTGTTATTGAGTTTATACAAATATGAATACTACCAAAATTTAGAAAAATCTAAGCATCGGAAATGAGTAAATAATATGACTGTTTATAGAAATATTCATTAAGCTTTAATGTGACACCATACATATTAAGCATTTCGTTTAACGTCATTCACATGTGTGACATAACCAATGACTCCTACTTATTGTTGGCTATGTGGGGACATGAAACTATGGGAGCACATTAACGCATTAAAATTTTAAAACCGGTAATTCATTGCAATGACAAGCGTTACTGACTATTTGATTAGCTCATAAGCATTTATAGACGTTTTGAGTTTTTATCTAGTTACATAAAATTAGATTATTGATACGTTTCTCACTCACAGATACGTCACTATAGCCTGGTAATAGCACATTAATATGCCTTTTAAATGCTTTTTGTAAAGATTGCTCTAACATGAGATCGACTTGTGCGGTGCTTTTTTGACTAGACACGCTCATTCTCATTTTATCGGCCACAACCAGGTCCGGGGTATATATTCACATTTTACAGCTCATATTTATATAGAGTTGTGTTTCAAGTGACTATATTGTTCATTGCATTTTCCTTAAATATCACATAACGGTTATTAAATACAATCTAACCTGCCGTAGCGACGCACTATTTCAAGCGACTTTCTGGCCGATACGACCATAGCTGACTCCTCCCAACACTTTTTCTTATATTTCTGCACTTTTTTAACAACAAACTACCAGATGCGACATGCGACCTTAATTTTCTGCTCCGAATCGATGATTTTCACTGTTTCTAACATTTTTAGACAGCCCCTCACAAGGCAAGTAACCGGCAGTACAGCAAGAGTTACATTTCTTGTTCTCTTGTGATTTCGTGAGACTGTCAAAAATGGCTGCAAACATGACAAACAAGAAATGTCTTTAAAAAAGACAAACGGCGTCGGATTAAAAGAAGAAAATATAACATAAGGTTAAGTACTTGTTCATAAATCTTACACAGATTACGGAAACCTTAAAATGAATATTGTCATGTAAACGGCTATTTTGGCCAACTTTGTTAGAAAGTAAGTGATGTCTTCAAATTCCATTAAGGAGATTCATTACTTATATAGTGACACACGGAGGCAGGAAAAACGTACACGTCTTATCTTGTACAGTGGATTTTTTACCTCTTAGATTCAATTAAATTCCAGAGTTACATCTGACCTTCTGCAAATTTTACAGCACAAACCTATTTCATGACTCAAAGTGTAAACCCCGGAATTAAGACGTAGTGAGGCGAACCTAATAATTAATGGGTAATATGTCAGACTTTTTACTATAATCCAGTTCACATATGGAGACGTAATTCATTTTATCCATAAAATATTTTGTTTGACACGTAACTGTATACTGTTTCAATATAAAAACACTTTAGAAAGCATTAGCCCCAAAAATTAATCTACGAACGAAGCATAATTTCGTAAAACACTTGCATTACAATAGTGTTGCCTTTATTTTTCGCGCGTATCAGGCTCATCCAATTGAAAACGGGATTTTCTCTTGTTTTCCCATACGTCATTTTCAGAGGTTATGAAATCATCCAATAGAACGGCGGATTGCTGAAATCCCAGACAGATGTCATTATACAGAAATGTAGGTCAAAATCCAGCTTAGACAGCTTACGCCGAAAAATGTGCTCATCTCTCGTAAGAACAGAAAATATTAACTATATATATGTACTATTTGTTACATCTTCAAATGGGTAATGACATGACCTTACCCCACAAAAAAGCCTGTCCTCACCCTTAATTGTTGAACTCAACTAGCTAATTGTATTTTAATCGTGATTTAAGGGGCATTATCATTGCAGAAAACTGACATATTAACATTATTTAACTTATTTAGAGTCATAATAAGAACATGCATACACATATTTTTTATTAATTTTGCTTTGATATTTTGTCTCTGAAAAGTGTGTATTTTACGACGAAACCATGAAACAGATACTATCAGGTAAAGTAACACAGGCATTGTTATCTTTAACATTTATTTATATTGGAATTTAGACAAAAAGAAAAAAATGTTTTTGAATACATTTATTTGGTTCTTATGGCATATCGTTTTATTTGCGTAATGTGCTGTATTCCCATGAATAGTTTTATGTTTATTTTCAGTAAAACAGATGCCCACATTTGTTTTACTGAATATGCTGTGTTAATATAGTGTGTTAAATGCATCATATGTGACATTACGTAACATTCACTGCAGAAAATTGTTATACTTCTATACCAACGAAATTGCATCAATATTTTGTCATTGGGCAACATCTTAGTATGAATATTTACCCTAAGTCTGTGGCAGTAACTGTGCCTTTTTCAGTGAAAAAAATCGCCATTTCTTGAGCGACACCAAGGAATTTTAATGAAATTCAAAGTATTCTATTGAAAATGATTATCTGTGAAAAAATATTGAATACAATGTTGTCGATCTTATATCTCAAATATTTGAAGAAATATAGTGACACCAACCATAACATTACCATGAATAATACCGGGGTAAAGAATAGTGTAAATAACACTGCATGAGTTTTTGTGACAACACATAGATAATGAAAAAAAGGTAAGAAAAAAAAGAGAACAGCGTTGTTTTATTTTCTATTAAACTGATGAAAGGAAAAGCCCTCAGGAAGCATAGCCTGCACGATTTCTATTTCTATTTTGACAAAAACCGCCATTTTAACCGGCACATAAGTTTATGTTATCTGTACTGTTTGTTTCAAGGTGTTAACACATTTAAATAAACATTTCATATTTCAACACAGCAAGGCCTTATAAGAACGTTATATATTAACAAAGGGGTAAACGTTCATAAAACGCATTATACTAAATAAAATAATGTATAAGAGGACTTCCTCCTTCACAGCAAGTCATTTTTTTCAACCTTTACGTAACCAAATTCATCATATTAACGAATATACACTAAATTCGTAACAAGATATACCATAAGTATATATGCACGTGCCACCATTCTGGAAACGGTTTGGCCAACACTCGTTAACATCTGTCCAAAAACTGTTTAAAATATGGTGTAAGTTATGTTATCAAGTCATAGAATCTATCATATTTTTGCAATATCAGTCTCGATGTAATTTCCAGATTGTTTTCTTTTTTAAATTGAGTCTATTCATCTTAATAAAGATTAACTAATTTAAGACAATTTGGTTGATTATATTTAGCCACTGATTTTGGTAGATGTTAAAATCCATTGTTTCATGTTGCTTTTTCGAACTTGATCTGGGTTTGTGCACAACATTGCTTAATGTTCATCTTTCTTTAAGTATTCGCTCAAAATATAGCATTTCACATCTATACCTCATTGTAATTATGAATGGTACATATTCTCAACTTTCTCATCTTCAAAATGTTTGTGGTTTACATAATAGAACCTAGTTGTAATAATATTATTCTGCGTTTTCTTTAGAAAATGACATTTATAGTCAAATAAATTTTAATGTAATTTTGAATTTTAGTGGATAGTAGGGATCTTTAAACAAACTGCAGGAAAAAGTAGGGACCACCATAAAAAGAAGGGACAATTGGAAAAACAAGGAAAAGTAGGGCCAGCTAGGAAGCCTACACAAAGTAAAAGAACATTGACAAAGTCTCATTCATTCGAATCAAAAGTATCTATTTTATGGTATAGTAAATTACTAAGCTATCCTCGTGATTTATAAATAATAAACAGTAGTTTACTGCTGTGTTGCGCTGGTAATATATAAGCCAAATTCAAACTGCCATATAAGGCGCACGCATATTTAAATTGTGATATACGAACCTTTGACGAACACGCCAGACATCTCATCTTCAACGGCCACTACGTCTTGCTGACTGTCAACGCTCAGCTGGCATTTCTGCGACGTTATGTTGTACCCAGCAACGTTGCACACGCCTTTACGTCCTTCTTCCATACATTCCCAAACACATTTTATTTGAGAATCATGTTCGATTGTCCTAAAGCTTGATGCAACCGTTTTCCCACTGATGAACTTGGCATACGTTGTTAAAAACGTTTCGCCACACACTATTTCTTTAATGACAACAAACACCATAAGAAATGGTGATAATTGTGTGAGCGAAACCATGTCGTTATTTATCTTAGGAAACGTCCACCTTTTGACGCTTTCAATTCCTTAATAAATGTTGTTCTATTAACTGAAACATATAGCCGAAGTTTTCGGTCACATGTTTTGTCACATGACGTTGACGCAGTTTAGCTTGAGAGACGGAAAGCCAATCAAAATATTTTTTCAACAAGTCAACGGACCTGATTGACACATACATTCTGCATTCTCGCGAAGCAGTGATTTAACATAACGCCAGCGGGTAGATTGCTCCGCCCACCGAGTAACGTGACTCACATTCTGAGAACCTTGGACAACCTACAATCGATCGCATCTATTGACAACAAACATGGCTGCCAGTTAAAGCGACGTACGAATCGCTTATGAATGTTACATCCATTCAGTGGGGTTGACATTTGGAGAGAAGTTTTCCGGTCACAGCGAAATTAAACAAGTAGGCACACAATGTGCATATGACCATCGCTCCTGATATCGTTGAAGATGCATACTGCTCATGTAAATCCGGATAATTTTCATTATAACATTATATTTATATTAAAACTAGAATGCGTTAGACTATCATTGAATTTATTGTACTTAAAATAAAAATTTCGACTACTCAGAATATTTCACATCACATTGTTCTCATAAAATGGTAATATGTAACCCAGAAAAAATGCAAAATGTCAGTCATATCTGAAAATAGACATATGAAATAGAAAGTGTACTAATTTTAATGATGAGTTATTAATTTTGCATTTTATTAGTGATCACTGGCAACAAATTTCAACTCTGTGTAATTTTTCAGATATTACTATAAGTTCTTTCAGCATGTCCAAAAGTCCTCATTGAAAGGTTTTTTAATTGTATAATATTGATCCTGAAAACAACATTGGAATTGAAGTAATGGAACCCTATGATCTATACCCACAAGTACTTTATGAGTTGTACAAGAGTTATAGTCGATGTAACACTGACTTCGTAATCTTAGTGATGGTGGTCTCTCTGGTTTATTTCTGTTCCATCCATAATAAGCATTGTTGTAGGAAATTCGTTTAAGAAATTATCAATAAAAAAAGAAAAGAAAAAAGAAAAATCCGAAAAACAAAAAAATATTTTTTTTTCTTAATGTCTGTTGCGTCATGCTGTTGTAAGAGTTTTTGTGTCGTTCCTTGTGTTAGTTTTTGTACGGGCTATTTTGTCATGGTGCCCTTAAACATGACATGTCTACATTGTTTACAACATTCTTTGTTTGAACATCTCTTCAATTTATATTTATACTATGTAAACTTACGTGGCATAACGTCGATTATTGTGGAACGCGCAGACCGAAGTGACACGTCGCCAAACTTACGTATATTACATTTGAAAATGGAGTTCCGCTCATGCGCTAGGTGTCGTCAGTGGTGTGACATTATTTATTACTACTAATGAACAGCTTCAATAAAACAGAGGCTGCTGTTTTCTCGTGCAGGCTATGCTTCCTGAGGGCTTTCCCTTTCATCAGTTATAAAACATACATGTATATGTATTTCATTGTCTAAAAAGAGCAACAGTGTCTTATGGAGATAAATTAAATGAATTTCCTGCTAGATGGTAAAACTGTAGATTAAGTCTAAGTTTAACAAGCACAAGAAGCAGTTGGTCTTCATCTTTCATGTTTAGAACACTGGATATTTTATTAGACATTTCAAATAGAATTTTTCCTCTTGGCACCAGAAGGCTCAAAATGCACAGAAACTGTGAATTCAAAAAAAGCTGTATAATACTTAAAGTCGTTCTTAGTTGTTGATAATTTAAACAAAAATAGATGGTTTGTTTTGTTCGAATTGTTCTTCCTTAAACCAACAGTTTGTCCTTATTAATTCTTCATTCTTAAGTATTTTTCTGCAAGTTGGTTTTGGAGTCATCTCACTTTTTTCTTTAGGCTGTGGTACTCTGCTGCAAGCGCCAACATCTCAAGCAATTGAAAGAAATTGAAGCAATTGAAATTGAAAAAAAAAAAAAAAAAAAAGCAAACGGGATGCAATATGTGGATTTTAGAGAGACAAAAAAGATTTGCTTCATCAAGTTTTGGCAGAATAATGAATAGAAAAGCAGAAGTGACAGAAACATTTATTACATTATTGAACAGCCCTGCCAAGTTCACCTCAAAACAGACAGGCTATTGATCAGCAAATAAAATGTTGCTGCAAATATGTACAGTAAAACGACAGGCAACCACATACATGACTGCGAATTGATGATTAATCCTCTCATCCCATTTATTGCAGTGGAGAGTATGTGCTAATGGTGAGGGCGGTATATGAAAAATAAAATGTCCTTTCCCGTGACGTCACATGGGACTTGATGATGCCACAGAAAAGGCAGGTGAACAAGAAAGAGACTTCCATTTACAGGAAGAAAAAGGTCAACTAAAAGTGAAACAGGGACGTTTTAATTACTGGCAAGTGCAAGGACAATTACTGCTGATAGCGGATTGTATAAACATTGGTTATTTTATCCAGTGGATTAGAGATAACCAATGGATAACTTTATCCAACTTGATTATGCTATTCAGCTTGGATAATCCATTGTATAAAATAGTTTTCTACTTAAATAACCAGCTTTTTGAAATTTATCCAAAAAGATAACCCAAAACATTGTCATTTCCGGTCACATTTTATCCAAGATGGCTGACATTTTAAAAAGTTTAAATATGCAAATTTGCTTGTGTTTGCTTTTTTGTATTTTATCATAAATAAAAAGTTATTTTACACTATCCTGAGTCAAACAAAACTAACTAACACCTTACCAGTAAGTATGGCAGTAAAGTTTACATAAACGCGTATTTTTGGACATGAACGGATTTTATTTATTTAAAGGGGATATGTCCGATTATGTCACTAATTACAATTATGTAGAAAACACAAAAGTAAGTGTATCGATTAATAAACTTATGCCAACAAATGTACATTATGCGAAATATTTCTAACTGACATATTAAAATCATTCTCAGTGTTTTAATAGGGGCAGGTAATCCAGAATTACTCACTACAATTTGCCTGTTGAATGCAACAATTCAAATTTAGTCTCCGACCAATCGAAACTTCGAGACTGGGCAATCAACAATTTATTCGGTACATATCGTGAATACATTTTTTGGCGTATTTGCAATATATTGCTGTATTATGTTATTATTTTATACTTCGTGACGATAAATTGCTACTTTATATTAAAAGATTTAATAAATAGCTGATAAATAGCTGATAAAAAGATCAGACAGATCCCTTTTAAACTTAAAATACTTATCAACTAATGAACCCATAACAATTGTTTAAATGCGATGTAAATTGTTAAAAGCTAGTTACGTTTTTTAAACACTTCGGAGCGTGGATGACTATCATCATCATTATTATCATCATCATCATCATCATCATCATCATCATCATCATCATCATCATCATCATCATCATCATCATCATCATCATCATCATCATCATCATCATCATCATCATAATCATCACCAT
>Ga0224511_10005049_pt1 | contig 10224 bp, 3 predicted proteins | sample SF_May12_sed_USG_2_FD_169988 | JGI IMG/M metagenome (GOLD analysis project Ga0224511, IMG submission 169988) | Sediment microbial communities from San Francisco Bay, California, United States - SF_May12_sed_USGS_8_1 | ecosystem: Environmental > Aquatic > Marine > Sediment | place: USA... | reverse complement strand
ACTTCATCTAAAGCATATGTCAATTTCGCCCAGAACATATCCATTCACAGACAAACATTCATTATCCAGTCAAATCAAGCTAGCTAAGGACAGACGACATATACTAGCTATATAGGTCAACCATGTCTTCCTCAAATGATTATGCTGTTATTTTTCCATGTACAAATAAATACACGCATTACGCTTTTCGTACAAACACATTTGTGTCTGTGGAAGGAATGTTTTTGCAAGGCTGAAAGGACACTTTGTGAAGATGACGCTCTCTTCAAACGTTGTTTCATTTCGTTCCGGTGAGTCCGTTCCAAAATCGATAAATATAAACTGAGAATACACATGTGTAGTCATATAGAACAATCATAAACATATTAACATTACATAATATGACTTTTTAAGTTGAATCCCCAAGCCAATTAGCCATTTTTTTGTAGTTTTATTTTGAAAACAAAACTAAACTGTGTTAATATCAGAGGAGGGTAACGACTTCTCCTCTTTACAATTTTGAATGGCATATATATTTGAATAGCAGTGTTTGTTTAAGTGTACATAGACGGAAAGTAAGCATAAACTTTAAAGCGAATTCTTAGTTTGTTAATCCAATTAAATGCTATGTTTTGCGCTTTGAGTTGACATTGCCATTCTCAGTTCACAATCCTTTAATTGCGTAAAATTAACAGATCACAAACAAACCCTTGCCAACAAATACATGTGTTTGTGGGGGATCTTTGTTTGTATATTCATGCATGTCTGCTAAACGACATGATGCCATAAGTAGTAGAAATATTACACACCATTAATCATCTGATTGATTGTGTTGACAGTAACTCAAACTGTCAATCAACAGAGCATAATTTAAAATTCGGAGCACATGAAAACCACATGTCTTCTGTTGTCTTCTTGTTACCCTATTGTACTTGTATTTAGTAGTAAAAATGTTACACACGGCATAGTGTTCTGCTGGCGGCAATGTTTTAGTCGTATTGTAGGTAATGGCCAGATATTAATAATAATAACATCGCGTTTGCTAAAACCTAGCGATTATTTCATCAGCATCTCGTAACAGTGCATCATCTAGATTTATATTCGGTCTAAATGCACCGCCATCCTAATACGAATACATCACCTAAAACGCGCTTATTTGTATAGAACTGTAGCAAACAAATTACAGCCGTTGTGACACAAAACAGATTGGTTGCAACAACATTGTGCTTATTCGTCTGAAACGATTTATTGCGAAGAGAATATTAATCACAAATGTGGCGTGTATATCTTGTAATCCATCACGATCACCTCGTTTCATCAACAGTACTAAACTTTTTTCCACAAAAATTCAAAGCAAAATATGTACATGCAACAATCATTTTGATAATGAAAACGATTGCGTTTAAGAGTTTCTAAAGGCAATGACTCATCACTGGAGTATACATTTTATAACTTTCTTTATTGTGATTTTTGTATTTTTTAAAAACAAAAAAATTGACCTACCTAATGAAGTAGATTATCACATGTGTCGCCAAGTAAATTGATATTTTCCTAAGGATAGACGACTGCTCATAGTGTCTTCTTGTAAATTAAAAATATTAACGTTAATTTAAGACACATTTCCAACATAATATGCCTTCTGTTTGACATTCTTTTTCATTTTTTCAACTTTAGCTAACAGTATTCTTAAGCAAATACTGCACACTTAAACAGACCGTAGTGTTTTCAACATAATCTGAAGTAAAACCACGCTATTCTTATTTTCTTTCCCCCCTTTTGGGTAAAAAAGCTGTAGAAAAACACACACAGTTGTTTCAATTTTGCAACGCAATGTACACAATGCATAAAAACTTAAAGCACTGGACACTGTGTTGCAGCACAGCACAATCAAATCAATACTCAAACGGCATGGTTCAATAGTTGCGCCCGTTTAAACAGTGAAGTTATTTGTGTATGTACTATTACAATTAGTGTTTTAATTTGCGACCCGTGATTCTTAAAGAAACTGTTATTAACTTGAAAGTGCTATTTTGGCGCGTAATAAATAATTATATTGTGTTATGAGGGAAGGAAGAACAGCCTTTTTCTCCCGCTGACAATGTTATTTTATTCACCAAAACAAGCAATTATAATTGAACTAGAATGTAGCGCATTTCTTTGTTTAAGAATGCAAAGGAAAGGTAAAACTGGCGACTTCATGGATTTTCCAACTTTAACATTGTGTCCAGGATCCCATCAAAGCAACCAGAATGAAAGTCAATGCTTAAATCAAACCGGTCGCGATCTAATAATATAAATAGAAGAGATGTTCAAAGACGAAATGGTGTAAACAATGATTACAGTTCACTCTACTTCTAGGGCCAATCAGAACTCAGAAAATTTTCAAATGCAAGACCGATTTATATCATAATAATGTTTCATAACTGTCAAAACTGCCACAATAACCAGTAAGTGAGATAATGAAATAGTTCAGTTATTGGGCTTTCTTAAATGAAAAGCTGTTTCTCCGCCTACTTTAGGCCGATCCATTGTGACAAAATAAGAGAGGTCTGTCTTCGTAAAAAAAGATAAGTGTATATTGAACAATAGGTTTTAATAAATCATATTGAATAATGTACATAATTTTCAACTTTTATTCGTGAAATGAACAATAATTTAACGATTGTATAACATTTTTATTGATAAATGTGTATGTAAAAAATATAAAAAAGTGTTATAAAAGATTTAATATTTTCAGTTTTGTTTCTTCTTATTAATGGCAACTTTCGAAAAGCTGTGCCCTTAAACGTTAGTTTGACTAAATTATCTTCAATAACATCGAAGTAAATCGTAAAGTAAAACACTCCTCCTTGGTTATGAACAGGTGTTGGCTATAAATGTTTTGTAAACATGGTTGTCGGTAAAATGGAATCGCCCGATCGCGCATTGAGATGTCAAGGTGAGCTTTTCTGATGGCCCATCGTCCACGCGGTTTGTCGGCCGTCCGTCCGTCAACAATTTCTTTAAACAACTTCTCCTCTAAAACCATTCACTGAATTTTAACCAACCTGCACAGGAATGATCCCCGGGTGGTCCTCTACCAAAATTGTCCAAACCATTCCAACTGGTTGCATTAGTAGGTCACAGGGTTAAAAAATAGGTTTTCAAAATGCAATTTTCAAAAATCTTTTTGTCTGAAATTTACAAGGTCCACAGCTTTCATATTTGGTATATTTTCATCTGTTCAAATGGTTCTTATTCGTTGCATAAGTAGTTCACGGGGTAAAAAATAGGTCCTCTACCAAAAGTGTTCAAATTATGCCCCAGGGATTCCGGCCCGGGAGTCACAATTTTACATTGAATTATAAATGTTTTTGTCAAAATCTACTACAGCCTTGATAATTGGTGTACAGCATTAGTGGTCCTCTGTAAATGGCCCCACTGTGACCTTTGACCTTTTCCTCAGGTGAGTGACTCAGGGCCCTATGGGACCCCTTGTTACTTTTAGCCGTTATTACATTCACAAAATACTTTATATTAACTAAAAGATGCAATCCTTATATAAATTGAAGAAATGTTCAAAGAATGGTGTAAACAATGTAGATGTCAAGTTTGAGGGCACCCTGACAAAATGGCCTGTACAAAAACCAACAGACAGAACGACACGAAAACACGTAGAACACCATGACGCAACAGCCATTTAGAAGAAATATTTTTGTGTTTTTGGGATTTTTCTCTTTTTTTCATTTTTATTTATAATTTATTTTACTATTTATAATTAAAATCTACATGTACCATGGGTGGGAACAGTAGGATAGAAGCTTTTAAATGCTAAATATTAAAATCTACGAACATAAACATTTCTTACACATAAAAAGTAGTAATTCAATAATAGTATTCCGCAAGAACTAATACTAACGCTTTAGAACGGTGAAGCTATTCATCGTTGCCGTGTTAGTTTCATGCCATCTTCACTAACATATCCATTTCCTTTGTATATTATGTTGTATGTATTTAAAAGTTCCAATGTTCAGTGTCATAAAGTAAAATGTTATTGTAAACTTATAAGATTTTATCGCATTTACATGTATCATATTAGTATTTTCACATAGTGCAGTCCACGTAGTCTTCTTTGTATAAATGAAGTGGGGAAACTGGTTTAATAGATCGTTGTACCTAGTAATTAGCAACGTTTTATGGTGAATACGAAACATACTTTAAAATGTATGTACACTATGCATAGTGTGCTCCCGGGGGGGCGTTTCTTTTTTCAAATTAATATAAACACCACTACATTATCCCATAAAAATTAATAACGCAATCATACACACTTACAAATGATATTAATAATAAATAGTAATGAATTCTAGCGTTATTGGTTATCAAAACCAACCCACAATAAACTTAAGATTAATGGAAATGTTTAACAATACAATGTAATATGAATTGTCCTTAATTAGTTCTTAAATGCATGTCTAGAGACATATACATCGCATATGTTTACGTGTACAATAGTAAGTCCTTCTTTAACATCAACAATACATCCATGCAGACACTGTAGAATGGGGTTATACGAAGAAATCACTTTCTTGTCATTGTTAATTTCAGTTCACGATATTTCTAGTGTCACATATCCCATACCATATTCGTGCAACGACATTTAATAATATAATTGCAAGCACTGTGAGACCGCACTTTTCAATCAAAGCTATACGGTTTATTTACAAAAACTACACAACGTGAACTGCTTCAAGTAATTATTGTTGTGGTATTTTCCATTGATTATGAATGACCACAATTATTTTCTAATGAGTCTGCTACATCATATATATGGGGTATGTGTTGAATTAACAAACGATTATTGTTTCATTGTATAAAACTGTTTGATCGAAATATATCGGTAATTGTACTTTAACACTACAATCGGTTATCGAAAATATTAAATATGCTATATACCTTCTTTGCAATCGATATGTTCTTTTGAATTGGTGGCCGAGAGGTAACGCTCCAGACTGCGGTGTAAGAATGTTTTAACCTAGTTATTTTACGTTTAAATAATTATTTTCAAAATGCGACCTAGCGGCTAGTGAGAGAAAGAACAGTTTTCTGTTTTACAATTTATTATAAAACGTATGTCAGGTAGATGGTCGATAGAAGGTTCTCGATGCTGAAACAAATATGCGGGTGTAATAAAGTTACAATTATTAACAATTATATAGTTTATCAGTTATAAATAAATTGACCATTGAAAATAACCTTTGAGTAACAACACCTCTTTAGACCAATCAAACTTAATGCAGCCGCCTGATGTTGCTCTACAGCGGTTATACAGTATAAATGTAGTCTACACGTTACAATGACTTAAAAGATAATGTGTACAACTAATATTAAAACGGATATAAGTGCAATCAACATTTACATAAAAAATATCAACACTGACACAAATGCTTACCGGCTTGTGAAGCCACCCCAATCTCTCCTTCACGCTGTCATTGTGAAGGTGGTGCTTAATAGCTGTAACTGAAACATGCAAGGCAGGAAAGCTGGTTGAAGAACTGTAACTTATTGCCACCATTTCAATTCAAACACGAATGACGAGTCTAAATTCAATAAAACTACAGAACCAACACAAATAATGAAACATTAAAAATATATATTAAAAAAACAACATATTATTGTTAAAATAGATATTTTATTTTATTTTTTATTTTCTAAGGCGAATTTTTACTCCAAAGCTATTTTTATTTTTTAAATACAATGTGCAGGATATTACGTCATATTTTTTAAACTACAGTTCTAGTCTCTTAAAGATGCTATACCTGTATATTTGGGTCATAATTGTTAACATCTTACATTTTATTCGTATTAAGGCAGTGAAACCGACTCCCGTAGATATGTGGAACTGCTAAATATAGTTATTCATGCAGGTAACAATGTTACAGAAAACATGTATCTGTTGTTAATTTGTTGCCCGCAAATTCGGTTATGTTTATTTACGGTTTTGACACATTGCGCTGAAACAATTAAATAGCGTGAATACAATCGATACGCTCAGTTGACTAGGTGGTGCAGTGGTAACACATCCGCTTTGGGTGCATGAGGACCCTGGTTCAATTTCCGGCTCCGGCAAGGGTTTTTATGCTTGATTTTTTTGTTTTGTTGTGTTTTTATGTTTTGTCCAAAAACACATTTTTTGTCATAAACATTTGCAGTTCAATGTTAATTTATTTAGTATACTTACCATATTGATTTGTAACCGAATATAAGGATATAAAGGTACATACCTAGCATCTTTAATAAACACAACTACTTGTAGAGTTGAATATAAAGAATGCATGTAACCTGATTTTCGTAGAAATATATGTCAGATAGGTATGATTCCGCGATATTTACTAGAAAGATGTGTCACACTCGTGGTTACAAGACTTAACCAAAACACACTATAGAAACCGAAATGTCTAGTAATTACTTTTAGTACTTATTATCAATAGTAAATATAAATGTAACACACGATTTCGTGGCTTTTATTACTGATTACACATCAGCAACGCTCAATTAAACCGAAGAGATATATGGGATAAGTTATCAATATTACCAGGTGTTGCAAGATTTGAATTATATGTTTAACATAATAAAATATAATGGCGCAATTATCTTGATGTGCAGTTACACAACTTAGAATTTAACGTTGTGCAATTGGTTCATTACTTTTTTTAAACACGTGTGTGTATTATAACACCGGTTAATGTAGTGTTAATTCAATGAACATCCTAACATCAGTCATCTTTTATACGCATTATTTTGTTAATCAAAACATGAATCGTCTGAAACACTTGGTGAATCTTTATTATCATTTCTTAAACGCAAAACCATTTTTATTAATATAAATTAAACCCTGTGCGCATGATGATTCGATGAAACAACATATTTACTATGCAAAATAAAATCTAATCGTGTCTACAATATGCAATCATTGTAGATACTGAATAAGCAAGACCACAATATGTCAAAAAGGATATACTTGTAAACTGATTATATACATAACCTTATAAGATTCTTTCCTAAATAAGTCTGTGTTTGCCATGTAACGTCCCCGATTGGTGTAGTTGACTTATAATCATTAGAAAACTGTTTTAAAAACCACACGGGGACAACGTGTATAAACTCTATAAAGTAAATCAACAAATAATTTTAATTATTTTAAATATTGGTTATGTAAATATGCCGTGGTCTAGGCAGTTTTGTCGGTGGTTTGGTTACCAAACTAGGAATGTAATTATATTGTCAAGCAGAAACTTAAATAATAATACAAAACATAGAACAAAACCTGTTGAGGTTAAATAAAAATTAATTTCCGTCTAGAAAATGCATAAAATTACATTACGTGTAGCTTTTTAGAAGCGTTGATTTTGTTTACATTGCATGATTTTAGAGTAATGGAAAACACACAACAAACATAAAATGAACAAATATTCTAATTTTGAGACGTGATTGAACATTGTGATGAGCATTGGATAAAAGTTTCCATGTGATTTGAAAGGGAATCTAATGTGTGTGGGTTTTTTTTCGTTTCAATGTTTATGGAATTAGATTGAGAATAAAACGTACTGAATTTAAATAGCAGGGAAATACGAACTAAAATAAGTTTGTGTCGAAATGAAATAACTTGGTTATAGTTGCTGGCAATTATGAAGCCATACAATCCACGCTCCATTACGGAGGACAATTTAACCTCGGCGATCACAACAAACCTTTTTTTTGAAAAGCTTTACTTATTACACACATATTGCAGCCGGCGGGCGCATACAGAGCTCGCTAAAACAAACAAATTAAATTTAGGTTTGATTTTGCTTAGGTTATTTTCCCTTTCATCAGTTTAATTTAATTGTGATAGTGAGTCCCATTTACGGAAGCGAAATTTGAGGCAGATGTTTATTATTCATATGAACGTGCAGGGCATGCTTTACCGTACATGTATGTTGGGTGCTGTTTACCATCACCTTAACTAAACGCGCCATATTACACTAGAACGTAGAGCACACTTCTGCATGCATAATTAAGTAGCAGGTTTGCAGTAATGTAACAGTAAAAATGCCCACCATATTATATAAAGACCAATTGTTAAGCACTTTAACTGTGCAACACACATGCACCTGATCAGTGGTTGGCTTTAAATTCCTAATGCAGCGGGAGAGACAGGAAGTTTTACACAAAGGAATGTTAACACACTGTCAGACAAAATTATTCTTAGTGAACTAATACATTTTTTTATTCAGTATGGATAACGTTTTTATTGCGATACAACTGACACGTGGCCCACAGATTTCCCGCAACATACATTTGCATGTCGAAAACAAGCGCAGAAACATTTAATTTAACTGTTTCACAATACAACCTTCTAATTGCATGCGAAAAAAGAAACATACTTATGTAATTGAATTTTTAAGATAACAATTCAAAGCACAATCCAACCGGTCGCGGAATAATAATATAAGCAGAAGAGATGTTCAACGACGAAACGGTGTAAACAAGGTTTACAGTTCACCCTACTTCAGGGCCAATCAGGAAAGTATCCCTACCGAGATAGCCTCTGTTAATAACGACGTTTGCGGTCAATATCAACAGCATATTTCCCAGCTTATAAGTAAATGACTGTTTTTTTGCATGAACTATAAATAATTTAATTATTATTTAAACTTAATCATTTAAATTGCAAGGAAATAATTCTTATTGATTTTTTTGCAGTTATACCTCCATTAATGTAAACTTAAAAAACAGCATTTTTCCCCAGCTAATAACTGTTTTATATCATGAAATATTAGTGTTTTTTCTTAATTTATTTAGAATATCAACCTAAATGCAAGGAAATAGTTCACATTGGTATTTTGCAGTTATTGACCTCTATTAATGTAAGCTTAATAAAACCTTTATTCAGCTTCAAATAACTAGTTATTACCCTATCCAGTGATCAAATTAATCTGATGAAAGTTTAAGCCAAGATAATCATTGCTCTTGCTACGGGGAAACAAAACACCATACAACTCAATAAATGTTATTGTGCAATACACATTAACAACATATGCATGTTATTCTTTTTTAAATTGATAGAAGCAAGTTGATGATAATTAATAACAGGTACAACAAGTTGTTTAAGTAACAATATCACAGAACAATTACATAAATTATTATGAAACAGTTACACCATTAATTTAATCACTAGGTAAATATCATTTAAACATAATCGACAGTACTTTTAACGTTTTACAGTTATTTGCAATGTCTTATAGCATTTAACAAGAACTGAGATAAACAGTTAGTGCTTTCAAACTGTCCCAGACGAACAAACTTCAAGAAGTAAACAAATACTTAAAGCTATTTTAGTTTAAAGTTATTATTTAATATAGTGTATACTAATATCTAATATTACTTACCACAGCTGGTGTTTAGTGCCTGTGTGGCGGCTGTAAAAAGTCTCCCCGTACTACATCATTGTGTAGTGTAGTATTTTTCTGGTCCTCATGGATCATGGAGTGTACATGTATGTTGTTTACATTTGAAAATGGAGTTCCGCTCATGCGCTAGGGTGCGTCAGTGGTGTGGCATCATTCATTACTACTGATGAACAGCTTCAATAAAACCGAGGCTGCTGTTTCCTCGTGCAGCCTTTGCTTCCTTAGGGCTTCCCCTTTCATCATATTATTGTTGTAGAAGAACATTTATTAACAGGTGTTTTCATACTGTCCCAATGGGCAGCATTTTACGATGAATTCACTGGACACTTTTTAACTTGGCCTTAAAACAGTTGAAAATAGAATCTAGTCATGCGCTATGAGCTTCGTTGGTATGGCCCTTTTTATTACCATCTATGAACATGTTAAATAAAATTGCTGTTAACTCTATGCATATTGTGTTTCCGGATGAAGTTCCTTTTTTAGATTAATATAAAAACCACTACATTAGCCCATCAAAATTAATAACGCAGTCATACACAATTACAAATAATATTAATAATAAATAATAATGAACTCTAGCGTTATTTGGTTATCAAAACCAACCCACAACAAACAAAAGGGCACGGAAAAGTAGAAGCACGCGAGTGATAATAATGGAAATGATTAACAATACATTGTAACAAGAAGTGTGCTTAAAATGCATTTAAGTGGACATTTATAAATAGTAGAAAACGCATGATAAATTGTTTACGTGCACTATAGTTAGTCGTTCTTTAATATCAACAATACACCAAGGCTTATATAACACTGTTGA
>Ga0224511_10005048_pt1 | contig 10224 bp, 5 predicted proteins | sample SF_May12_sed_USG_2_FD_169988 | JGI IMG/M metagenome (GOLD analysis project Ga0224511, IMG submission 169988) | Sediment microbial communities from San Francisco Bay, California, United States - SF_May12_sed_USGS_8_1 | ecosystem: Environmental > Aquatic > Marine > Sediment | place: USA... | reverse complement strand
GCGGGCCAGAGATAAATGTAAATTATGGGAAAAGATATTAACAATCCTAATATGGTCTTAAAATAGGCACTGTACACCATACTGGTTTTCAATCCAAGTGCACGCGATGTCATTTTTGAAATGTGATCTTTTGGTTTATGTAGATATAGAAAGTCCTTTAGAAAGACATTGACCGTACCACACGCTAACTCTAAATTATTTTGTTGAAGAAACCATTTTTAATTTGTGTGTGTTTTATTGTAGTATCTGTGTTTGTTTTATCTTGGTCATTTTGTCATAATGCCTTTAAACTTGGGCTTGTGGCTCTGTCTGCAATACTGTTGAACGTCTCTTTCATTGTTATTATAGTTACTGAAAAATCATTGATAATACTGCCATTTCAATGACTTATTGAACTCTTTTCTATGACAGTTATGTCTCACCATGAAAAATAAAAACAAAAAACAGCAATCGACATTACTCAAAGTGTGCTTTTAAACAAAATTTAGAATACGATATAACAAAATTGTAACAAATTAGAATTTTGTTATATAAATACTTGTTGTTTATCAATACAAACGTTTACAAACCATAGCAATCTATTTTTAATCAGGAATCATTAAAACATTTTGTCATGGTGCAAACATTTTTTACACTGTCTGGTTTTTCTGTAATATTTTTAACATTTCTTCAGTAATCATTCTCATCACGAACATGGAGTTTTTTTCTTATGTTTAGATTAGAATATACCAAAACACCAATGATCTTGAAGTTTTACTATTGCCTTTCTTAAAATGTAATTCGATAAATATAAGCACATTATTTACAAAAGTTGATTTTTACGACAAAACACTCAAACATAACAGATGATTTTAATAAGAGCTTAACTGGACACTCTAACTAGATGAATTCAACCATTAATGAACAGTTTCAATGGAACGGTTTCGGACACGCGTGGATATCGGATGAGGTCGGAAAAGATTCAGCCTTCCTAACTTTGTTCCAGAACAGGCTTGTTGACTGTGCAAAACAATCGCTCTTATGTGATGTGAATACTCGGTCAAATGGAGAACATTATAGACTTTTTAAAAGTTTGATTGAACCGGAGCGTTACTTGTCTGTTCCTTTATCCTATCGTTTCAAACATTGTTTGTCAAACTTTCGTAGTGCTACGAAATACGATATATTTATTTATTTTATGCTCGTATGTCTGCAAAGAAATGTGTATTTTTTAGAAAAATAAGTTCCACTTTCTGTTTGTTTGCCCTGTTTATGCGGATATGTCATGTCATTGATGGCTGGTTAAGAAATTACGTATCAGAACATTTATTTGTACAAATCATGTCTGACACAAATATACAATATATTTTTGCACTTGCTAGATACTTAGACGCTGCATTTAAGTTAAAAGATAGCTTACTATGACATTTTGGTCCCCGTTTTAAGGAAGCTTACCTGTCGATTATACTGTACATTAACATAACTTTTAAGTATATAGATATTTTCTTAAATTAAGAAACTTGATTTTTAAAGGTTTCAAATATGTAAACGTTGATACATTGGTAATGTTAGTATAGTTGAGTATTTCTGTTGTTAACTGCATTGTTAATGTACAAATGTTTGTATTTTTCATATGCTTTTATTAATTGTATTCTTATCTACATTAAAGGTCTTCTTATGCTTTTTAATAGAGCGTAACTTGAATGTATACTTTTAAGTATGTACCTCTGCGTAAAGTAATAATTTAGAAAAAACATTATGTGTAATTTCAAATAACTATAACCAAATATCGCTAATAGTATTTATGAGCACAACAATTCATCAGAGGTTAGAAGTCAAGATGATGTTTACTTTAAAAGTGTATTTTAGTTTATTCTAATGGGTATGTATAAGAACATTAATTTAGACAACAATTTTGTCTGTATTCTCGTAGCATTTCTCGTTAAATCTTTTATGTATAATATGTCACTACAATTGAATGATGCTAATATGTTTGTACTGTTTGTATGTGCCGGAGGCCTTGCATTGCAAATAAACCTATTGTCATTGTCATTGTCGATGAAACCGAGAATGCTGTTTCTCATGCAGGGTATGCTTACTAAGGACTTTTCCCATTTTCGCAGATTAGTAACAATCAGTGTTCCAGTAATTGTTTCACGGTTGAAATATGTCCACATTAAAAAGGCAAGGGTAATAAATAATCATGACAATATTTTTTGGAGGTCAAACATCTATCAATGCTATGTTTCCTTAAATTTCGTGATAATCAGAAAGCAAACAAAACTACAATTGAAGTCCACGAACTTACCATACAACCCAAGCATATGGAACCACATCGTATTGCCAGTGTGCAGTAATGGTTTTAACATCAATATCGTGACGTAGTCCCAACATGTTACTACGTTCGGTGCATAGAAGGGAATACATATCGAAAAGAACTAGACACATACCGTTACAAGTAAATTTTGTTTTCAAAGTTTTTGTAGGTGTACCTTTTTTCTACAGGAAACTTATAAATAGTGTCGGGAATAGAATAAGCGTATTTTGCAAGTAATGTTAGCATGTTTTATTTAGCTTTACTGACAGTTTTAATTATTGCCCTGGAAATTATTTACAGCTTATTACCAACTAACAAGTATCATAACGGATACGATTTTAAAATCATGTATGAACGTTAGGAGCTAAAGGCAGTGTAGTACGCTTGTTATCATGTAACATGTTTGTATTACACTGTCTCAAGAGTTTTGTACCCCCTCATTTTCATACGCCTTAGAATTATGTTCCATATTATCTAGTTTTGTAACAGTGAAAACCTTAAACTTAAAGATGTCAGGTCGGTATCGAGCGATCAGCATTGTTTTGTTTCTGTATTTTTTAACTTAAATTAAGCAGACCCACACCCCGTACTTAGAAGAAACTACCAAATATAATTATTCGCGCCAGTCCTGGGCTCGATTTCCAGGTTTGAAGCTTGCTTTATGTTTTGTTGTTGCTGCGATTTTACTTGATTGGTCCAAAACAAAATGTAACAAAATGTTACCATTCCGTTTGAAATGCTTGTTCGTTTTGTATACTTACACACTATACATGCGAATTATTACGGTATAAAGATATGGGCATACCACCTTTATCTAACATTTGCATGTTGTCATGCCATAAACCTCCGGGTTTCTAGAAAGTATTAGCGCTGCTAATTGCCAGGAGAGGAACAAGTGATTCGTTCCATTAACAGATTGTTTCTTCGTTGTTACAAGTAATATAAACGCAATGTCTTCCTTTTTACAATCGTGTAATGTTTACCAGACTTAATGTTTGTTTTCATAACAATGTAATACGTTTTAATGCAAATGTCTGATTTTGACATGTGCATTAGTAAAAAATTATATGCACGAGCGTTTGTGCATACATGAACTATAATGATAACAAGTAGAATATTAGTAAATATATAATAAATATTTACTAGTAGTATACATTTAAGGGCACCATGACAAAATGGCCCGTACAAAAACCAACACACAGAACAACACAAAAACACGTAGAGCACCATGACGCAACAGACATTTAGAAAAAAATATTTGTTTGTGTTTTATAAAGAGACTAAACTTCAGAAGACTCGTACACTCTTTCTCGAAACCTAAAACCTCCTATATAAATGGCAAACACAGACGTGTTGAAGAGCAATTAATCCAATTATATAGTTTGTTTGTATAGAACTAGTTTTTGTCTTCACAGTGAATTCTATAGCTCCTTTTTTAGACTGAGGAAAAAGCGAACATTTAAAGACTGATTGCTATTTTTGGTGTATATATATCTGAGTATATACGCCCAGATGGAGGTTTGTTAATTCCGTGAAGCGTGATAAAAAAATAATGATGTTTGTACACATTGTCTATTATTATGTGCATATGGTTACGCTATTAAATCTAGATTCAACAGTCACGTGGAGGGGACGAATATCTGCTCTGTTTTTAATCAGCTTCATGCGGTTATGTCATTGTGATGATCTTAGAAAATGCTTTATATGAACATTTCATATTTTTTGTATTGTGTTTATATAAAAGTTAGAAAGAATTCAACGCTGGACAGCCTTGTTCATATATATAAAATTGTGCATATATAGTATTGTATTGTATATTTATCAATACATCGTTGAATATAAACATTGATCATGAATAATTATAAGGGAATATGTTTTCCATCTAAGTTTGCCTTGTTAGAAACGATAGTACAAGACAATTATTTGGAAAACAAATGCCACGTTTCATGCAGATAAAACGAAGAACTTAACTTATACATCATGCACATAATACACTTACCCTAATTGCTAACACCCCCTGTATTATTTTGCCAATATCTTCCATAGATATTATCCGATTCATAAAAGGCGCAACGAAGTGCATTCAATTTAGCACAAACCCAACCAACAATTTAGCCGCGTTTCTTAACATTTCCATTTGGTAACAAATTTCATATGAACATGCCGGTGCTGGTAAAGTCACATTTAGGCGATTTAGGCGCACCTATGCTTTGCATTTCAGGTCTGTGCGGGATGTTTTATTGATGTTTAAGTGACGAGCTATTTAAATCCAGCATAAAATTGTCTGTAGATTGTCAATTCAAGATAAGATATATTGTTATCTACTATTCTTGACATACTTTATTTAACAAAAACAACACGCGTCATAGAAAAGGAGTCATGGTTAATGACGTCATCAATGTACAACAAACGCTTCCCGAATAGGATTTTTCTGGAAAAAAGTATTTGTTTGATTGTTTGTAATGCATCTATGTAAGATTAAAACTATTTTAAACAACCCGTGCTAAAATTAGCTTATTTTGAATTTGCAACATTAAAAAACGTCAATTGCGCCTTATAAAGACCATCTGCGCGTGCATAGGATTCTGCCATTAATTGATAATGTTTGTGTTTTTTACATTCATCTTAACATTCTTAATCATTTACAACTAGGCAACTAGGTAGAAGTTGCAAAAACCTTTTTTTTTAAACATATGCCATTTACAGACGATCCACCACACCGCTTTTCACAGTTTTTTTCTTCTTTTTTTAAAGATAAACAAGTTTGAAAACGTTCGTTCTATTCATTTTAAAGGGAAATAATAAGGTGTAAAATTACTTCCCTTTACTTGTATGTAAGCAAATTAAGGTAACTTGCATTTTAAGGTTATAGTTGTGTAATGGACTACGAGGAATACACATTTGTATTTTTATTAAAAATATAAACAATAATTTCCTCATTTAAATGCTATATGTATTATGATTATACTTTTCAACCATAGAACATTGTTTTTTAAATGGAAGTAACCTATATTTGCTTAAATTGAATTAAAGGGAAATAATATTACACCTTATTACCTCCCTTAAATATGGATAAAATGAAAATGTTCAATCTTGTTTAAAAAATATAATAAGCAAAAACTGAGAAAAGCGGTGTTGTGGATCTTCTTAAAATGGCATATATTTCAATAAAAACAAGGTTTTTAAAACTCTACATATATATGTGAATTCATTGCACTCATATTACCTTAAAAAGAATTTTCTATGGTTGAAAAGTAAAATCATAATATATATCGCATTTTAATGAAAAAATATTGTTTATATTTTGTATTTGTATTCAAATTCCATTTCAAATGAGTGACCTTAAGAACAACTTATTATTACCAACAGATTGAAGATACCAAGCATCGGCAAATCCAAGTGCAAAAAGCAAATCTCTCAACAATGAGCACCAGGTTTTGTATTAGGTTTATCTAAAATATCCTGATATAGCATATTATATACAATTTTAATATATTTTTTATTATCAGACTGTAATATTTTCAGCCAGAATTTACAAGTACATAATATCGAGTATTTTGAAGAGGAATCCTACCAAGCTCGCCATATACAAAATCATTCTGGGTATTTTTCTTAACACATAAAAGTTGTTTACAGAATTGTACATGTAATCGTTTAACAGCTTTACCAGGATGAAATCCCCACACTTCACAACCATAATTTAAAATAGGCAAAACTAGTTTATCAAATAATTCAAATTTGTTTCTTATATTTATGTATGTAAATTTATGTTAGTATTTATTTATTTGAAATAATGCTTTAAATGATTGTCCTGCAAGTTAACATTGGGCTTCAGAAAAAGAACCCCCCGTTAAAAATACTAATCCTAAACATAAAAACTTTTTCTAAATCATGTACACCATAGTGAAAAGACGGGCAGTCTACCACCCTTTCTACTTGTAAGAATTTTAGTTTTTTGACATTGACAGTCTGTCCGGGTAAAGTCGGACAGGGGTATAAACTCGGACACTTTCGAAAAACGGCTTACTCATTGTAATAAAGTTGCTAAACCCCGTCTATTTTTGTATTTTTAGTACCCTAGATTACTGATTAAGACTTAAAATAAATCAAACATGACGTCATTTGGAAATCCCCCTTGTTCCGAGATGAATTCTGGGACACCCTTTAAACTTCCTCTCAAAACAGAAATCCAACTCAAAAACTCAAAAAAAATGTCAGGGAACAACACCCGATTTTCAAGGTAAGGAGTCTTTATTATTTTATAATATTGTTTTAAAAATGTTCATCAATGTCATTAGATCCAATATACACAAACAATATAGTAAGATCTTAAGCTTTTGTTGTCATAAATCGAGAAAAATAAAACTGTCCGAGTTTTCCCTACCAAAAATTCTAACAGGAAAATCTCGGACATTCAATTTTTCCCGCTTCCACAACTTTTTGATTTCCCACTAAATCTCCTTTCTTGAAGAGTATAAAAGGCTACATAAAACTATATTCGGTGTTCTCATGCTTGTGTGAATGTTCTCCCTTTTCGTATGTTTATACCGGAGCTAAAATGTAGCGGTTTTGATACGAACGTCAGTTTACATCACAATATATCTAGTTTCAACTAGGTTGGTCGACTGTTGTTTATGCCATTTCGTTATGAGCTTCTATTTATTAGTGAATTCATTTGTTCCAATAGGATGAAGAACGTTATCGTATACGGGGTGTATGTTGTTGGAATGCACCGTTGGGGTCCATGTGAGCTGGAGGTCGGAACTCCGTTTTTTTGCAAGCGTGAACCTGACAACCCGGTAGACAAAAATGCCAGCGGTTCTCAGCGAGGCATCTCATGATCGAAAACGGTGCTATATAAGGCGAGAAGATGCCGCATCACTCGTACCCGTGTTTAACTATAAAGAAGGCGCCTTCTACCTTAAAGCCAAGGATCGCCCGTCCAAGTTTGGTAGAAGGGGGCCGATGCAGAGATGCAACGTTGGCTTTAAAGTCAGGGACTCTAATGTTGACACTGTGCGTGGATTGTTGTGCATGTTTCAAATAAAAATATTTTGAACATTAATGTTTTACAAATTATGTTTGTTTTATGATCATCTTTCTTGCATTTTATGATACTTTATTGGAAGGCAGGATTTAATCACAAATACATTTATATTGCAAAATGTTTTCAATAAATATTATTAAGCCAATCTTATAATATGCTTAATGTAAATGCCTATATTAGCTCATTATCATAATTTGCAACAACAAAAATAAAGTGAGATATAAATGAAATGTTTATTATCCCATAAGCTTCATGAATATGATAAATTTGTGCAAAATTAAGTTATTAAAAATTGTAACAATTAGATCTAACTTATATAAATAATAAGCAGGAAATCAAATAATCACGTTAAACAGCTCTTTAAAAAATGTTATGTTTAAACCATGGTGTGGCGATTCATTTCCGTTTGTATGAGGACTGTACTTTGTTCTTTGTTATTATTAAATTAACGAACAGTAAAGACAGAGAGAACACCGAATAAAGTTGGTAACCAGTAAAAATCTTTAACAAAAAAGTAACATGATTAACAAAAAACTAACTTATATAAACAAGTAGCATAAACATTAGTATAAACATTATGTACAGCAATAACAAGTATTATGTGTATAAACATTACAACAGTACTAAATAAATAAAAAATAATGCATTTCATTTTTCCACTTTACCACGAATATTAACATTACACACTTAATACACATTATTTACATGTTCAGATAAAATGCCGAAAAAGTACATCCCAACTAAAAGAGGACAACTTGTGAGGTATGATGAGGCACAGCTACAGGCCGCTGTTGACGCCATGCATGAAAAGGGCTGGTCGGTGAGGAAGGCGGCGGAACACTTCAAGGTGCCAAGGTCCACACTAGGGGATCGGTTGTCAGGGAGGTTTGAGGTAGGTGTCCGCCGCGGCCGTCCACCACACATTCCACTCGAGTTGGAGACGAAGATTGTAAGTAGCATAAAGATGGCCTCAAGGAGGGGTATTGGCCTCACCAGAAAACAGATTTTGTCAAGGACAAATGTGCTGTGCAAACGCCAATATAAATGGAGGAGATGTTCAAAGAAAAAATGTTGTAAACAATGTTGACAAGTCAAGTTTATGGGCACCATGACAAAATGGCCTGTACAAAAACACACAGAACATCACAAAACACGGAGTAAACAAGGACGCAACAGACATAAAGAAATAACTATTTTTTTGTGTTTTTCGATTTTTCTGTTTTTTTATTTTCAATTTTCAATTACTTAAAGGACTTCTCCAGAAAATGTTGAATTACATTTGAATAATTGAATAATTGTTAGACACGCTAAGTTACTACAAAAGTGAAACTCCCATAATAAATTGATACTTACACTACTTATTATTATTCTCTGGTACTGCCATCGATTTTATTATACATGTAACTAAATGACCGCTGATTTCTTATGGGAAACAATATAGACCATTTATAATCTATTTACAACAACACTATTTAAATATGCATCCATGGAGAATTTCAAATGAAACTTCACTCAGACATAACTGTACATGTATATTCTGCTTCATATATGGGTGCTATTTATATTGAAGAGATGTCAAAAGAAAATATAATGGCAGATCAACATTGCAGAAGTACGTTTCAGGGTTTCGTGACAAAATGCTGCATTTAATAATACTAAATCAAACAAACGTACAAATATATTACCTATACATGATAATTCAGCGCGGCATCGCGATATAAATCTGCAAATCGAAAATATGTCAAAAACACAACAACATCAATCTACTGTCATTTGTAGCTTTGATAAAGTTTCAAAGACTATTGACAAAACGTATAGAAGCATTTTAACACCATTTTAATTAACACTTACAACCATGGATACATATATGTGAAAACGTGTTTAGGGTAATATGACAACACTGGGCTTGTTATTGTTGGCATTGAAGAAAAGAAAATGTTGTCATTAGATGGAACAATGACTACAATGGCTTTTGGTTACATATTTTTCGAATTACAAACACGTAGAACAGTAATGCCACTGTTAAAAAGGCAACCTAGATTTTCGTAATGCGTGTTCTTGTCTAATACCAAACACAAAACCTACCACACTTTGTCATTACCTAATTTATTTTAATTAACTAATTACATACCCATTTGGGCATATACAATTTTCTTGTTTTCACAAATATAAGCTCTTTTCTAAAAATAAAATATTATTGATAAAACTAGTGACGTAGGATCCACCCGTCAAGTAGATTTGCTTACAATTCATGGAACAATTGTTTAGGCCGACTTTAACATATCAGTAGGTATAAAGTTCCAAGTTTTACTTCATAAATATCACGCTTTCCTTTTCCAAGACCGGCTATGCTCAAGTGAAAATATTAAACAAAGATTAATGTTATAACTAATATAAAAATAGTCTGTAAAATAGTATGTTAAAAATAAGGTTAACACTGGCATTTATTTAACATAGATATTATAGAATTATCATCAGGTAACAACTTGACTTGGCACCCGTCAGGCAGCAATCTTAAATGCCAGTTTTCGTAAGGAGATATTGACAATGATAAATATGATTTTAAAGTATACCTTCGCTTTCCATTACGTCTAAATCCCACGTCGGTTTGTTATTCTACAAAATAATTTAAGAAAAGGGAAAGTCCTCAGGAAGCAAAGTCTGCATAGGAAAACAGCAGCCTCGGTTGAAGCTGTTCATCAATAGTAACGAAACATGCCACTTTACTGCCACCACCCTTGCGCGTGTGCGGCCCTCTATTTTCAAATGTCAACAACATACATTTCATGTTCCCAGAGGATCAGAAAAATAAAACTACACAATGATGTAATACGAAGACAAATTTTACAACATCCACACAAACACTTGAAACCAGCCGAAG
>Ga0224511_10005047_pt1 | contig 10227 bp, 6 predicted proteins | sample SF_May12_sed_USG_2_FD_169988 | JGI IMG/M metagenome (GOLD analysis project Ga0224511, IMG submission 169988) | Sediment microbial communities from San Francisco Bay, California, United States - SF_May12_sed_USGS_8_1 | ecosystem: Environmental > Aquatic > Marine > Sediment | place: USA... | reverse complement strand
GTACAACCAGGAAATGTTTTTTTTGGGGGGGGGGGTGATAAAACGACTACTGCATGAGTAGCAATAGAAAAACTTACATCAATCCTTCGATCTTCATCATCACATGTAACCAGTTTCCTGTAGAATCTGATCTTAGTGATGCCATCAGCTTCAGAACCAGAGATAAGCTCCACATCTTGGGATTTATCTGCCACCGGTAACGACTGACTGAGAGCGTGCGAATCCTGCAAATAAAAAAAATCATCATTCAACTGACCAGGGGTGTTTTTATCTCAGAAATATTTATGTTGCTACAAAAAAAATAGTTTTACTACCTAGAGGTCAATGTTTTTACGAGTTTCACCTACATTCTGTTGACAGATATCTAAACTATTAACAATTGGGTTTCGCCAGTGTCATGCAGGTCTTGACTCATTCACTTGTTATGGTCACTTTATGTTAGGAGGTGCCGTCTGTGAAGAGAGCCTCTTCATTATTTTAACTTTCTGAGATTCGTTTTCTGACTTTTACCGATTTTTCAGGGTTTTGAGCCGTGAGATCTGGGTCGGTCGCATACCAAGGCTCCCTGCAACCCGGGGAAACTTTCCCCCGGGTGACAATGGCTTAGATGTATTTATGGGTATCTAAACTGCGTAGAGTAACTTGTCCCTATATGCACATGATCTATATTACAATAATGATCTATATATGCATTTTATGCCCGTATTGGCACGAATTTGGGCAGGCCTCATCTAGTTGACACCAGTACAGCAGTCCATCAGCAGTCAATTGTATTGGACTGATGGGCAGCGTAAGGGTTGGCTTTAGGCATGGTGTAAGGGGATAGCGGCACAACAAACCACAGTTGTGTTTTTTATTGTTGGTTAGTATACCTAGAACATAGAGCTATCCTAAGTATCTTAGTTATCGGAGTTGGGAGGATAACTATATGACTTAGAACGACTAGTAGCGTCTGGCCATAAGTTGCAAAGCTAGTGACTGCACCGGATAAACCACACTAAGACTGGTTCTTGTCGATTCGCACTAATTCACTAGTAACCGGCTCAGATTATAACTACATAAAACATCATGTGAGGGGATTACGGGCTGAATAGTGGCAAGCATTTAGCAGAACAGAGTGAGGTGCTGTTGGAACTGTCATACACCATAGAGTTAGAGGCTATCTTTGCACATTATACCTCATATTATATGACCACATCGAGAGGTGCCCTGCCCCTCTTAGTTTGGGCACTGAGAGCAAGTGCGCTGAACTTCAAAGCAGTGTCCAGCGCATGAAGCTCATTAATATATTGAGTTAAGTTATAGTGCGGTTGCTAACATCAACTGGCAAGAGTGTCAGGCTGTCCACCCTGGCTCATGCTAGACCACCTCCCAGTCATAAAGTGACCATCAAGACACTGGCTGACCATTGCCGATCCCATCAGCCCCGATCCCGCCAGCGATGTGAAACCTATGATTTGGTATCTTCCATGGTCCATTTAGGCAAGAAAAGGCTGCTTATCATCTGGTATGACCCACTGAACGAGTAGGCTTCATTGACTTTTATGAGTATCCGGCTTGGGGAAATTGACCAATCAAGTCTCACGATAAAAAATCGTGAGAGATCACGAAAAGCACACAACACAAATTTGATTTGCATGATGGATAATAGCTCGACCGAGGAAATAATGACAGAAACAGCGTGGGTTATTGCGGGGATGCTGGGGATTAGAAATTACAAAAAAACACGGAGGAAGAACTGGAGATCATTTTGAGAAAAACGAGATGGTCCCATCATCAGTTGTTAGTAAGTAGATTGCTATGCGTATACAAAAATTTGTTACAGGATATCCTCTATCCCCCAGTGGACAAACCGCGGTGCCCTGATTGGTGCAAACCGGCTGATGGCCATAGCCTTCGAAACTGATTGAATTTGCGCCGATTAGGCATTTAGGCAGCTCCGATGGAAAGGCCGATGCTAAATTTCCCATCAGCTTTGATCGAATCGGGCAAAATAGCGCACCCTATGTAGATTTAGTAACTCCATGATAGACCAGCTGTAAGGGGTGGTGCAGAAATTGGCCCACTGAGTCTCTGACTCCGTGTTTTTCAGGGGGTGTCATTAGGAGTCTTTCTGCTTGCACCCTGTGCCCCATAGAGAAGACATTTCTATGGGAGAACCTCCTTTAAATAACGATGGGATCTGGAGATGATGACTTCAACCATTGTATAACACCCAGTGTATATTAACGTAAAATCTGAACATTCACAAAAAAACTCGTGATGCAAAATATACTAGTTCACACTATTGGTAATGCTTGCGTGGGTCTAGCAAACAACCCAAATGTTTATTACGCATTGAAAAACAAGAGAGCTGTGTGATTATGTAATCACTGTACTATATCAGTGAAAATAAAAACATTCAAGTTTTAGTTACTCAGTACTGGTGCCAGTGACATAAATCTCATATGCCACTGACCTACCTTGATCCTAAGGGGGTCAACTGGTCTGGGCAGTCTGAGATTTTTGTATAATTTTCTTTGAGAACTTGTGATTTGGCATGACTTTTGTTACACCAGGATGTCAAATATTAACTAGTATAATACAGAACACCAAAATGCCATAATGATTGGTATCCAGTTATCGACCTTATGAAGCAGTGTGCTGTTGTCCTTTTATTTAGACCCCCATAAATCAGGTGTCCTGTTAAATCCTGACAGCTGTGCCAAACTAACTGGGTACTGAGTCAGCTACAAGTACTCAGTATGCAGTCATAGCTGTCCAAATGTAGCATACTTAGACTGCCAGAAAATCAGGCAGATATTCTATTCCATCCTAAAGATCATGATTAAGAACTGGGTGATACTATCCGGACATTAGAGTCTGAAGAACTACGCGAAAAGTGTGAACCAAAGTCAGACTTTGAGACAACAGTCCTACTGTGGTCCATGAACTGTCTGGTGAATCGCTTGCATAACACTGTAAACCAGCAGAAGGACATGGTATCTTTTTATTCTGAGCTGTCGGAGCAACTTTTTGAGAACAATAGGAGCAAAATTGCCATTGAAAATGCTTGGTCACCAAAGCCAAGGTTTTGAGAATACTATCTTTTGAAATGCCTCGGATGTGCCGCAGAGAAGGGGACATGCTTGATCGTATCAGGTCCAAATTGTTGACAAAAATAGCGAAATACATTCCACATACACAGTGTTTCTGCATATAATCTATATAACATCAGCCTGTTCTGAAACTTACTCCATAAAAGTTTCCTCTTGCGGATGACTATATTTGGTAGCAGCATGTATTGAAATGTACCCATATAGTGGCAATTCATATGGATAGTGGAGGGTAAGATCAGAGTTTATTGTGCCAAAGGGCCAAGGGCAAGCTGCGGTACGACTGGGTACATGGGCATATATACTAAGAACCGCGTGATGGGGGATAAAATGGCAATAGATTAGCTGCCGAGATCAGGATTTAGGAGAGAGCTTTTAGAGACCGGATGAACAGGAGTGAACATTCTTTAGCCTTTGTGGTCACTGTGTTTCATGAAACTTGCAATGTGTCAAGAAAAAATTTATAGTCAGGAGTGGAATTGCAGCTTTAATATGGTAGTTTTAATTCGCAGGATCAGCAGAATTATTAGTGTCTGGCTGCGAGCATTGCCAAGGATTCAAAAATATCTCGACTGCGACTGAAAGTCTCAGAGTAGCATTGTGTAACAAAACTCAATTGATGTAAAATAGTCTTTACTCATCCCTCACTGGAAATAATCAGAAAGTGGCCATCACTCATTCACCACGATCAGAGGCTAAAGTGTGGAGGCTGAGGTGTGTCAAAGCCATACTGATCAATTTAGTGTTCTTGCCACAAAAACCTGCTATCTTAAAATATGGCCATATCTGTTGCAAAGTAGTACCTTATCCATCATGGAAAACAGGAACTTGCTTGGATTATGTAGGGGGCTGATGAAATCTTGTAACGTGGCAACAACGAAGAATAGATTGTTTTACCTGTAAATGGGCCACTCCGTCCTTGACCCAGAGAATGATGATGTCACTTCCAGGCATATTTCCGTTAGGACTGAGGCCAACGCCCACCCATCCTGTAGTTTCGACTTCCACCTGACACAAGAAGAGACAAAAATAGACATGAGATCTGAATGAATAGATGCATACCTGTGATCAGTTGTGTGGAGTCTGAACCAGATTTCAGACACCATTTTAGTTCCACTGCCTGAGAGGTGTGTTTTACCCTACACTTTGGTTGTGACTGAAAATGAGTTCAATCACATGAAGAGAAGTGTAGGTCTGAAAGTGGGTGTTCGTCATAAAGTTATCCTAGGATAACTCTATGACGCTAGTGCTTGTCTAGCCTAGGTTTTTTACTGCTGTCTGGTCAGTTGTCATGAAGTCTCTTGGTTGAGTCTGACCAAAACCACGAGAATGTGCCTATCTTCACTAGGGAAGTTTCAACTGTCTATCTGCTACTATCCACCCCCATCCGCTGCCATCTGCCGTCATCCGCCCCCATCCGCCCCAATCCGCCCTCATCCACCCCATTCGCCGCCATCTGCCGGCGTTCATGGCCTTTGATCTTTATGTCACTGCTTTAGTCAACTGAGGTACATGACACACAATCATCAGTTTGTTATCCCCCCTCTGGGATATGCGGTCTATGGACAATGGTGAAAGGAAGTTATGAAGATCGCTCTAACTGCATGACTCTTTTTGCAATCACAAGTTGGGTTCGAGTGTCTATAGAGCCCACTGTGACATGGCAGACAGTGCATGAGCACGCCCTGGAACAGAAACTGAAAACCGATACGGTGATTTTAATTGTTGGCATCCACCCTCAACAAGTGCAATTCAGTGAGCAAATCATGCAAGAACTGTTCGAGTTATTGACAGTTTTGGTTGTTCAAACATATTTAAGTTTTCTGTTTATAATCTCACCTCAAATATCATGTTTTCTCCATCTTTTATCCATCTGAGTAAGTACTTGTTTTCTGGGTCCATGATGCTCTCAGCAGGGAGGCTAAATGCCTCTCCATATGTGCTCCTGCCATACACAGAGGCACAGCAAAGTGTGAGGCACAAAATCCACCCTAACATGGCTCTACGAAACAAAGATATCATGATGTCAAAGCATGGCGGGACAGCGAAATAGCTCAGTGCATGGTAAAGCATTTGGCTTCCAACCATGAGAACATGGCTCTAATTCCACAAAGGTAGGTTTCTGTCGTGATTATTACCCTCCCGCATTGATCCTATCACAAGTTTCTTTGAAAAAAAGAGATATTCAACTATTAGGTGAGATGCCCTTTGCCTCCTGTGTGAAAATTACAAAAGTGCTGTGCTATAATTTTTAAAATATTGAGCAAACTATTAGGCAATACGTATTGCTACAGCTTATACAATCCGGATAAACATTAACTATCAAATACATCCAAACAATACTCCTGCTGATACAGCGATATACACCCTATACGAGTACAGACTCACTAAAAAGCTTTTGAGTATCTATAAACTAATTGGTCTAATTCAGATAGCGGGAGGACACTAACCTTATGTCAAGCTGTTTTTATGAGCTGACCTGGTGCTACATACGCAGACTTTTAAAAGGCTGCCTGTCAACTAAGCCACTCCTCCCTTCGCTGCGGCTAATCCAATCATGAGCAGGGTCCCAGTTGGAGTTGTCTCCTGGCTCTCTTCGCGTGTGTTCAGTGAATGTTATGTAGTATAGCACTCAGAGAGGGTATTTTGGGGGGGGTAAGGTACAGGGGCTGCACCATAGTGATTATTGTAGTCGTAGCGAGAAAAACGTTTAAAAAAAAAATTAATATATGAGTTTCAAACAGCCACGGCGTAAATTGAAAAGAGGCCAAATTATTACAATGTCATAACCCCACTCTATTGAAATATGCCCAAGGTAGAACTCAGAAGTGGGCATAGTATATAGATAGAATTGGACTTTTAAGAAATAATGCTTCACCATTTTTCCCTTGCCCGAAATAACATTTTGGTCTATATCTCTAAGCAATAATGGCCCTGCTGCTCACTGGCAGCGGTGGAAAACTGCATCCTGAGACCCTCTCTCTGTATTTTTGTTACCAACAGAGTGGTAAAACTACAGAATGTAGCTGGCTGGTCTCGCCAAGCAATGGAGCATTAGCCAAGAAACACAAACCAGTCTGTACACATAGATATAAATTGCCCCACTTAGGTGGCATTTGTCTATATGAGACAGACTTATGTGGCGCTCAAATATAGAGTGGTATAAATAATGCCACCTGAGTCAAATGGGCTGAAAATCCCTGCGTTTTAAACCCCCATAGATGAGTTGAACGTGATTTAACACACACACACACGCACGCACGCGCGCACGCGCGCACACACACACGCTGCCACATAAGTCGGTCTCATATAGAAATTTGGGTTGTCCACTCATGAATACAAATACAAACCGGGTTCGGAGAGGTATATAAACAAAACACCCTGCCAGAGGTCCTAAGCTGCATGTATCTGCAAGATGCCAATTCCTGTCCTCATGGCTTTGGCCAATGTAGTGCCAGCTAGAGTTATGTCACTTGCTAATGGAGATCCCAACCAGTGGGTAATTAAAGTCAGATCACTCCATGGTTGTTAAAGATCCACCTCTCCTTTCTCATTAAAAGCAGCCGATTTGCGGCGGGTAAATGTCTATATACAAATGGCTTAGGTGGACTGACCCCCAAGCTCTCAGAACCATGCCTTCAGTCTTGCACGCGTGCTTCACACTAAATTAGCGGAAGCCCTAATAGAGTGTGAGTTGACCAGGGCCAGCCAGCTTACGCTATAAACTCCTCACAGACCCAGCTGTTATTTTGCTTGCCAGATAACCCCCATATTCTGTAATAAATGGGTGCAATATTATTATTATTATCATTATTATTATTATCATTATTATGATTACTTACGGTGAAATGGGCAATCAATTATCCACCAAAACTGTCAATGTACATGGCTCCTTTAGTCTTGCTTTTTACAACTGGAAACATAGCGCGAACAATTTCGCATTTCCGGTGTCTAGTGTCTGAATGTACTTAACACACTTATACCATACACTGCCTGTGTGTCCGCCTGCACGCAAATCTCCAAATATAACTTAACCACTTAAAGCAAAACTTCTCCATGTTATTCAATCAAATGTATCACAAGGCATATATCAGGGCATTTCCCACTTTTAAAAATGTGAGACACATTGTATCATATTGTAGTATATACCATATATACCATATCATATTGTATCATATCATCTCAGATAGCAGGTTATTTGCTATCTCATGTCAATCACTTAGTATCGCATGATGCATAGAGTGTGAAGTGATTAGTTGAGCAGCATGATAGCTATCAGACTTGTGATGATGGTAATTGCAGGTACTGTGAGACCCCTAGCTGTATTCATCTGAGCTGTACAGACATCCTCCTCTCTCCATACTTCCACTATCGGCTCAGGATTAAACTTCTTCTCGTGACTCTAAATGTTGAACGAAAAACAACACGTGTCACTTGTGCTCAATAAACGAATGAGTGAGCATTAACTATCCCTCTGTAGTAGAAGTGAAACAAACACTGAAATGGGTTGGACATGTGGGTCGCATGAACAACCACTGTGCGCATGACCTCACAATGTGGAAACCCGGCCAATGTAAATGAAATTGAGGCGGACTCAAAAACGCTGGGCTGAAGAGATTCAAAAACATCTCGGCAAAATGAAGAACTGGGCTGAAGTGGCAAAAGATCGCACTGAGTGGCTCAACATGGAGGAGGCCTTCATCCTGCAGTAGACTCCAGATGGCTGCCAATGATGAAGATAGTAGAGGTGTCACACCAGACAACTTTTGGTTCAACTTATCAGCTGAGGATGTGCTTTTTGGTTGCGCAACCAATTTATGAGCTGAGGAGAACACAACTCCATGCTTGAATCCCAGTGAAATATATTTCACTGGGATTCTAGCATGGAGTTGTGTTCTCTTCCAAACCAGCTGAACCAATGGGTAATTGGGATTTGAAACAGAAATTGTGAATCCCTTTTACTAACCGCTGGTCACATTGGCTCTATTTTATTCTATATTTGTTGCAATGAATATAGTTTATTTTGTATAGGTTTGTTCATATCCTCTGTTTCAATGAGAACAAAAAGTCTACGTGCATGCAGCCATGATGGAATGTAAAACCATTTTGTCTCACTCTTTGTCTCGCTCTTTGTCTTTGGAAACGATCAATTGGCATTGACAAAATCATCTAACCAGAAGGGGTCGGTTATAGATGGCTGCACCACCTGTTATAGATGGCTGCACCACCTGTTATTCACGCAAGAAATCGTCAGGTCTTGCAGGGCATAACAGGTACCTATTTTACGCCTCGATACTAGTGCTGTTTCCATTGTTATTCGATCCATTCGCGTATATTTTCTGTAGATTTTAAAAGAGGGACAGGATTTGCTAAAAGCCTAGCTCGCTACGTGGAAAACTCTGTCAGTTAAAATAGTTTAGTTTGTCAGTCAGTCAGCCTGAACGGCTCCATAGATATTGCGCAGCCCCTGAGGAGACAAAGAAGAAAGGAAGCTCTTTCCTTATAAATGGACGTACCTCATATTGAGTTCGTCCATCATACATGATGCATACAGATTGTTGGGGTAACTGGTAGTAAGAGTTCTGGGCAGCTGTGTAACCATCGTCATTCCATTTTAATCCTTTTAGGGATGCGGTAAGATTCAGGACTCCCTTATCATCGAAACTATGAAAGCAGCGGAAGGTCAGCAACCTCGAGTGACAAATATATGCCACTCTTGCAGCTATGCGGAATGCTTTTAGAACATAATAAATATGAATATAAACATGTAACATGTAAACATAATAATGAGACTGCGTTGTCGGGGCAACAACTGATGAAGTTGTCGCCTGCACAGGGTAGTCGAAGTAAAAACTAGCTATGCCCAGCGCTTGCCAATTCAGTGTGAAGACTGAATGAATTGGATGTTGGGGGTCAGTCAATCGAAGCCATGCGTCTATGCGTCACTGAGAATTCAATCAGTCCTTATGAAAAGATGACATGGCACGAACAGGAGCTTTCTCTTACCTGGGGGTGACTCCCAGTACATCCCATACTGGATCATCTCCACTCTTTCCATGAGGAGGGTAACTAGCGCAACCACTAATTGGTCTCTTCGGCCAGTAGTAAATGTAGGCAACACACATCTCCTCGACATAAGAATCAATTCCAGCCTGCATATGTAAAGGAATCTTTAGGAGAAAACAGCAATGGGTATGTGAGGTATTCACGTTACCAAAACAAATCCTGAAGGAATAGTGACTCTCAGTCGAACAATCACTTTGTTCAATGAAAAAGACAGTCTTTAAAAGTCCTGAAAAATAATGGTGACAGGTATAATTTGGAGTGAATGTTTGTGTAAATATATTTATGTTTCACACCACTTGAGAATAGAAGACTATATTACGCAAATTACCTGACATGACTTGGTTGGTGAAGGTCACTTACCAGCACGGGGTAATCTCTGTCGGATACCATCTTGCATGTCACTTTTATTTCATCTCCCTATAAATGGAGAAAATAAGAGACCATTTTTATTTTACATACCTCGGATAGCACGGGTATCAGGATATCTCAGTACTGGGTATCTCAGGGTACTGGACTTGCCATACTCTCGCTGTGAGATATTTGTTTATTCACAACACCCACAGAGTTATCTTCTCAATGGGGCACACGGGTGCAAGTAGAAAGTCTCCTAGTGATGCACCTCAGGAAACCCAGAGTTACAAAGTCAGTGGGCCGATTTCGGCACCAATCCTGACACACAGCTGTACTCTCATGGAGATTGGAACGGCAACCATCAATTGTTGTTTGGATTTAACCACCTTAGATTAAATATTTGAGTTGAGGCACGGGGAAATTAAAGCCAAATTACCTGATTAATTTTACGCGGGGTCCTGTAGTGATGTATAGCCTGGAAGTTGAAATCGTAGTTGTTTTCTGTTGCTATTGGCTGCAGCTCTGTACCATCTCTATAATGCTGAACGTGGATCTCACGAGTGAGAGCGTGTCCATGCACGACATAGGCAAATACATCAATACCGCTTTCTGGCATCCACTGTAAGGATAGGATGAAGATTATTAGCAGTGCTATCACTAACCAGACTGCATGGTTTGACTTTAATGGTTGCCACGGTCAGCTGAACTGGGGGGG
>Ga0224511_10005046_pt1 | contig 10228 bp, 11 predicted proteins | sample SF_May12_sed_USG_2_FD_169988 | JGI IMG/M metagenome (GOLD analysis project Ga0224511, IMG submission 169988) | Sediment microbial communities from San Francisco Bay, California, United States - SF_May12_sed_USGS_8_1 | ecosystem: Environmental > Aquatic > Marine > Sediment | place: USA... | reverse complement strand
TCTCTTATTCTTCAGTTATATACGGACAAAGCAAACCTGCACGCGATATTAACTACGTCAATAAACTTACGGAAGTGACACAATGTCGCGTGACATTTTGTCGCACCTCTGAAAGGGGATTGATTCTGAGAATAAATTCTGATCAGACTTAAATTAAGACTTTGTTATTGTTTAGACATAGATCTTGTCTAAAAGATTTTCTAATTAAATATTAATAAAATTAATTTCTAACCTAAACAGTATTTCCCAAATGGCTACACGCTCATCTTTAAACAATGGCCTGGACCAGTTAATCGCTGGGGCCACTTCATAAAACAGCCATTTTCGATAAAAATTCTTCCTGTAACGCACACCAAAACGAGTGTTCTTTGTATATCTATCTGGCTTTGTCACACCATTTACACTACTTTCATAGGAAAGCGCATCTTTATCGCTTAGATGCTGGTACAAGACCAAACTATTTTCCCACTCTTTGCCATCATAACTTTCTGAATGCATTACTGCGTTACTTTGACGCAATAAAAAATCATCATAGATCTTTTTTTCAAAATCTAATCGCGACATAGTGCCATCTGCATTATCACGTCTAGACCATTCCTGCGTAAATTGAGTTGTAAATGAATCACTGATCGGCTTTCTGTATCGGTAACGAAATGTAATACTGGGGGAAAGCTTTACTCTCACACTGAACTTTGCCCTTTCAGATTTTGTAATCTCGTACAATAAACCAAGATCACCTTTGACCTCTTCCTTATTACCAGGCACAACATCATGCAGTGTTTCTTCTTCCTCACCTTCAAAAATTAGATTTATACTCTTTTTAGCCTTAGGCAGTTTGAAGCTGGCGCGCACATTGGAAGTATATTCCCATACGCCGCCCTCTGTTACGATGTAATTATTTTGCCAACGAACACGAGTTCCAGCACGCACCTCTTCATCAAATCGCTCATCGGAAAAAAATGAATCAAACCAGACTGACGGCTCACAGAATTGAATACTCAGAAAAGTATGCGCTTCATCAATCCAGTCACTACCTTCACCATTTATTTTTTCACAAACAGAGGCTTCTTTCTCTGAAGATTGATTTTCTTCAGTTATTTCAGCCAATACTTTTTCCTGCGGCAATAAAACAATTACTCCCGCAAGAAACAAATAAGTAATATTTTTCAATGTTGAATCAAACATTCTTAATTTCATTACCCATTAAACAAAAACCTGCTTAATGCAGGTTTTTGTTTTTAAAGATAGCAGCATTAACAAATATTAATATATTTTAATCACACCGGGTTTATTCTTTTTAAAATCAGGCATAGTCATACCTGCAGATGCATTAATATAAGTGGGATCAGTAACTACATATCGCTTTCCATTATGCATAACAGCATCACCATCTATTTTTCCTTTAAATCGTACAGCTGCTGCAACATGACCTGGATAATCTAACCCCACCACATCCATTCCCAACAAGCTGTGTACTAACCATGCAAACAGAATAGAACGGTCTTCGCAGTCTGAGTAAGGATAATAGAGTGTTTCTTCTGGGAACAAATAATTTTCTTTACCAAATTGCCCTTCATCCGTTTTGTAACGTAATGATGTCTGCACGAACCTCAACAAAAAATTAACCGCTTTTTTCTCGTCCATACCTTTCATATAGTCACTCAGCTGCTTCTGCAATGGTGATGAAGCTAGCGCACTCACTTTACCCTTAAAATACCATTCCAGATCAAGCTGTGGATATGTTTTCATAAATTGGATACGCTCATCATCGTAGACCGCTTTTATTTCATAGCGTTTGCCTTCAAAATTAAATGCTAAATTTCTACGCTTCACTTTACTATTAACCAGAATTTCTCGATTAAGCTGCATATTGAACGCCTTAACAGCATCTGGATAATTTCCGTCATATGTATAAACCTGACCTAATTTTTGACCATTACCATCAAAACGCACAGCATAATAACGTACTTTATCAAAAGTAAAATATGGCACAGAAAACAGGGGCTGCTGCGACGGCACAAGCAAAAATACTTTATGGTCATTGTATGCTATGCGAGCCTGATAGCCTGCCTTGGCAAGCATGAACCAGGAAAACAATGACTGACCACTCTCTGATCTTTGATAGATTTGTTTTGAAATTTCATGAACTAATAAAGCATAGGCCCAATCATTGAGCTGTAATATTTTGGCCTTGTTATTAACTTGCTCGATCAGGTCGTCATAATCAGCCAAGCTCAATGCCGACCAGAAACCACTTACCGCTTTCTCATTAACACGCTGACTGAGGTTATGCTTCAATTTGGGGTCATAATAAAAAGTATGGTTACCGCCCAGGTAGCTCACAACTATCTTTCTACCCTTTCTTACTACCTTAGGTTCTGGCGGAATCACTGGCTTAATCACCGGAACTGGGGCCACTGGCTTTAATACCACCGGCTCTGGCTTCGGCACTTCTTTAACCAAAGGAGACGGCTGAGGTGGTTTTATTGGCTTTGGTTTGGCCACCGGCATATCAACAGGCTTAGGCTCTGGGTCTCGCTCAATACCTTTCAACAGATCCATCTCTTTCCAGTGCATTTTTAGAAATGCAGTAAATTCCTTATCTCTTTTATCTTTGTATTCCTGGAAAGAGTCCTGTGTTTGCTTTTTCCATTTCGCGAAATCATCCTCAGCGTATAAAGGCTGACTTACAGAAACCATAAATATTAAGCCACTAAACACACCCAAACTTCTACTTAGCCTGTACATTTCTCATCTCCTAAACAAAAAAAACCGGCACCCAAATTAAATCAGGCACCGGTTTTCATTAATCAGCATTGTCGAATAAATTCGAGCTTACTGTTTACCTGCAGCAATAGCCGCTGCCAGTTCATCCTGACCTTTCTGTGCTTTAAACTGCTGCCACAGGGCTTTATCGTTATTCATACTGGAACGCAACGCTTCCTGTGTTGCTGTTGCTGTTGAATTTTTATCCATACCAAGTAAAACGTACAGGGTGCCGTTTGGACTGACTCGTGATTTAAAGATTTTGGTTCCAACCAGAGTCTGATCTGTAATCTGCTTAGTTACGGATGTGTTAACTTTATCTACTGTTTCAGTACTTGCCGCACCGGTTGTTTCAGCATACTGCTTAACCATATTCTGAACGTGTACTTTCATGCTCTGAGCCAACTGAACTCTGGCATCTGTGGCAGCCATATTTTTCATGAAGCTATTACCAGCAGCCGACTTCTCAGCGACGCCTACAGCTGAAACCTCAACGCCTTCTACAGGCTCATCACATACCCAACCTGGAGCAGGAACTGATGTAGCATCAGGGAAAACACAATCTGCGACAGGTTTTACCTCAGAACCACAGGCTGTCAATAATACGGATAAGGCGACGCCGCTTACAGCAAATAGACTATTTTTTACTTTCATTGTTTTGATCTCCATCATTTAATCGGTAACTATTCTTCTTGTTGCGTAAACATAACCGAGATAACCCCGGTATGCAATTACTAAATCTCAAATTTATAACTGAAGTCTACAGGATAGTTCAATTTAGCCTCTGTTAAGCAGATCACAAAAAACAATCATACTCTCATATTTCATTGTTATAATCTGATGCCCTTACAATTTACCCACACAATCCCACATAAAAGAGACAAGTTATATGTATAAAATCCTACCTTTTACCCTGTTTTTTCTGATCACCGCCTGTGGCTCAAATACTATAAAGCCGCTGGTTAAGCCTGATTGGATCAATAATCCTGAGCAAGGAGCGGTGGGATCTTCAACCACTCACGTTAAAGGCCGTCATTATCAGGAAGATTTAGCCATTTCGCGCGCCCGAGAACGACTAGCTGCTCGTTATGGTGTGGAAATCAGCAGTATTCAAAGTATCAATGAAAAAATAGTCAACGATAAGGCCTATGTTACATCTAATAAGCAGATCAACCAGGCTATAAAAAATAAAGAAGTTAAAGCCCATGTCCGTGAAACCTGGTATGACAGCCAAAAAGACGAGATATGGGTGTGGGTTTACCCAATTAAGTAATCTCTGCTGCTGCTGTAGCTATTTCTTAGCTGCAGCAGCTTCTTTATTAACCAGATAATCCACTATTCTGAGCATATTCTCGTAACTACCGGCACTTTTACCCGAAATCAGGTACTTACCATTAACAGCCATTGCTGGCACACCTTGAATCGCATAGCTCTTCACTTTTTTAATTGTTTTACGCAATAAGCCATCGATGGAAAAAGAACTGTAGGCCGACTTGAAGTCATCTTTATTGACACCTTTAGAAACCAGGAAATCAATCATTGCTGACTCACTATATATATCAGCCTTATCTTTATGCATAGCATCAAATATAGCCTTGTGATATTTCTCACCTAAACCCATCGCCTGCAATGCATAATAAGTACGCGCATGTACTTTCCATTCAGGCCTGAATACTGCTGGCACACGAACAAATTCAACATTGGCAGGTTTGGTTTCCAACCATCTTTCCAGGATGGGATCAAATTGATAACAATGTGGACATCCGTACCAGAAGAATTCCAGCACTTCAATTTTATCTGGCGATGCCGTAGCTTGATCAGCAATACGCGTATACTCAACACCTTCCTTATAATTTTCGGCCTGAGTTACACCTATTGATAAAAAAAGAAAAAAACTAAAGTAAGCTATTTTTTTAAACATCTTTTCCACTCCATACCAGAAGACTCAAATTATTTATTTTTATGGCACAAGGCTATCGATATTAACCATTAATTCTTTAGACGAAGCAACATCATTAACTGTCACCTGACCAATATAATCACCGCTTTGCGCAATCGCCGCACCTGTTTTAGTCACACGCGCCGACACCACTACCTGTTTAAATGCGCTTAAACTCATGCCCTCAACCATCGCCATACTATCATCTAGTACAACACTTGCAGGCAGGTCAGCCAAAGTCAGTCGCTGCGCAGCTAATGGCATCTTTGGTCCTTTTAAAGCTTTTGCATATACAAATACTACGTCGCCAGCCGCAAAGTTTTTTCTAGCCTCTGCACTTATATCAACCTTAACTTTAAGACGAGCCGGGGTTGCTGCTACTTTTTTAACCGGTGGAAGTAATTCATCCATCGAAGCCACTGATTCACCCGCTACAATCAATTGCTCACGTGCCTGACTAATATAATGACGGATAGAACGATCTACTTCTGCATCTTCTGCGGCTACTGAGGACAATTGTGATAAATGCTTAATGCTTTCGCGGTAATTAGCAAACTGGAATTCTGCTACACCAGAGAACCATAATGCATTTACATTATCTGGCGCCAAAGCTAAAGCTTCCAGAGAGAGCTTACGCGCCTGCTCATTAAATCTTTGTCCATTCATTAAAGCCACGACCTCGGCATGCTCTAACAAGACCTGCGGATTTTTTTCCATTTGATTAGCTGTAGCAAAAGCATTAGCCGCTTCACCAAAACGCCCCAGATGTTTATATGAGCGGCCTAACATCACCCAATCTTTTAGTTCACCTTTATTTTCCTGTAAATATTTTTCCAGTTTTGCCACCATCTGATCTACTGATGGCACAGACTTATCTGCATTGTGCGCACTTGCAGCAGCCTGTTCCTCAACATCGGCATGCATTCCCAACTGCATATAAACCAACAAACTCAGTGTTGATAAGAAAACTGCAATCGCCAGTGCTAATGCCGGGTGTTTTTTTGCTTCTACGGCATAATGATGGCCGGCTGTTTCTTTACTCTCTACTGGTGTATCAATCAATAATTCTCTATCCAGTTCCTGCCTGGCAACTTTATAAGCCACCTGATCAATACGCCCTTCCTCCAAATCAAGATTTAGCTCGTTCAATTTTTCTTCATGCAATTGAATATTACTAGTTTTATAAGCTAGCGATTTCCTTTCACGAACCCTGAGCAAAGGAAAAATAGTAGCAATGATGGCTATCAGCAACAGCAATAGCATTGCACCCCAAAAAGAAACATTCATTACTTGCCATCCCCTTTCATATCATTATTTTCACTATTCTTATTTTGATCGGGAAAATTCAGTTCCGACTGTAAACTTTTTATTCTCTCAATATCTTCCGATGATAATTCATCAGACACATCCGACGCATTCTGCTGCGCAATAAATCGCCGCGCATAAAATATTCCGATGATAAAAATAAGCATTGGACCAAACCATAATAACCAGGTCATGGGTTCAAACGGTGGCTCATACAAAACATAATCACCGTAACGATCAACCATAAACTCTTTTATTTCTTCTTCATTCTTTCCTGCCTGCAACATGCCATAAATTTCTGCACGTAGATCCTCAGCTAATCCTGCATTCGAATCAGCAATAGATTGATTTTGACAGACCAGACAGCGCAACTCATCGCTCAGCTTCCTGAATGTTTTTTCCTGCGCTTCTGACTCGAACTCAAATGTTTCCATGGGCGCGGCCCATGCGTTAACACATAAAAATAGAGCTACCGTGACAAATAATTTTTTCATGAGTTATTGCCCTGAAATCTCTTTAACTACTGCCATTAATTCATCAAAATTCTGCTGATCTGAAACAGGGCCAATCACCTTATGCCTGATAATGCCCTGCTTATCAATTAAGAAAGTCTCTGGCGCACCGTAGACACCCCAATCAATTGCTGCACGTCCGTTTTCATCAGCCACGACAACCTGATATGGATTTCCTAGTTGAGCCAACCATCTCAGTGCATCCTGTTTTTTATCTTTATAATTGAAGCCAATAATATTCATTCCAGATTTTGCTAATTGCTTAACCACTTCATGTTCCTGACGACAGGCATAGCACCAGCTCGCCCAGACATTTAGTAAAGTGATCTTGCCTTTTAAATCTTCACTATTGAACATACCCTCCTGATCAAGATAAGGTAATTCAAATGCAGGCGCAGGCTTACCAATTAATGGCGAAGGCACCAGGCGCGGATTCAAAGTTAGGCCGACTCCCAATAACACAACCAGCAGCCCAAAAATAATCAGCGGCATAAAACGCTGCGTCATTGATTTACTATTTTGTTTTATTTCTGTCATTTTTTAACTCTGTATTTTTGATCGTTTTTGGCGATAACGTCGATCACTGATAGCCACTATGCCACCCAACGTCATCAACAAGCTACCCAGCCAGATCCAGCCAATAAATGGCTTATAATATAGACGCAAACTCCATGCACCATTACCTAAAGACTCGCCCATAGCCGCGTATATATCACGGAATAAACCAGCATCAACCGCCGCTTCGGTCATTGGCATAGGATCAGCACGTCCAACATAGGCACGTTTTTCAGGGAATAAATCGGTGATCTTCACACCATCTTTACTCACTTCCAGATGACCCTGTTCAGCTTTATAGTTTTCGCCTACTAAATTTTTAACGCCCATAAATTTAAAATCATAACCGGACAGGCTATAGCTTGCACCAGGCTCCAGCCTCACATCTTTTTCCTGGTTATATGTCATCACCGTGGTCACGCCAATTACAAAGAACGCCATACCTAGATGAGCTAAAATCATGCCGCTAAAAGCCAGTGGAATTCGCGAACTGGTTTTTATTCTGTGATACAAACTTTGCAATGTCGTAATCGCAATCCACAAACCACCGGCCAGACCCAAACCTGTAGCAATATTGAAAACACCATCGATCACAAATGGCAATATGATACCTATCGCCATAGAAGCCGCAAAAACAACCGACAATTGTTTTATCAATCGCTGTGAATTATCACTCTTCCAGCGCATCACTGGGCCGATGCCAAGTAAAAGTATCAACGGCATAGAAACCAGTGCAAACATGGTATCAAAATAAGGACGGCCTACTGAAATTTTGCCAATACCCAGTGCATCAACTACCAGCGGGTACATGGTGCCAACAAAAACAGCAGCAGTCGCGGTTAACAAAATAATATTATTTAATAGCAAAGCTGTCTCTCTGGAAAACCAGGTGAACTTACCAGTTGAAACTACAGTCCCTGAACGCCAGGCATAAAGCCCCAGCGAACCACCCACGGCAACACAGAGGAAAATAAGAATGAAAACACCACGTGATGGATCGGTCGCAAAAGCATGCACCGAAACCAGAATACCCGAACGCACGATAAAGGTACCGAGCAAACTCATGGAGAAAGCTAAAATAGCGAGTAACACGGTCCAGCTTTTAAACACACCTCGTTTTTCTGTACTGGCCAATGAGTGAATCAACGCTGTACCGACCAACCATGGCATGAACGAAGCATTTTCAACGGGATCCCAGAACCACCAGCCACCCCAGCCTAATTCGTTATACGCCCACCAGCTACCCAGTGCGATACCAAAAGTCAAAAAGCTCCACGCTACGGTCGTCCATGGTCGTGACCAGCGCGCCCAGGTTGCATCCAGCTTACCACCAAGCAAAGCGGCAACAGCAAAAGCAAAAGCGACGGAGAACCCTACGTAGCCCATGTATAACATTGGTGGATGCAGGGCCAGACCAGGATCCTGCAATAATGGATTCAATGAATTACCATCAGCAGGCACAGGAAAGAGTCTTTCAAACGGATTCGATGTCCACAGCATAAATGCATAAAAACCAACGCTGATCATGCCCATCACAGCCAGCACACGTGCCATCAGCGCATCCGGCAAACCTCGGCTAAAAACAGCGACTGCCGTTGTCCAAAGCGAAAGGATTAATGCCCACAAAAGCATCGAGCCTTCATGCGAACCCCAGACACCTGAAATCCGGTACATTAATGGCTGCACAAGATTAGAGTGCTGGAAGACATATTGCACAGAAAAGTCGTGCACTATGAATGAATAAGTCAGCGCTGCATAAGCGATACTAACAAACAGCAATTGTGCCCAGGCAACCGGTCTGGCCATTGCAATCATGGTTGCATCATTACGCGCAGCACCTACCAGCGGCACAATGCCTTGAATAATTGAAATACCAAAGGCAATAATCAGGGCAAATAGTCCAATTTCAGGAATCATTTCTGCTGCTCCGCTGCCTCTAGTGCATCAGCCACTTCAGGCGGCATATAATTTTCATCATGTTTGGCCAACACTTCATTGGCTACAAATATATTGTTCTCATTCAAGCCACCGATAGCAACGATACCCTGCCCCTCGCGGAATAAATCTGGCAGGATACCGCTGTATTCCACCGTCATTATCTCTGCACCGTCGGTTAAATCAAACTTCACCCATAAACTATCTGAGTCTCGCTCAACCGTGCCCTCAACCACTAAACCCCCGACTCGAAAATTTCGTGCGGTAGGTGCCTCACCATTTTTAATTTGTGTTGGGCTATAAAAATACAATATGTTTTCTTCAAAAGCGGTTAAGCCCAGCACCGTTGCCAGCCCCACACCCAGTACCACCATAATTACTAACAACTTTCTTTTGCCGCGTTTACTCATACTCATAATCGTTTAACTCTTTTGACCACTATTGGCTTCACGTTTAATGGCGCGCTTCACTCTTGAAATGACTCGTTTACGCTCCAATATGGGCGAAACAATATTGAATACCACCATGACCAAAGCCAGACCGTAAGATGACCATACGAACACTGCATAGCCGCCCATGTGAAAAAACTCTGACCAGCTAAATTCGGAACCATTCATAATTTGTCTACCAACTCTCTAACCCATTGACGATTGCGTTCACGATAAAGCACCTCATTTCTTGCCCTGATCAAAACAATCGCGGCATAAAAAAGTTTTGCTGCAACCGCCATCAGTAACAGGGGAATCAACATATCGATATGCATGGAAGGCTTATCAAATTTAGTCACCGTTGCGCCCTGATGCAATGTATTCCACCATTCAACAGAGTAATGAATGATCGGAATATTGACCACGCCGACAATGGCCAACAAACCACTGGCTTTATCTGCAGTGCGTTGATCTTCAATCGATGATTGCAAAGCCATATAACCGAAATACAGAAATAATAAAATTAATTCAGAAGTTAGGCGCGCATCCCAAACCCAGTATGTCCCCCACATGGGCTTACCCCAGAGTGAACCGGTAACCAGGGCCAGAAACGCAAACCAGGCACCAATCGGTGCACTGGCCGCTGCAATCATATCGGCCAGTTTAATTTGCCAGATAAGACCGATACCCGCTGATATAGCCATCACCATATAAACAAACATCGACATCCATGCGGCTGGCACATGAATAAATATAATGCGATAACTTTCACCCTGTTGATAATCTGT
>Ga0224511_10005045_pt1 | contig 10228 bp, 3 predicted proteins | sample SF_May12_sed_USG_2_FD_169988 | JGI IMG/M metagenome (GOLD analysis project Ga0224511, IMG submission 169988) | Sediment microbial communities from San Francisco Bay, California, United States - SF_May12_sed_USGS_8_1 | ecosystem: Environmental > Aquatic > Marine > Sediment | place: USA... | reverse complement strand
CGCTTACAAGGAACTAGTTCGCTATACGGTTATAACGAACTCCGGATATAAGGAACTATTTCGCATGGTCCCGAGGAGTTCGTTATAAGCGGAGTTTACTGTAATTGAAAAACATACCAGAGTGCCACTGCCAGCTTATTCTCCCCGTAGCAGGTCACGTCATAAGGTAGTTGTTGAAATCTATAGGCAGACCCCAGCCTCTGAAGATCGGTGTTTAAGATGAAACACGTCTTGTTGTTGAAGTCCACAGCAGCGATCCTGCCGTCGGCCAGGAAATCCAGCCCTGTGACCCATGGTTTCTTAGCATCTCCCTCAGCCTTCACGAGGTCCAACGTCTTCACTAGCGTCAGCATGGTGGGGCTTGGTATGGCCTGAGCTGAAATCTGGTCGGTGACACGAGGCTGTGGATCCTGAACTGTATTTTCAATGGTTTCGGAAGCTGCAATAGTTTGAATGTTGTCTTGAACTGACTGGTGATTACAGGCGTCGTCCTTTACATGACGTGTGTAAATTAGTTTCCCACCCGTAGCCATAATAATATGTAGTCTCAGTGTCGTGTTTCAATATATGTTCTCCTTCAAACGATTTGTTCTTCCTCTTAAGTATAGCCTATAGGTACTCTTGGTATTTGATAGAGCATTTCAGCGTGTTTAACGACATTGTTCAGACATTTGTATTTCCACAAAACAATAAAATCCTTAACTCTAATGGAGTCAGTATTGACTTTAAGCAGTATAAATTAGTTGAAGACACTTCCTTTTTTATAAACTAAATCGAAGACCTAATTTTCAGTATTTTGAAAACAGTGTTGACAATCCATTGGCGGCTCCAGGATTTGACTTGACGGGGGGGGGTGGTAGTGAGTTTGTCAACGGGGGGAGGGGGCGTATAAATCATCGAAGTTTTGACTGTTGAAGTATAAGATTTGTTTATTTTGAGCATGTTTGGGCTATGTTCTTACTAAAAATTGGTTTATATCTGGAGCAGAGCAGGCGAAAAACAACTTTGGGGAATTTAAGGTTTGGGGCATAAAAAACCATATGTCCGCGGCCGTTGAGGGGGTGCGCGATGGTGGAACCGCTAGTGATTGTTGTTTTACTTGTAATTGGTCAAGTTGTCAACACCATTTTTATAAATTTTAAAAGAATGCTATATAACTAAATAAGGTATCAAAATGTTGATTATATACAGTGAAATCGACAGTTTCGGGTCATCGACATGCAGTTCCGGGTCACCTTTAGAAAAAGATATTTGTTTTTCCCGAATGGTATAGAATTTAGATACTTTGTTTATCAAGTCATATTTTCTAATAATTTTATGATCTTAACTGCTTGAAATATGATGTTGGCTGTCGAAACGTGATTAATCGAAGTCTTGATCGCAAAATGCTTGAATGCACCGCTTTACGGGAAAGTGAAAGTACCATCTATTTATTTACACGTCACTGCTAAATCTTAAATTTGAAGCCGCAATTTTAGCACAACATGTATTACTTACCTATACATTTGTAGATACTTTACCACATATCAAGATTTAGAATAGATTTTTGTACTTTTCCAACTTTTTTATGACACACTTGCTGATAATTTTACCTAGTTCCAGACGACAAATCCGGGTCAGCCGTTGGGACTTCCCTAAAAATATGGATGTTTGGGAAAAACGATTTTGATAGAACATCATTTATAATATTTGTTTATAATGTGATGTGATATAGTGTCAAAAACTACAAAACCAAGTAGTTTAAAACCTTTTTATTTTGCATTTCTTCATTTATTTTGTTTTGTTTTATATTCAATAGATAATTGAATGTGTTATGGTTTAGTTACTTCTTTTACATATTTTGTTGTTGTTTTTTTTTGGGTGGGGGGGGGGTAGAAAATCATTCAAAGGGTTAAAGGTTAAAGTAAGTCATTTTTAGCGTTTTTTGGCCATATTTCTATTAAAATTATGCTTAAAATTAAACGCGATCGACGTGAGCGAAGACAAATTTGAGGAAAATTAGCCCCGACTGTTGCCGGTCGAATTATGGTACGGTAGCACTCGGTATTTCTACGGTGCAAGCCGGTGGAAACCGATTCAACTTCGAAACCCGTATTTAAATCATAATTGTATACAATTGTATATAAAACCCATTAAATGTTAGGTTTTACTCAGGAAACCTTTGTTATTCTCAAGTTTCCTTCTGAGACTGAGGAGGCGATGGAGGAGGTGAAGTATCGTTGCTTACGTCATTACCCAACTCCCCTCCCACTCTATTTGCTGACTTTGCTGTCCGTTTTTTGCATTGGCATACATGTTACTAGAGTACTTTAATTTGTTGATGACAAATCTGTTTCCAAAAGCATTCGTTTGTCTGATCTAAATTAACGACGGCTCATCTGTCAGGCGTATAATGTCCATCTTGCGAAGGTCTTGTTGAAATGTGGATTAAATATTAAGGTGCAGTCACACTACAGCGTATGATAGAACGTATGAGTAGCCTATGAAAAATTCGGAAAAAACTACTTATACGCACAACTTTTGGGTGTTAAACCCGTATAACGTATGCATAACGTATGCGAGCGTATGAGTAACGGATGCATAACGTATGCGAGCGTATGGGTAACGTATGCATAACGTATACGAGCGTATGAGTAACGTATGCATAACGTTCGCAGGCGTATTGAGTAAGTGTGCATAACATGTGGGGAATTATGACTATGAATAGCACCGACTTTCCACTGTGGACTGTCCCAGTACCTTCATTTTCAAGCTAGACTCCGAGGTGCCAAGATCCATGCAAAATGTCTTCGGCCTATTCTCCTCCTTTCCCTTCTCCTTTGTCTTCCATTTCGTTTAATATAATAAAGTGTCAAATTTATTTAATCAAAATGGTGTTGGAGAAAACCTTCTGTCTACAACTGACGAAAACGGAGAAAAAAGGACCCTTTATATATTTTTAGCTCAACTGGCCATTGTTTGTACCAACGTATGAGTAACGTATCTCTAGCGTATGTCTAGCGTATTCAGCGTATGCCTATCGTATCCAGCGTATGCATAGCGTATGATGAGCGTATGAGTAACGTATTATCTATACGCTCGCATACGTTGAAACTTTTGAACATGTCCACAAAATTATTTTAGCCTCTGCGTTTTACAACGTACACTGACCTATGCCAGCGTATGAGAAACGTAAACGACGTATGCCTAGCGTACTCCTAACGTATGTCTGCGTATACGAGCGTATGATCATACGCTGGCATTAGTCATTAGTTTTTTGGTATGTGATTGACTTTTTTACAAACATGTTTATATATGTTGAGGATAGACTTAAACCGTAATTGGTTATTGATGGAAAAACCCAGCGGTACAAACAAAGATTAACCGTTATGTAAGTCACATTCAACCAATACGGCGTCCAATTAGTGATACGGTATGTGATTTTCATTAGAATGAAACAGGACACTTTTGTTTGTACCGCCTCCATAAGCTGGGTTTTTCTATTCAATACCGGGTTACACCTAATACGATAAACATGTTGACAATAAACTGCTTTTCAAATGCCTTAATTTGTCTTTCAGTAACATAGGACGGCCGATATGCAGGTCAACCAGGACCATGCCGATCACCAGGAAGAAGACCATGTGGTTTAAAAGGTTTAAACTAACCGTGACTCACTGGAACGCGAAACAACGCCGGCTTAATCAGGGGAATCACCGTAGCTCATCCGACATGAACTATGTCCAAGGTAGACATACGTTGAATTCCGGTTTGGTCACGGTGTGTCACGGAGGAGAGCCCACAAAGCCCCGACTTTTGCCGGTCGAATTACGGTACGGTAGCACTCGGTGAATGCTGGTTAAGTAACGGTTAAGTAACGGTTTGGCCATGATAATTCTACGGTGCAAGCCGGTGGAAACTGATTCAACTTCGAAACCCGAATTTAAATCCTAATTGTATACAATTGTATATAAAATCCATTAAAAGGTTAGGTTTTACTCAGGAAACCTTTGTTATTCTCAAAAGTTTCCTTCTGAGACTGTGGAGGGGATGGATGAGGTGAAGTATCGTTGCTTACGTCATTACCCAACTCCCCTCCCACTATATTTGCTGACTTTGCTGTCCGTTTTTTTGCATTGGCATGTTACTAGAGCCCTTTTTATTTGTTTATGACAAATCTGTTATAAGATGCTACAGTAGTTTTACTGCTATCCGTATGCTACCGTTGTCACACCGGGGCTTTTCCTACTTCCGAGACTCGCCGTGGAGACGCCGGCTAACACAGGGGTTCTGCCGCCGATGTCCGGGGCGGAACCGTGGCATTCCGGGACACACCGTAGTGCAACCGGGTTTACACAGGGAATGTACCGTCACAAGCCGTACTAGTACGACGTAGCGGGACAAACCGTGAATAATGTTTTCCCCAAACCGGGTCTGGTACGTAGTGAAAAAATATTTATAATAGACTGTGCGGGACTGCCCCACTGCAAGACAAGAGTTTCGTTAAGTCAATTGTAATAAATTCGAGTCTAAACGTGGGTGTAAATTGTAAGTCTTGAAAATTAGTAATTATACAGTAAAACGGAATTATATATTTTCTGACATTCTGCTTGTTTAGTTTTTATTTTATTTTATGACATACATTTTTTCTTGACATCGTTACCTTATAAGATTGCTGTTAATGATTTTGTCAGTAGTTGAATTATCAATGTGTGTACACATGAATATGATTGCATTTGTTTTTACACTGATAACTGATGTTATCTATCATTGTCAGAAAAATGAATCATATATACGAATGCATAGAAATCAACCAACGTTTTTTAATTAATACACGTTTTGTGTAACTGAATTACCTGCTATCATTACATGTGTTTAAAAAACTATGTATTATTGAAATTTAATAAAATATAAACACAATAAAAGTTATTATGGCAATTTTTGTATTTATGTGGATTATGTAAGTTGTTTTGCTTTCTGTATGCGTATTGTATGATATAGAAACATCATTGTCATTACATTGTATTACAATGTAAGTCATGTTTCAATTATCAAAATAATTATAATGCATAGTTCCACATTTTTTTTATCTCTGCCCACATTTGTTGAAATCCATTGTTTATGTCATAAGGTTTATCACAAACAGGAATAACGCTTTTTATTGTAAAATAATAGGTCAGATTGTCACCTGACAATATATTTCTAACCTATTGGATTAAAAGTGACCATGAACTGTTATAAATGATCATGATCTGTCCATAAATTATTTTTCATCGATATCATTGCATTGCTTATGAAGAGTAAACAGGCCAAAAGCTCTTTTGTGTCCTTGGTAAACGCACTCTGAACATTACCTGTAATTTTAATTTTACAGAGAGAACAACAGAAATGTATACATGTATGTGTAAATTTCATCATAACTTTCATGACTTAAAAACTGGGCATGAAAGTTAAATCGGTAGGCCCTATTCGCTGCGGTGTGTCATTTTGCAGGAGTCAATGTATTGATTTGGCAGTTGTCGGTACACCGAATATATGCTCTGTGTTCACTTCTAAGGTTTTGTTAGCTATTTCTGGCAAACAGCTTTAGTGTGGATAGGTTGAGAACAAGATCTTACTTTGCTTGTCACTATTTCTTAGAAAACACTGTGTAGGTTATAGGTGCATGCATTAATTCATATGCTGCCTGCTCTGACACACAGCGTGGTAAATAAATGTTAAAGAGATTAAACATGGGGTTCTATAGCTTTACCAAATTTGTAATAATACCATAATACACTGAGCCGGGACATGATACAAGTCACATGAAGAAAGCAGAATTTTAAACTGATGAAAGGGAAAGCCCTCAGGAAGCATAGCCTGCACGAGAAAACAGCAGCCTCGGTTTTATTGAAGCTGTTCATCAGTAGTTCTAAATGAATTATGCCACACCACTGACGCCCCCTAGCGCATGAGCAGAACTCCATTTTCAAATGTAAACAACATACATGTACACTCCATGATCCCTGAGGACCAGAAAAATATGACTACACAGATGGCAGAGATCTGAGGCCAGTTGATGATTATATTATGTGTAGGTCTACAGATATTAATTTTTGAGTACCACTAAAACATTTGATTTACATTCAGTCCAACAGTATATAAACCAGTAATCCTTACAGTGCTAGGAGAAAAGATAAGTACTGAAGGGCCTATCCATATATACTCCAGGGTACTGTTTAAATTTTATGCTTCTCATGTGACAGTATAACTAGAGGTCACCATTAAGTAATCCCTTTAAGGACAAAGACTTATGCACCTTGATGCTCCAGATTTGTACAAGCGGATGTATAACAATACGGGGACAAAAAAGTTATGCACAACACTTTTCAGTCTTAGAAAAATCAAACTAAACAGAATAAAAACAAAAAACTTTTTGTCTTTAAGCGAGTAAAACGAAAAGAGGCATTTACCAAAAGTGTATCAAAAGGCATAAACGGTTATTGTATTTCTTGGATTTTTATTTCTAAAATTTCTATTATCTACATGACAGAAATATTGCAAAAAGATGAAAAAGAAAAAACACACACTCGTACAAATGTTTGATTCTATGAAAAGCAAATAAATGCAATTTTCATGACACCTCAGAAAGCAACAGTGTAACATGTAGAAAATGGTACTTCAAAAACCTTTAAACAGCAACATTTTAACATTTTACTCTAATTTAAAGGTATAAACATCCAACGTTCACACGTTGCTTAAAAACTAACATAACAACATCTACTATACTGACATAAAGTAGGTAAGCAAACAACCATTCAAACATTTGTTATCAGTGAAAAATTAACCAGTTATGAGTATTTATAAGAAAATTTAGTGGAGAAGTTACCAACTATAAGTTTACCATTAAGGATGAAATTTGACCAGTCCAAAAACATATGTCCAAAATTAAAGTCAACACAAAAATTAACTTTATAGTACATAAAATTAATGTTTATGTTAACATCATCAGATGTAAATGACCATTTAGAAAAAGATTAACATACATGAAAAAAACATGTTTATTATGGTTAAGAGCATGCATTCATAAAAGAAAGCATTGCAGCTTTGCCATTTTTGTAATCAATACTGTTATTATCACAGTCAATGACAAAAATAAATATAAAAAATTGTATAAATATAACAAACAATGTAGATCTAAAGACAAAAAAGTGTCCTGAGTGAAAGAATTATGTATTGAGAATAATAATTTTTATCTCATCTTGTGTGGTTGTGGAGAAAAAAAAAAGAAAATAGAAACAACAGTAACAAATATGTTAGCTTAAAAAAAACTGATAATATGAAAGTTACATATTTTGTTCATGTAAATATATTTCAAAATACATCACAGCAAAATAAGCTAATATTCAATATACTTAATTTTGGGGGATGAACTTGTTAAAGATAATATGAGAACAAGTTATTATTACAAAACAATTGGTTGGGATAAAATATGTTAAAACTAACAACAAGTTAACATTAAAACAAAAACTTAATTGGGGACTTAACAAAAAACACAAGCAATAACTCTTAATCAATTGAAATGCTCAGATAGATTTAGAACGAATTTATAGAGCAATAAAAGTTGAAATAAAACAAAGTTTAATATTTCAACACAAATCTAAATACTTTGTCAAAAAGTCTTACATTTTTGTTTTAATTAACAACAATAAATGCCTTGTTTCACAAATAAATGAATAGAAATCGAAATGAATATGAAAGGTATAACCACTCTTTATATGAAATTACATGTATTGCCTTTCAAATATGTATAATAAAGTTGGTACTTGCTTCACTAGTAAGCTTGTTCTTATAATGAAATGAATAACTCTAATGACTCCTCAAACAATGAAAATGTATACCATAAACAATATTACCATTAAATATAAACACATTAGTTTAAACAACAAATCATTCTCTGTGTATATAAAGGGATGTTGTATATAGACACCTTATTTATGTGTAAAATTATGTCTTTTTGCAGTTACCACCTAACAAGCTTTCACATCATATTAGTTTTTTAACTTTCAACTTTACCAAATTCCACATTTTATTCCATTAATACATTACCGTTTTAATATCACAATGTATAAAATAGAGTTCTATTACAAAAGTAGCTTTACACCTCACAAATAAAATTTTTAATACATTATTTTTAATCTTTCCACAATAACAATGTCATTAACATAATACTTGATCATATATCACAATTAAAAAAAGAGTCTTCCAATTTGAAACTAAACATGATAATTATATACTTAATACTTAGTTATTTATCACAATTGTTGAATTCTCAAATCTGACATAATGCCATTGTTTGGTCATGGAATGTTCAATACACAAGGCGCTGTATCTCCTTCTGCTAGGGACGTCTTTTGTGTGCATCTATTGGTCGTCAAAATTTTCTGAAATAAAACAGATGAATACACAATTAGCATCAACTAGAAAGTTAACATTTGTTTTAATGTGGTCCTCCTGCTTGCCCTAAATATGAACAATAAATGCTGTTATTTTAGATAGATTGTGGCCATGTTATGCCATTATAACAATGACGCCATCAAACGGTAGTCAGTCTACCTAACAAGCATTTCTGAGTTCACCAATGAAAGTCAATTACCATACCAAGGCGGTAATTAAACATTTGTACACAGAAATCATTTTTATAAATAAAATAAAATTACATTTAAAAAAGTATATGTTGAATGTTCATTGTTTCTTTTTTAGGTATTTCTTGATATGCTGTGTTTGATTTTGGTACGGGCCATAATGTCATGGTGCCTTAAACTTGACCCAGTCTGATTTGTCAGCAACATTGTTTCTTTGAATATCTCTTCAACATACATTTTTCTTAGCATTTGTCTATTGCACTTGTTATTGTGCTCTTTAACTGTGAAACAATTGTGTGTTATTCTGAGTGTAGATGTGATAATATGCTTAAACTGACTTATTAACATTAATTAAATTAGGCAAAAAGGGTTAAATTTAAGTTTATGGGTCAATTGTTGGATGTTTTTAAAGATAAACAATATAACAATTATTAATAAAAGAATTCTTTTTAATTAAACAAAACTTTAAAATTGCATGAATTGGACTAGCTCTACTTTTTACACTTTTACACGTATAGATGTAATTCAAATGATCACAATTGTAGATTTGGGAAGAAAAATGAAAATAAGAACAAATAATAAAGTAGGGCTACACAATTGGCCAAACACAAAGACAAATGCAGCATTAGGAAACCTACTCTATAGATTGACATACAAATAAAATATTTTTATAAAACAATGTAGGAACAAAAATATTCACAAAACATATATATCATTTTAGGTTAAAAATAAAAATTCTTTTAAATAAGACATTACCAACACCTGCTAATAGTAACTAGATCTAATATTCTATAAACTACACTTACTATAGTAACAGAATGAAACATAATGAAATACATGTTCCTACATAGAATTAAAGTAAAACGGAATACCAATAGAGACAGGGGTATTTCTAAACAACTGGAGCATTAAAATAATGATCAAACTAATGAAACAGTAGAAAACTGTGATGCCAACAGTTCAGTAACTTCTTTAAATAATGATGTATTAATTTCTAATAATTGTGATCGATTATAAGGGTATCAAGATACAGACCTAGCATCTTTAAGCATTAGATTTTGCAGCGCATGAGTATTACAATAAAATCCACTTATAAAGAACTCATTGGGACCATGAAAATATGTATCTTATAACAGTACTGGAGTTCCTTATAAACGTATTGGATCTAGTTCCTTTGTAAGGATTGGAGAATGAAAATCAGTTCCCTCATAATAACCGGAAGTTCCTTATAAGCAGATTTCTTACAAGCGGAATTTACTGTATTATTGTAATGACTTCAAATCACTGTTGACATCACAAATATACACCAAAAAAAGGAGAAAAAAATACAGCAGTTGATAACTGAAAGCCAATAAATTCCTTTTATCAGATATAGACAAACCAGTGCAAGTTTTGAGCATCAAATCCCCAGGTGTATGTAGGTGGGCGCTTCTTTGTTGGTTCACTGTCTAAAAACACAATGATGGGGGGATGAAATTAATCTGAGGAAGCAAGGGATGGCCTAAGGAGGTATGTACTGTATGGGAAACATAGCAGCCCTAGTTTAATTGAGGCTGTTCATCAATCGATTGGAAGATTTCATACCAATGACGCCTGCTAGTGAATAAGCCAAACTCCATTTTAAA
>Ga0224511_10005044_pt1 | contig 10231 bp, 2 predicted proteins | sample SF_May12_sed_USG_2_FD_169988 | JGI IMG/M metagenome (GOLD analysis project Ga0224511, IMG submission 169988) | Sediment microbial communities from San Francisco Bay, California, United States - SF_May12_sed_USGS_8_1 | ecosystem: Environmental > Aquatic > Marine > Sediment | place: USA... | reverse complement strand
GCAAACGACTCTGAAGGTATATTGAAATTGTTTCAAAATCATTAACAGTAATAAGTTGCCCTCTTTACGTTTTTGGCAATAGCTTAAGTATTACATATTTTCTAGGAGTGGTTTACCGACGCTGTAGTCATGGAAAGTATTTGGCACCCGTCTACAACTGTACACGACGATCCATCATCGAACTTTTAAATCAGGTGAAGCCTCTCTCAACCGCTCATTGTTCGGCGATTATCCACTGATTAAGGATACCGAATGACAATACTCATACATATACAAATACTTTTTATTGTTATCTTCATAAAATAGACAAATGTTTTAACTTAAAACATACTCGATAATAATAAATGAAATGTGCAATTTTGTAGATTTTTACATGTATATGACTTGCATAATTATTTTTTCCGCAGACAACAAGTGGTGTTTTCAATGCTAGTGAAGTTCTGGAAAAGCTGGATGGTATCACTTTTGGAAATGACAGTCAGACAGGGGACCTTATTAGCGTCTCCAGTATTCTGGATCACGTTGTCAAGGACATCAACATCTCCGACACATATACGAATACCACCCATGTAACTGACGTATGTACGATGAGGATAATCGAACTTAATTAATGTAAAACTCACGTCAAATAATTATATGTATTGTACTTTAAAACTAACTTTTGGAAACTTAATATATAAATTATACATACTTGTCATTTCTTTCTTACTACTGAAGTACCGAAGAATATACATGTTTTGTAAAAGTATAAGTGTAAATCAATACGTTTTAATAAGTATTTTAAGTAATGTTTTATATTTTGTAGACATTCTTGGGCGTGGCCAGTAACTTGCTAAAAGACGAAAACACGTTAGCATGGCAACACGTCGTCGAGGAGGTGGTTGCCTTGTAGACCAATATTATAACATAATGCACAAATCAAATAATGTCTTATTGGTTTACCTTTATGTTTAATTTAAATGTTATAGGTTTGTTATTAATTATATGAATGCAATTAAGTATTTTAATGGAAATTAAAAAGTCCTTTAATGAAACGTATTTAACCACTCTTGCAATATTTATTATCTCAACTTTGTTATTTCTCTATTTCAATATCTTTTTCTCTATATGTCAATGCAGTTATCTTTCCAATTAGACTATATGTGACTACACACATGTACACTAACATTTGCTCATAGGATATATTGTATTACCAGCCTTTCGACGGAGAAGAAACCCTTGTTTCTTCTATCGGCGCAGAAGCCGTTTTAAACGCTGTTGATTCGTTTATTGAAAAAATTACCACCAGTTCTACTACATTTAAAAATACAACATTTGAAAAACCAAATATATGTAAGTATGTTTGTATTATACAACATGATTAAATTATATTTGTATAAGGTAAAAAAGCATTACTAAATGTGTATGCCATTGTTGCAGATTTTAAACTTGGAATGGTGGAAAGCTGTACGCATATAGACTTTTCTCCAAGAAATGAGCAGACGACTCACTATGTCCGCAAGGCACATATACTTGTCGACTGTCCTCCAGGTAGACCTGTTTTAGCATTTAGCGCTGATATTTCTTCTTAAATAGTCCCACTTAGCCAAGAAATGAGCTGTACAAAAAGTTGAAACGTACCAGTACTGAGTATCCCTCAAAATATCAAAGGTGAAGTTTTGTTGTTCTTAAATAAAAAAATATACTGTTCTATTTACAGGCAGACAACTGTTTAGTGGAGGGATATATCGAAACGTGTCCAAACTGCTCAAAAGTCAATACGAAATGGATACCAATGCCATGTGAGTTAAAACACAAAATCGAGATGAAATATACGTCTGCCTAATCATATGTATTCTTTAAAGGATTTAAAATCGCAGTATTAATTTAAAGATTAAAATAACAGTATAGAACAAACAGGTACACTTGTCAGGTGTTTTCTATAAATAATTCTCCTGCAAAAAATCCGAGCTTAAATTATCTACAAAACAATTACAATATAAGCCTTTTGTAAACAATCTAAAGCTAAACTCAACATACATTTATGTTCAACATACTTACTTCTAAAGGAAGACAACGATGGTGAATACGCCAGTGCTCTCATTTTCATTCTACCAAGACGACAACAACAAATCAGAACAAGACATAAGCTTCAAGTCGAAACTCACCTTCAGTGTGCTTGAGGTAATTCATTGATTGTGACAAAAGGTCCTTATTTAAAAATCACCTTTCTGTAATCTTGATGTAATGCAATGAATGCGAAAAAACGCATATGCGACAATCGCCTTCCTGTAACCTTATGAACATACCACCAAAGTACAAGGGATGATCCAGAATTACCGAGACTCCTTTCACAGTTTCAACATGTTTTAATGTTTACTTTCTAAACTCGTCATAAAGAAGAATTTGCAATCTGGTGGAATACTCACGGCATGTGTGACGTTGGATTTAATTGTAATCATTATTTAACAGGCAAAAGCATCAAGGCTTAATATCAAGAATGTTATGACACAAGAACGTTATGCCATTCGCGCCGTTGTGTAATCGCTTAATATATAAAAATTGATTGATAAATTGATTCAGTTACATTTGTAACTTGTAGATGGTTACTCTTCAAGTTATCAATGAGCTGTATTTAAATCTTGTAGAATGGGTTTGACATTCCTCGTTGCACGTACTGGGACAAGTCCTTCAGGTAATTGTCTTAGTAAAATGAATATGGAAATGATAGTCATTTATACTGTATATATCTTGTTTTTTATTTTGTAATGTGTTTACTGATATAAAATTAATAAAGCTATCTAAATAATAACGTGTTCCATTCTGTCTTAAAACCCAATATAATTAAATAAGCTTTATTTATAGACAGTTTGTATACATGTGCGTTTTACTTTAAAAATTAAAGAACCTGGATGGACAAAGGCTGTCGTGTGACATCTTTTGAGAAGACTAAAGGAGTTGTGACGTGTGAATGCAATCACCTGACTAACTTTGCAGTCATGATGAGCCCAATCAGCCCTTTGGCAAACGTATGAATAAACATGGGATTAAATCAAGGCACCGTTCTTATGGTTTAGCTTACGACCAATCTTATTGCATATTTGATATTTAATAACAAACGGGTCATTAAAACATTCATACAAATGCCTAAACTATGCCTTATTATGGCCAATCCTATCAATAGGTTCAATGCAATCTTTAATTAATTCAATATACTGCTAATATTTGTATAACCCTTTTTGGAACTGCAGAGACATCTAGCGGCACAACTGCGTAACTTAACAATATAAAAAATGTATGTAAAGTTAAAACCAGGTGCTCCACATGTTGTATATATTTTTCTCATTATGTTTTGCCATTGCAGATACAAGTTCATCACCAACTACTCGGAACGATGTCAACGATTGGCATTGCAATATCCCTGTTTGGAATTGTCAGTACGATTGCTGTTTACATTGCATTTTGGAGGTAAGTGCATGAATTCAATTCTAATATTATACATCCCCAGAACATTATGTTTGTAAAACTTTGTAGATCTACAACCAATCATACACGATGCATTTTTACACATATATTTAAGTTCACCACGCTCGATGATACTGATGGCACTTTGCCTTGTTTTGTTCTCCGCATATGTCACCTTTCTGGCTGGTATCGAACAAACAACGTTTGCGGTAAGAACCCCATATCTTTACTTGTCGAAATTGTGCTTTTTCATATTTTTATATTTCATCAGTTAAAAATGTAACGGTTAAACGTGTATCATAAAAAAGTGTTTGTGTATGCAATTTAAGTTCTGAAATTCTATTTTAGTTCACTTTAAACCAACCTGGTGTCATTTTCTAACAATAAACCAAGCCTGATAGAATCATGACTATGATTATTTTCTGTGGATTTAGCTGTTCGTTTGTATGTTTTGACAGACTGTATGCACCACGATAGCCGTGCTCCTTCATTATCTGTTCCTTGCTGCTTTCTTCCTCATGCTGGCCGAGGGATGTTTAATAACACACGCAGTCGTTACTCCATTGCATAAGAAGAACATAGCACGGCCTCTCATTGCTGTGGCATTAGGTATGTTTTTAATTTATAGTACAACATTGAAGAAGTTGAGATTGAAAAGTCATTGCTTCAGATTGTTTCTAAATTAATTTTGGAAAAAGTGGGGAAAATATTTTCTTTTTTCTTATTCGTATTTTTGTGCTCTTCCGTTGTTCACATCGAAAGCTTTATGGAAAAGGATTTTCTGAACATTGTTTCAAATTATTATCCCAATTATTTCATGTTTTCAGAAACCCATAGTAAATTTTCGTCCATATTCTCTTGATGAATGCTAACATTTTTCACAATATATCTTATTTCTGAATGTGGTAAGTAAAACTAATACGTTATGGTGAGTTTCATATCAAAATAGATGCATACATGTACTTTGCCGAGTGGTGTGGCATCATTCATTACCACTGATGAACAGCTTCAATAAAACCGAGGCTGCTGTTTTCTCGTGCAGGCTATGCTTCTTGAGGGCTTTCCCTTTCATCAGTTTAATAATACGATAGGTTTTTAAACTTGGATTGCTAAATGAAAGGCAACTACTGTGAAATCCATTGTATTCTTTGGACACTTTGCACTTAAATACTGTATTAATATTGCAGATAATGGTGTATTAATCTTAGATAACCCTTAGTAATTAAGCATTTGATAGTATTGCGGGCAAAAACCTAAATGTTGCTCGCGACACGGCGACTCAATATAGTGATCATTTCTGTGAAATAGTTTTAAAATGGGACATCAAATAACGAAGTTATGAGCCGGACACGATTTTGCTGCAAGGTCATGCTGTGACCTTGACCTACAAGGTAGCGATTAAAATGTTGTGCGCGACACGTTGTCTCAATATGGCGATACTTTATGTGAAATAGTTGTACAATCTGACTTCAAATAACAAAGTTATGGGCCAAACACGTTTTTGCTGCAAGGTCATGCTGTGACATTGACCTTTAAGGAAGCGACCCAAATTTGTGCGCAACACGTCATCTCAATATGGTGATCATTTTTGTGAAAATGTTGTAAATCCGACTTCCAATAACAAAGAAATGGACCGGACACGATTTTGCTGAAAGGTCATGCTGATACCTTCAGCTTCAAGGTATCGACCCAAATGTTGTTTACAACATGTCGTCTCAATATGGTAATCATTTCTGTGTAATAGTTTTAAAATTCAACTTCAAATAACGAAGTTATGGGCCGGACACGATTTTTAAGGTCATGCTGTGACCTTGACCTTTAATGTAGCGACCCAAGTGTTGCGCGCGACACGTCGTCTCAATATGGCGATCATTTCTGTGGGGGAAAAATCCGACTTAAACTAACAAAGTTATTGGCCGGACTCAATTTTGCTTCAAGGTCATGCTGTGACATTGACCTTCAAGGTAGCGACCCAACTATTATGCGTGGATATTGTACACATTGCTACCTATGCACATAACAAGTTTCGTGCGCCTAGCTTTAATAGTTTTTAAGTTATCAAAGGATCTAGATTGTTAGCTGACAGACAGACAGACTGACTGACGGCCTGACTGACTGACTGACTGACTGACTGACTGACTGACTGACTGACTGACTGACTGACTGACTGACGGACTGACGGACTGACGGACGGACGCACGGACGCACGGAAGGACGCACGGACGGACGGACGGACGGACGGAAGGTAAACCTATAGTCCCCTCCGGTAAGAACACTGGAAGGGGACTAATACTTCGAAATATACGTTAATTGTTGAATGCTAAACCATTGAATGTATAGTTTGGTTCAATGTTTGTGCTCACATGACATGTCAATCTAAACTCTTTTTCAACTGGTCAACGTCTATTTAGTCTTATAACAGTATTTGTCTCACTCTTGCCAACAACTGTTATTTTACCTTCCAAGTCTCCCCAGTCGTTATTGTGATAACAACTGCTATTGCTACATCGTTTGATGGATATGGAAACGACAGATTGTAAGTTAAACTCTGTGTTGTCGTTATAGTACTTTAGATGCAAGCTTTGTTCTTTTAAACATCAATTGACTTTTAAATAATATTGCAATCAAAAACGCTTATGTCAATAAATATGTATGGTAAGTCATCGTCATTAACCATAAACAATCTCAAACAAACCAAGCGTTTTATTCATTTTTGATCATATTTAGTTGCTGGCTGAGCGTCAACACTGGGACGATTTGGGCTTTTGTTGGACCCGTTTTGTTTGTGATAATGGTAATGAAACTCTTAATAGTTTACTGTCGAATGATAAAACATGCTTTCTACATGATCAGTCGACCTAAATAAATCGCAAAATGAACATAATGTAGTTCTACAGGGGACCGATTTGTCCAAAACTCTATTTGTTTCTTATTCTTTTTCAACAGGAATCAAAAGTACTTTTCTATTAATTGTTCATACAGTCACCCAATACACTTGGTATCGTCCATTGGACGTTGAATAGAGTTTTAAGTCTAACACTCAGAAAATAATACATTATTAAGTGAAATTAAATTAAATACTTAACCTACGTGGAATTATATTCTAATGAATTTATTTTCTTGTATTTGTTTATAAAATAACAAGGGCCTGAACAATTCCAATTTACCGGTTATGTTGTTGATGTGCTTTATATTCTACATGGTGTAATTCTTTCTTAGGTTAATGTGGCATGTATGGTGTTGGTTCTTCGACGTCTCCTTGGTACCCGGGCAATGGCCAAACGTAGTGACATCGACAAAATCAAGTATGCATATAATATTTGACATACATGTTAAAGAAAAAACGTATACACTTTAGAAAGACGTATATTTGTAACTAGTAACTAGCAAATCTGTGTAAAATTGTGTAAAAACTAAGCTCAAAAACGTATTTAAATACAGACCTAATAAATTATCGTGTTTGTCATTAACATGTAAACGAAAATTCATTTATTCAATACAAAACAAAGGTCGGGTGTACGGAGCGTATGCATCCTTGTGCCGATATTTGGTATCACTTGGTTGGTCGGAGTGTTTGCTGTCAACGAAGAGACGCTTGTATTACAGTACTTGTTTGTCATCTTTAACAGCATACAGGTAAAACATTTGCTACACAATGTCATGGGGCATTTATATTGAACAAAGATTCAAAGATTGTTCTTCAGATGGTCTTCTTTAAACACCTCTCTGTACCTAGTTACATGTTACCCTCATCGAATGTACATTTCGTTTTCAATTTACATTTCCTTTTGCAGGGATTCCTTATCTTCATTGTTCAGTGCATTCTCGACAAAAAGATTTTTAATGATTTCTACTATTAAATAAATGTTTGGCCAATTGATGATAACATTTTACTTCTGCTTAGTAAAGATCGACGAGAAAACTAATGCTTACCTTTAATATTTTTTATTTATATAAACTTATTGTTGTTATCAGTTTGTCTCTATATTCTTGTTGCGGAAATATTTAAAGTAGGAAATTCATATATGTAGCAAACTTTTAGGAAATAGTATACCGCCAGATTAGGTACTGAAAAGTTATCTGTATATTGCATAGTGTTACCATTATATTATTTAAGGGAATCCACTGAGGTCTGGTCGTGTAACACACTTAATACGAAAATGTTCTAAGCCTATATTTTCTTGTTACCAACGTATTAAGTGCATTAAAACTTATTTTGTGGTACCTTGGGGCGTAAAGTTTGTGTGGGGTGGAGGTAGAAAAGCATTGTGTTGACGGTTGAAGTAGTAGTCAAATTTCAGCAGATCTTTGCCATATATCTATTACAATTGAGTTTAAACTGAATCGCTAGCGAAAGAAAGAAGACATTTAGCGTTTGGGGCATACAAAAGGGTCCGCGGCCGTTAGGAGGGCGCGCGCCGGGTGCGCGCCACCCCAACCCCCCTGGATTCGCTAGTGAACTAGGTGTACAATTGGAATATATCTATTGAACAGGGAAAAGCGTTTCTAACGCTTTTCCGAGATATAATACAAGTTTATAATGAATTGCCAGCCGATAAAAGACATATTAAGGTACCATAAGATCGACTGCTACATGTATGCCCTACACACGTCGACAACAAGAACAAACCGGTTTAGAAAATTTTCTTTTAAAGTGTGTTACACAACCAGACCTCAGTTGAGTCCCTTAAACACGGTGACATGAAGCTTACTTTATGTTTAGGTACAAGAAGTGATCAGGAAGACGCGAGAAAGATATACTACAACAGGAAGCAAGGGCACGACGGCGATTGTAAGTTGTGTTATTGTCTCTTACATTTTATAATGACGTAAGGCTCTATGATAATTATCGTATTGACAGAACGCTTGAAATGACGTCAGAGGTTCCGACAAAAGGTGGGAAAATACGTAACGTCATAACACACAACGTCGTTTGGGCCAATCAAACTGAATTGTTTGTGTATCACTGGTGACGTGCACTTGCAATGTTTGACGTAACGAGCTTCCCCGCCATTTCGTCGGGCATCGGACGTTATTTCAAGTTCTGCCGGTATGTTTTATTATTTCTATGCAGTCCGCTTTCTACGATTCTATACATCTACACGAGTACATTGTACATACAAAATATAAAGCGTAATGACTAGAAACAGGTTTGACAGCGTTGGGTCAACGATGTCTTCGAAAACTTTGCTATCTTTTCAGAAAACAAGTTCGAGGCAAGAAACGAGTTCCACTTTGTAAGGACTCGCTTCCGATCACATGGGAAATGAAAGACCCGATGAAGTGGCCCAACATATTTACGCAGACAATTTGCCTATTTGTTAGAAGAAATTCATTGTTGCTGTACACATAATGTGTTTTCTTGCCATATTTTACATGTTTACGTTAATACTTATTTGGTCAAGTTCTCAATATATGACGTCGACTTTTATTGTTTTATAGTTTTTACTCGGTTTAAGTATAATTTAATCTAAATACGTTTACCTAAATATTGACACTTGACAAATGATCACATTATTATGTTGTGTTTGTTATGATGAAAAACCAAAAAAAAAAATTCTGATTATGACAAAAATATAACACATGTCCAAAATTAAAATGTTGAATGTATCACTTAAAACGTTTTAAAGCACAACTTCGCAAAATAGAAAAGACATACATGTACTATTGTCGACAAAGAAGACCTCATACAGACGTCGCCAGTTTTACGGTTAACCTTTTAATAGATGTATAAACTATCTATATCCTATACTTCAGTTTTGTTTTTTTTAACGTATATTAAATGTTAAAACTATTATTTTAACAAACAATTAAAACAACATTTTTTGTTATATTCTATGATATGGGTGCGTGACAACTGCTTTAATAACGTTTTGACGTTGAAAAGTAGGGAAAAGGGTGTGTGAAAAAGGCAAGTTAGTCATGTTGCCATGACTGCTATTCCATAACCGTTTGATGAAAGTGTTGTGTTTATCTGGAGGTTTACTACAAAAATAATTGCTATTTATGGTTGCTATGCTTGTGTCTTTATATTTTGTAAATCGTAAAAGTTATGAGCACAGTCTCATTATTTATTCTACATCTAATAAATTCATCCAATGAGCGTCCTTTATTTGTACCACGTGACCGTCCAATATTTTCCCGTATTGGATCCAAAAAAGTCCGTCTTTTTTTCGTATTGGACGATTAGGTGCAAGTGCACTTTACCATTGTTTTTCAACGATAAAAGCCGTTGACCGTAAAAAGTATCCGAATGAAAAAACACAACGTCAAGTAAGAGAAATGTAAAACTTTTATTGGACCGTACAATAAGGAATATATATGGAAAAGTCTTTAAACGCTTGAAAAGTCATGCTTCATTTATTAGATGTAGAATAAAAAGGTTATAAGACGTTTTACTGTACAATACGGGATATATTTGGACTCGTACACAGCTTGAAAAGTCATATTGGACTCGCCTAACGGCTCGTCCAATATGACTTTTTAAGCTGTGTACTCGTCCAAATATATTCCCGTATTGTACAGTAAAACGTCTAATAACCTATAATTATAATGTTGTACAGCCTGCGGCCTCAGCCTAATATGACTGTCCTCAGCCCAATACCAAGGCCAATATGAATACAGTTTATTAATAACATTATAATATTAAATGGTCTCTGATACTAATATAGTCCAAAACCATTTACTCTTACCCCATGGGTAGTCCACCAGTACGGCGGAATATTTGTGTTTTTTTCGGTGGGAGATTTGGTTCGCTACCTTGAAGGTCAAGGTCACAGCATGACCT
>Ga0224511_10005043_pt1 | contig 10233 bp, 8 predicted proteins | sample SF_May12_sed_USG_2_FD_169988 | JGI IMG/M metagenome (GOLD analysis project Ga0224511, IMG submission 169988) | Sediment microbial communities from San Francisco Bay, California, United States - SF_May12_sed_USGS_8_1 | ecosystem: Environmental > Aquatic > Marine > Sediment | place: USA... | reverse complement strand
GCGGCTAAAATTTGTTTCAGGCCTTCTTCGATTCGTTTGGCAATTTCGATTTCGCCTTCACGAGTGAGTAGTTCAACGCTGCCCATTTCACGCATGTACATACGCACAGGGTCAGTGGTGCGGCCAAGCTCGGTTTCAATTGAAGTTAATGCTGCAACCGCTTCTTCGGTGACCTCTTCATCGGCTTCACTAATTGAGCCATCGGTGAGTACCCTGGATTCTGCTTCAGGGGCAGATTCACAAACCTGGATGCCCATATCATTAATGGTGTTAATGATGTCTTCAACCTGGGTGGGGTCGACAATGCCTTCGGGCAAGTGATCATTGACTTCGGCATAAGTCAGGTAACCCTGCTCTTTGCCTTTTGCAATCAGTAGTTTAAGCTGTGATTGTTGTTCTTGACCTTTATCTTTTTCGTGCTCTGCCATTGCTGCGCCTGTTGAAATTCATGGGAAACTAACCGAGCCGTGTATTTTACCATTTTCTGGCAGTTTCGGCTAGAGTGCTTTCTGTAGTATAGGTAAGCTTTTTTGTATTGGCTGGTTTCCAGGGTATTTATCTAAGTTTTATTGGTTTATACGGTGTTGAATTGGGTAATATCTGGCTCAATTTTGTCTGTGTGTAAAGTTGAGCTGGCAGAAATGTCCAGTGGATGTTTTTATATTTTTTAGATGAGGATATTGTTATGGTGAGTCTGGAAACGCCAGTATGTGATTTTAATCAGGATATTGTTGATTTTTCTTTGCCGGGTGTTGATGGCAAGCAATGGTCACCTGAGCAGTGTCGAGGTGAAAATGGTTTGCTGGTGATGTTTATTTGTAATCATTGTCCCTATGTGAAATCAATACGCGAGCGTATTGTTCGAGACGTGCGTGAGCTCATGTTATTGGGTATCAATAGTGTCGCGATTATGTCGAATGATCCTTCTGAATATGAGGAGGATTCCTTTGAAAATATGAAATTGATTTCTGAACAATTTGATTTCCCGTTTCCTTATTTAATTGATACAACGCAAGAAGTGGCTAAGGCTTATGGCGCAGTATGTACGCCCGATTTCTTTGGTTATAACAAAGATTTGAAGTTGCAATATCGTGGCCGTCTGGATGCGAGTCGTAAAGAAGCTGCAGCCGAAGATGTAAAACGTGATTTATTTGATGCCATGAAGCAGGTGGCTGAAACTGCTTCTGGCCCAGAAAATCAAATACCCAGCATGGGCTGTTCTATCAAGTGGAAGAGTGAGTAAGCATGACTGTTTTTTCTGGATAACACTATAAAAAGCACCAGAGAATCTTTGATTAAGTTAATTGAATATAGACGCAGGCAAAAATTGTTCATATCTTTCCTGAAGTGAGCGGTAATAGTTGCTCTATTGCTGCGATCTTCAGGAAAGATATGGGCAATTTTAACAAGTCTAAAATAATTGGACTTGATTAAAGCTTCCCTAGCTTGCCCATTGCGCTGAATTAGGGGAAAATACGCGCTTTTCTTTGGCCATGAACAATGCCGTGTAGTGGCTTGTTTTTGATCTCAAGCCATTGATTTACTTGAATTTTTCGTTGCAGTGCTGTGGTTGCTTTAAGCCTTTGCACTGTGGCCCAACAGTTATTAAAACTTAACCGGAGAGCATTATGTCTTCACGTAAAGACCTTGCAAACGCCGTTCGTGCATTGAGTATGGATGCCGTACAGAAAGCTAATTCAGGCCACCCGGGTGCGCCTATGGGTATGGCTGACATCGCTGAAGTATTGTGGAACGACAACATGAACCACAATCCAGCTAACCCTAACTGGAGCAACCGCGACCGCTTCATTCTGTCCAACGGCCACGGCTCTATGCTGATCTATTCACTATTACACCTGACGGGTTACGATCTATCTATTGATGATCTGAAGAGCTTCCGTCAGTTGCATTCAAAAACTCCGGGTCATCCTGAGTATGGTTATGCGCCAGGTGTTGAAACAACCACCGGTCCGTTAGGCCAGGGTATTACCAATGGTGTTGGTATGGCGATTGCTGAAAAGGCATTAGGTCAGCAGTTCAACCAGAAAGGTCACACCATTGTTGACCACAATACATACGTATTCATGGGTGATGGTTGTTTGATGGAAGGTATCTCACACGAAGCCTGTTCTCTGGCCGGCACTTTGGGCCTGGGTAAACTGATTGCATTCTGGGATGACAACGGTATTTCTATCGATGGTCACGTAGAAGGCTGGTTCTCTGATGACACACCAAAACGTTTCGAGTCTTACGGCTGGCACGTGATTGCTGATGTTGATGGTCACGATCCTGAGGCTATCGCTAAAGCTGTTGAAATGGCTAAAGCCATGACTGATAAGCCCACCATGATCTGCTGTAAAACAACCATTGGTTTTGGTTCACCCAACAAGGCTGGGTCACACGCCTGTCATGGTGCACCATTAGGTGAAGAAGAAATTAACCTGACTAAAGCAGCGCTAGGCTGGGATCACGGTCCTTTCGAAGTGCCTGCTGATGTTTACGCTGGTTGGGATGCGAAAGAAAAAGGTGCTGCTGCTGAAGCGGCATGGAATGACAAATTCGCAGCTTATAAAGCTGAATACCCTGAGCTGGCTGCTGAATACGAACGTCGTATGGCTGGCGATATGCCTGCTGACTGGGCTGCTAAATCTGCTGAGTACATTGCTTCTGTTAACGCTGATGCCAAGAGTCCTGCTACACGTCAGGCTTCACTAGCGGCTATCGAAGCCTACTCACCCATGTTGCCTGAGTTGTTTGGTGGTTCTGCTGACCTTGGTTGTTCTAACCTGACGGAATGGTCTGGTTTCAAACCTATGGATAATAGCGAAGTATCTAACTACATTCGTTACGGTGTACGTGAGTTTGGTATGTCAGCCATCATGAACGGTATTTCATTGCACGGTGGTCTGACTCCATTCGGTTCAACCTTCCTGATGTTCTCTGAGTACGCGCGTAACGCATTGCGTATGGCTGCGCTGATGAAAATCCGCAGCATCTTCGTATTTACCCATGACTCTATCGGTCTGGGCGAAGACGGCCCTACCCATCAGCCAATCGAGCAGATTCCCACGCTACGTATGATTCCTAACATGGCTGTATGGCGTCCTTGTGATGCGGTTGAGTCTGCGGTTGCATGGCAACAGGCGGCGGAGCGTAAAGACGGTCCTTCATGTTTGATCTTCTCACGTCAGAACCTGCCTCATAACGAGCGTACTGATGCACAGATCGCCGATATCACCAAGGGTGGTTATATCCTGAAAGATTGTGACGGTACACCTGATGCAGTCATTATCGCAACGGGTTCAGAAGTAGCGCTGGCGACAGGTGCTGCCGATGCTATGGGTAAAAACATCCGTGTTGTTTCAATGCCATCTGTTGATGCCTTTGAAAAACAGGATGATGCTTACCGCGCTGCTGTACTGGGTAATGGTATTCCTACTGTTGCTGTTGAAGCAGCAGTAACAACTGGCTGGTACAAATATGCTGATGCTGTTGTTGGTATCGACCACTTCGGTGAGTCTGCGCCTGCTGATCAACTGTTCAAAGAATTTGGCTTCACCGTTGAAAACGTGGTGAAAGCGGTTGAATCTGTATTGTAAAAAATTTTAGTAATTATTAAAAAATCTGGAGAAAAATATTATGACTATTAAAGTCGGTATTAACGGTTTTGGCCGTATTGGTCGCATGGTGTTCCGTGCTGTATATAACGAATTCAACGATATCGAAATCGTAGGTATTAACGATTTACTGGACGCTGACTACCTTGCTTACATGCTGAAGTACGATTCAGTTCATGGCCGTTTCGGTGGTGAAGTTTCTTATGAAGAAGGCGCAATGATTGTTGACGGTAAGAAAATCCGTTTGACTGCTGAGCGTGATCCTGCTGACCTGAAATGGGGTGACGTAGGTGCAGATATCGTTATCGATTGTACTGGTTTCTTCCTGACTGAAGAAAGCTGTCAGAAACACATCGATGCAGGCGCTGGTAAAGTTGTTCAGTCTGCTCCTTCTAAAGACGGTACTCCAATGTTTGTATACGGTGTTAACCACACTGAATACGCTGGTCAGAAAATTGTTTCTGCAGCTTCATGCACCACTAACTGTCTGGCACCAATGGCGAAAGTTATCAATGACAAGTGGGGCATCAAACGTGGTTTGATGACGACTGTTCACGCTGCAACTGCAACTCAGAAAACTGTTGACGGTCCTTCAATGAAAGACTGGCGCGGTGGTCGCGGTATCCTGGAAAACATCATTCCATCTTCAACAGGTGCTGCTAAAGCTGTAGGCGTTGTACTACCTGAGCTGAATGGCAAACTGACTGGTATGGCTTTCCGCGTGCCTACTTCAGACGTTTCTGTTGTTGACCTGACTGTTGAGCTGAATAGCGAAGCTTCTTATGATGACATCTGTGCTGCAATGAAAGCTGCTTCAGAGTCTGGCGACATGAGCCGCACTTTGGGTTACACAGACGAAAAAGTTGTTTCAACTGACTTCCGTGGTGTTGGTTTCTCATCAATCTTTGATGCTGAAGCAGGTATTGCTCTGGACGGTACTTTTGTGAAACTGGTTTCATGGTATGACAATGAGTACGGTTACACATGTAACATGATGCGTTTTGTAGAGCACGTAGCAGCAAACTAAAATAAGCGGATCTTTTGTCAGGGAGCGGCGTTGCGCTTCAAATTTAAAATACTCACGTACCAGGTGTACGCTCCGTTTTTAAATTCGAACCGCGCCTTGCTCGCGAACAGAATCTCGCTTATTTGCTACTTAAGTAGCTTTTTATTTAAGTAGTGAAAAAGATGATTTTGACCAGCCCGGTGATCCGGGCTGGTTAATTTATAAGAAAAAGTGTTTTGAGAGTTTTTTGTTAAGTTAAAAATATTTAACAAACAATTTTTAAATTTACAGAAATATTTTAGGAGTTAAACATGTCTTTCATTAAGTTGACTGATCTCGACCTTGCGGGTAAGCGTATTTTGATTCGTGCTGACCTGAATGTGCCTGTTAAAGATGGCAAAGTAACATCAGATGCACGTATTACTGCCTCAATGCCAACCATTGCACTGTGTGCTAATGCAGGCGCTAAGGTCATGGTCATGTCTCATCGTGGTCGTCCTGAAGAAGGTAAGGTTGATGAAGAAAACTCAATGGCGCCCATTGCAGAAAATATGGCAGAAAAATTGGGTAAGGATGTTCGCTTAATTAAAGATTATCTGGATAACGCACCGGAAGTGGCTGAAGGCGAAGTTGTACTGCTGGAAAATGTTCGTTTTAATGCTGGCGAGAAAAAAGATGATGAAGCATTGTCGAAGAAATATGCGTCTTTATGTGACATCTTTGTAATGGATGCATTTGGTACTGCACATCGTGCACAGGCTTCAACGCATGGCGTTGGCGTCCAGGCTCCCGTTGCCTGCGCTGGTTTACTATTATCCAGTGAGCTTGATAGTCTGGCTAAGGCGCTGGCTGAACCAGCTCGTCCAATGGTGGCTATCGTTGGTGGTTCTAAAGTTTCTACTAAACTGACCGTGCTTGAGGCACTGTCTGAGAAGGTGGATCAGCTGGTTGTTGGCGGTGGTATCGCAAACACTTTCCTGAAAGCTATGGGTCATAACGTAGGCAAGTCTTTGTGTGAGGATGATCTTGTTGATACTGCTAAGGCGTTGGTAGAAAAAATGAAGGCACGTGGTGCGAACATTCCTATTGCAACTGATGTTGTGTGTGGTAAAGAATTTTCTGAAACTGCAGAAGCAACCTTGAAAGCGGCGGGTGATGTAGAAGATGATGATATGATTTTTGATATCGGCCCTGATTCTGCCAAAGAGCTGGCGGATATTATTGCTAAAGCAGGCACTATTGTATGGAATGGTCCTGTAGGTGTATTTGAGTTTGACCAGTTTGGTGAAGGTACTAAAACTGTATCAATGGCGATTGCTGACTCCAAAGGTTTCAGTCTGGCGGGTGGTGGCGACACTATCGCAGCGATTCAGAAATATGATATTTATGACCAGGTGTCATATATCTCTACAGCAGGCGGTGCATTCCTTGAATATCTTGAAGGTAAAACATTGCCTGCAGTTGCCATGTTGGAAGCACAGGCAGCGAAGAAATAGAAACGCAGAATACGGAGCACATGGTGTTCCGTATTCATTTTAAGAGGTAATAATGCGTAGAACAAAAATAGTTGCGACACTGGGGCCGGCCACTGATGACATTGATATTGTCGATGAGCTGATTAATGCTGGTGTTGATGTTGTTCGACTGAATTTTTCTCATGGTTCACATGAGGAGCAAAAAAAGCGTGCTGAGATGGTGCGCGAAAGCGCAGAAAGATTAGGTAGAGTTGTTGGTGTGCTGGCGGATATGCAGGGTCCAAAAATTCGCACCGAACGTTTTGCCGATAGAAAAGTAAATTTGGTTAAGGGTCATAAATTTACGCTTGATGCTGATATGGACCCATTAGCTGGCACTAAAGATGCGGTGGGTATTACCTACAAGAGCCTGGTGGATGATGTTAAACCGGGCAATACTTTGTTGCTTGATGACGGCCGTATGACCATGGATGTTGAGAGCGTTGAAGGCTCGAAGATTCATTGTGTTGTTACACAAACAGGGCCATTGTCAGATAAAAAAGGTATTAACCTGTTGGGTGGAGGCTTATCTGCGCCAGCACTGACTGATAAAGATAAAGAAGACATCAAGGCAGCGGCAGATATACAGGCTGATTATGTAGCAATATCATTTGTTAGCAGTGCAGCAGATGTAGTTGAAGCAAGAAAGCTTTTGCGTGATGCTGGTGGTTATGGCGGCATTGTTGCAAAAGTAGAAAGAGCTGAAGCGCTGGAAGTTATCGATGAGATCATTGAGGCTTCCGATGCGATCATGGTTGCGCGTGGTGATCTTGGTGTTGAAGTGGGTGATGCTGAGTTACCCGCTATCCAGAAGGATTTGATTAGCCGTGCGCGTGCGATGGATACTATTGTAATCACAGCGACACAGATGATGGAATCGATGATTGAAAATCCGATTCCAACACGTGCTGAAGTTTTTGACGTCGCTAATGCTGTTCATGATGGAACTGATGCAGTGATGCTATCGGGTGAAACCGCCGCGGGTAACTACCCCGTTAAGGTGGTTAATGCAATGAGCCGTATTTGTGAATCAGCAGAGCAGCATCCAAGAGTGATGAAGTCGTCTCATCGTTCACACCTGATGTTTGATCGTGTTGACGAAGCAATAGCGATGGCGACGATGTACACGGCGAACCATTTGAATGTAGACGCTATTGGTGCATTGACTGAATCGGGTTCAACCGTATTATGGATGTCACGAATTAGTTCGGGTATTCCGATTTATGCATTGTCTCCTCTGGAAAAGACCCGACGAAAGGTTAGTTTATATCGAGGTGTATATCCGATTAGTATCGACTTCGAACAAATTGGTAAATTCAATATTAGCTCCAAGGTGGCTAATTTGTTGAGTGACAGGGAAGTTGTTGAGGAAGGCGATCAAATTATTATCACTCGGGGTGATTTCCTGGGTGAAGAGGCGGGCGGTACCAATGCAATGAAAATTGTGACTATTGGTGACGTGCGTGTTACAAAAGATTAATTATTAATTAGGAGGTTATAACCATGGCTTTAATTTCATTACGCCAACTACTGGATCATGCCGCTGAGAACGACTACGGTATGCCAGCATTTAATGTAAACAACATGGAGCAGGTGCATGCCATTATGCAGGCTGCTGACGAAACTGATAGTCCAGTTATCATGCAGGGTTCTGCGGGTGCTCGCTCTTATGCAGGCGAACCATTCCTGCGTCACCTGATTTCTGCGGCTATCGAAATGTACCCACACATTCCAATCGTAATGCACCAGGATCACGGTTCAGAGCCAGCTGTATGTTTGCGTTCTATCCAGTCTGGTTTCTCATCAGTAATGATGGACGGTTCATTGATGGCGGATATGAAGACACCATCTTCGTTTGAATATAACGTTGAAACTACCAAAGAAGTTGTAAAAATGGCTCACGCAGGCGGTGTTTCAGTTGAAGGCGAACTGGGTTGTCTGGGTTCACTGGAAACGGGTGAAATGGGCGAAGAAGACGGCCACGGTGCTGAAGGTAAACTGGATATGGATCAGTTGCTGACAGGTGTTGATGAAGCGGCTGACTTCGTTGAACAAACGGGTGTTGACGCGTTGGCGATTGCTATCGGTACTTCACACGGCGCTTACAAATTTACCCAGGAGCCTACCGGCGAAATTCTGCGTATTGATCGCATCAAGGAAATCCACGCTAAGCTGCCAAATACTCACCTGGTAATGCATGGTTCATCTTCAGTGCCACAGGACTGGTTGAAAATTATCAACTCTTACGGTGGTGACATGGGTCAGACCTACGGTGTACCTGTTGAAGAAATCGTTGAAGGCATCAAGTCTGGTGTTCGTAAAGTTAACATCGATACAGACCTGCGTATGGCTTCTACTGGTTCTATTCGTAAGCACCTTGCTGATAACCCATCAAACTTTGACCCACGTAAATTCCTGAAAGAATCTACTGCGGGTATGAAGGCTATCTGTAAAGCACGCTTCGAGGCATTTGGCGCTGCCGGTAATGCTTCTAAAATCACTCCTGTGTCTCTTGAAGGCATGATTGATTTTTACAAATAAGCAAACAGTAATCACTGTATAAGAAGGGGAACATTGTTCCCCTTTTTTATATTTAAAAGAGAGGTTAATATGTCTGAAGAATTACAAATTGAAGATCAGGTTGTTGGTGAAGGCGAAGAAGCTACCCCAGGTATGAACGTAGAAGTTCATTACACTGGCTGGTTAACTGATGGCGCTAAATTCGATTCAAGTCTTGATCGTGAACAAACTTTTAATTTCAAACTGGGTGCTGGCCAGGTAATCCAGGGCTGGGATCAGGGTGTTGCTGGTATGAAAGTGGGTGGCACACGTAAACTAACTATTCCACCAGGTATGGGTTATGGCGCTGCAGGTGCCGGTGGTGTAATTCCACCGAATGCGACACTGGTATTCAAAGTGGAATTGATTTCTGTAAGTTAAATCGACCAAACTGTTCTTATCTAAAAGGCTGTGAATTTATTCATAGCCTTTTTTGTTTTTCGGAAATATTAGAAAAATATCTATGGTCGAGATGACGGTGTTTAGTGTTTTTGTCATTTCGAATGCATGTAAGAAATCTTGCTTTTATTTCCTGGTATCTCTTGAAGTTATAGCGTTTGTGAATAATTAGCCAGGTCCTCAATTACTTCATATTTATTTTGTGCATGTCCAATCGTATAGATAGGAGTATCAATATATTGACGCAAATCTTCAGTATTATTCATACCGCTATTTTCCTGCGGATCTTTGCCATTAAGAACAACTGCTGCTAGTTTTAATCCACGACTGGAAATTGCTTCGACCGTGAGTAAAATCTGGTTGATGCAGCCAAGTCTGTCCTCGGCAACCAGTAGTATTGGCAGCTGAAGTGCTTCAGCCAAATCTGCATTGAGTCCATCATCGGCCAGTGGCGAATAAAAGCCACCTGCACCTTCTATTATTAAAAAGCCATCACCTGTGTGTTGGCATGCCTGCGTTAATTGCTTGATGCTGATGGTTTGGTTTTCAAGATGGGCAGCGCGTACGGGTGAGAGTGCTGCCTTAAATCGGTAAGCGCAGACAGTAGATAAATCGCCATTAAAAGCAGCGGCCTGCTTTAGAGTTAATGCATCAGCAGGAACGAGTTCCCCATCTATATTTTTACAGCCAGATTCAACTGGTTTTTTTGGAATAACCCTGGTGTCATTTCTGACTAATTGTGCTGCCAGTAAGCTGGCAACATAAGTTTTGCCAACGTCAGTATCCGTGCCTGTGACAAAAATGCCGTGCATGATTTTTACTGGGTGAGCAGTTGTTTTGCCTGCTGGTATTTTTCAGCTGTTTTCTGAATTACATCATCGGGTAGTGTTGGACCCGGAGCAGTTTTATTCCAGTCCAGTGTTTCCAGATAGTCACGTACGAACTGCTTGTCAAAACTGGGCGGGCTGATGCCGGGCTGGTACTGTTCAGCAGGCCAGAAGCGTGATGAATCAGGCGTTAGCACTTCATCGATTAAAGTCAGCGTGCCGTTTTTATCCAGGCCAAACTCAAATTTGGTGTCGGCGATAATAATGCCACGTTCCAGTGCGTGAGCAGAAGCTTGCTTATACAATAACAA
>Ga0224511_10005042_pt1 | contig 10233 bp, 6 predicted proteins | sample SF_May12_sed_USG_2_FD_169988 | JGI IMG/M metagenome (GOLD analysis project Ga0224511, IMG submission 169988) | Sediment microbial communities from San Francisco Bay, California, United States - SF_May12_sed_USGS_8_1 | ecosystem: Environmental > Aquatic > Marine > Sediment | place: USA... | reverse complement strand
AAATGAAAGGTATCTTTATGAAATCACTTTGTTTTATTTCATTGAAATGTCATTGATTGATATACAAAAAGTAAAATGGGTTTCAATTAAGCTTTCTATGAAAATAGAAGTGAGGTTGATTTTTTCATATTTTTGAAACAGTCCATTTTCGGTGTGGTTAAGGGTATGCTTGTTTAGAAGGCTATAACTTTGTCAAAAATAAAGTTTCCTTAATGAAGTAAAGTTTTTTATTTAATTTATGGATTATATATTGTAAATATAATTTTTAATTAAAGAAGAAATAATAAATAAAAAATGGCCTGGCATTGCTACTAACAAGCGTTAGTTTTTTGATAAGTATATTCTGCATTGAAAATATGCGTATTTATACAGACCTCCTACAATGATCGAATTTCAAACTAACGATTCTTGCATTAAACTACAGATGCATAATTGCTTTGACCACGCTTTCTCATGAGTTCTTTGCCCCTAGGGTTCAATGATTTTTAATGAAGGTCTTTTAAATAGCATGAGTTTGGAAAAGAAAGTGTAGAAACTTGGTAAAGAAATAGTCTGAGAAAGGTCGCACATAAGTATAGCTATTTATCTTAAGGACGTCAGGAGTAGGGACGTACATACGTATGTTAAGAAATGTCTTGGACAACCACAACAAAACCTAGTAAATCACATTGTCGACCATGGGGCCCTTAATCCTACCGAGACTTTGTCAAGTGACTTATTTGCATAAATAACTTATACCAGTATACGTTAATAAGAAGACATCTAAAATTGAGAACGGCGTGCGTTAAAACCCCATTTACCCATAACGCATCAATACACAGACACTGAAAAATACAACAACTTTCTCATCAAGGCTTGGAAGCATCTTTATTAAATATAGTTACGTCACTTTGACTGAATTCTGCTTTATATCCAACATATATATGACGCTATGTAGAAAGGCAAGTGACCGATCGATGACGTTGCCTGTTCCGAGCGACAGGTATTAAATTGACCAGAAAGTGACCGACAAAGGCTGGTCAGTTCATATTATGTTTCTGCGAGTAATGCTGGTTATGAGTGGTGTCGAGAATGTAAGTATGCCCTTATTTGAAGTCGTTTGACATTATATTTAACTGTTAAATACCGAAGTGTAGTAAATGTTGATACCTGCAATGATTATGTTTTGTTTTCTATTTATTTCCGATCTAAATAGGACTTTGTTCTTGTTACACACTGCAATAATATAATAAATAAAAAATGTACGTTTTATTAAATCTGTTGTGTGCAAGGTTTGAGTTGAAATCATGATCTTCAATGTAATGTAATCTCTCTCAGATCTCTCTCAGAATTAAATACTATAATACGAAATAATATAACAGTCTGTGTCATCCTATAATAACAGTATGACAGTATTTGCCATGACATATGCAATATAAATGATATGCCCGGCTTTTATTAAATAACTTTCAAAACGCAAAATTGTTCATCATTTGTGTTATAACATATAGGACAATGCATATGACCAAAGTTTGTTTTGATAGTTTTGTCCTACGATTGCCCCTTTCATATATATATGTAATGTAATGCATCATTCCGCGTCGTCCAAAACTGTTTCCTTTTCATATAGAAATGTACAGATTTTACCAACTAATATCTTATGTGTTTTACATTGCTTAAATATATTCGTAGTAACATTATGGAACAACCTAATTTAATTTGCAACTACAATGTCAACTTTAGCAACGTTGCAATGTTTTCTATGCATTAAAAACTACTTAGTCTAGCAGCAATCCGAATCTCTTTCGCATCTTGTAGCTTTGTACCAAATGATATATAAATAAAAAATACATACTAACAGTTTGCACTCACATTGAAGTTTACTTGACAATAAAATGGAAACAAAACCATGATTGCTTGCATTATGGCTACAACCAACTATGCTGCATGTTGGTGTGCGTGGTTGTGCTGACAAATTGCAGACTTACTCTGTATCAACTTCAGCTAGCATAAACATGTTGAAACATTTATACGCCAAATATGCCAATATGACAATGCTAACATCTTTACAAAACACGAAACAAACTAAAATATAATGAACAAACGCAGCTTTGTACTTAGTTAACTAAGACAATACTGAATATAGGTCATTGTGTGCTTCAGAGAACTGAAGATAACGGCCATTAAATTGATTTTCGGAAGTAATACTTGGCTCTAGTGCTCATTGAGTATGACACCAACCGCTTATTGGTACATGTATACACATATAGACAATTGATGTGTTTTCAAAACGGTTACATTGGTACGACTGGCGTAGTTATAACGCCAACAACGGTATGGGTCCTAATCAGGTGATCATAAAGAAATTGATCAGCCTGTATATATACATTTTAGACGTTCTTTGGTTTGTTTTCTAGTGTGTTTTTCTTATATGTATGTATGTTTTGTACAACTGTGAAATAACAACCGTAAATATTGCAAAGAGATGTCTAAATTGTAGACCACATTTGACTTGGACCGCATCAAATTATATCTAATAGACCAACTTTATGACCAACTATGTTCTATGATAAATTTGCGATTAATTGCAAAGGCTTGCGAGCGATTGAAAACAAGCTGACCAGAAAATTGACCGGCGTCGATTACCGGTAGATAATTTCATGGCGACTTTATTCACGTAATGTTGTTTCATTTGACGTGCCTAGCTGTACTCGACTTATCTACAGTAAAGACAACACGATATTGGCAGCGTTATTTAAGTGTTTTAGTTTCAGAATTTTAATGCTCGTCGTTCCTACGAGTTAGCCGCTTTGAAAGACGCTGGAAAACAAAAGCCTGTGCGTGTTATTTTTTGAAGTAGTTTACGAGTTGTGCCACGCACAAAAATACCAAAGCGTTACATTACATTACAACACATAGCATAAAACAAAATATTGGAAACCTAACAATGCAGCATTACATCGTCTGGCATGCTTTATGATAACAAACACAGTGTATCGTTTTCCCCTAAGATGATACAATTTAAGGTTCCGTCATATTTGAAAATCAGTAATATTACGTACCGTAACATATCTGCTATAAATCATGTATGTCGAGAAAAGCAATGTTGTGTAAGTCTATTATTTGGCATATCTTACAATTAATAGCTTTTTCATAATTCTATACTGAAGTAAGGATTTTGTCGTATTTATACAGACCTCTTAAAATGATTCAAAATTCAAACGATTATTTAATTAAATTACAGATGCAAAATTGTTTTGACCACGGTTTTTCTTCAGGGACATAAACAAAGACGGAAACAGAGTCAATAACTAAAATAAAGACATAGATTATAAACGCATGAGAAAAATACCTTTCTTCAACCAGACTATAACAGCTACATTAGCGTGGGTGGTCAGACTGAAGTCCTTGCCCCTAGGGTACTAACATTATATTAAATTTGAGACACAAACAAATGTTATAATGCTGTGATGTTATGTTCAATGATTGGTAATGAAGGTCTTTTGAATAACAAGAGTGTGGAAAAAAGTCAGTAGAAACTTTAATAAAGCAATTGTCGGGAAAAGGTTGCACAAACGTATGAAAATAATATAGCTATTTATTTTAAAAACGGCATGAATTGGGTCGTAGAAACTTATGTTAAGAAATGTCTTAGACAACCACAACAAAGCATGGTAAATCACATTGTCTGCCATGGGGCCCTGACATCTACCGAAAGTTTGTCAAGTGACTGATTTGCATAAATCACTTATACTGGTATAAGTAAGTAAGAAGACATCTAAAGTTGTGAACGGCGTTCGTGAAAACCACATTTACCCATAATGCATCGATACACAGACACTGATAACTTTCTCAGCAAGGCTTCGAATCATCTTTTTTGTTATCAAATATAGTTACGTCACTATGACTGAATTCTGTTTCATAACCAACATATATATGACGCTATGTTGAAAGGCAAGTGACCGATCGATGACGTTGCCTGTTGCGAGTGACAGGTATTGAATTGACCGGAAATTGACTGACAAAGGCTGGTCAGTTAAAATGTTTCTGCAAGAAATGCTGGTGTCGTAAGTCTGCCCGTAATTGACGTCGTTTGACAGTTGTAATAAATTGATACATACCGTGGTGTAAAACATGTTGATGCTTGCGTTGTAATATGTAAATGGTTTGTTCATTTACAAGCTGAATTGGCCTTTGTTCTTGTTAAACACTTCAATAATATAAACGTTTTATTGAATCTGCTTTGTACAAGCTTAAATCCTGTGTCAATGTTTTCTTGGGGCTTCTTTGAGAAACTAATACAACAAATGAACCGAGCACCTAGTAACTGCGCCACGAAGCCAAAAACGTTAGGCAGTGAGAGTATAGTTATAGTTATAGTTATAGTTATAGTTATAGTATAGTTATATCTTACGCAAAGCGCCGTTTACACCAGTCGCTCAGGACATAACAGCTTTAAACTAGTTGTTGCAACATCACGCAATTTTTATTCCATGTGTGAGAGTATTTTGTTACAATTCACTGTGTTAATTTCCTAATGGTGGCGTAATGAGAAGGTGTAAGAAGGTGACGTATTTCAGAAAGCATGTTAGAAGTGTAGAAAGGAGGGTAGGGGTAAACGAGGAGGGAGGAAGTAAACAGGATAGGAGTTATAGGGGGTGTTAGAAGTGGAGGACTGCCTGTTCTAAGAGCAAAACGGGTTAGAAGGAAAGTGGTCGGTGTTATATGTAATATTTGGAACTTTATAGGGACGCATTTAACTACAATTCTTACATTTTAGTAATAACATCAGTAATGTGGACAGTATTTTATAATGTCTACAAAATTCACTTCGTTAAACTATAACTCTTTTTTCAATAGCTTTAAGATGTTTCTGTTAGCACGTTAAGAGGTCTGTACTGAGTACTGTTTACAGCCACTAGGCGGCGACACATTGTTTTAAATTAGTTTAATGCAAGGGGCCAAACCAACAGAAAATAGACTAATAAGTGGTTTTCTAATCTCGGAGTGATGTAAATACGTTGGCGTGACAGCTAAGTTGCCTTTACGGAAGTAGCTCTCTTTGTAATAGTTTGTGGCGCTTTTAGCGGAGACAACCACGATTGTAGGTTGTCACGCGCGCTGATGGGCCTGTAGCGCAAGTTGTGTTATTTGTTGTATAAGATCTTAAAGACAATACCGTTCCTACAAGTTCACTTTGAAAGTCTAAACAAACACACTGATTAGAAACCGTGGATTAACGTATGAGGAAAGTTTAAAATACATTGCCTAATTGTTTTCGTCTTCAGGTGGAAAAATACTAAGAGTTGACTTGTTGTGTGAAAATTTAAAGTCAAGCACGCCATTTATTTTATATAAATGATACTATACACCGGTTCCTGTAACATTTTGCATTTTTAAATATGACAGTTCCGGTTTATATATGTATCGAATATTTTTACTCCCAAGAAAAATATCTTTTTATATTATTTCAATATTATATGCAAAAAGTACTAAACTTGTCGCATCTCACTATTTTTATATTCGCTTATTATTTTCAGAAGAAAAGTATGACTGTTAGTTTAACCCCCTAGGGTATGTCACAAGTGATACTAAAACGTTGATTTGTCAGTGCAATGTCAATTGGCCAATAGTTAACTACTTCGCCGGTGCGTTTTACTCCCGAAACAGTGTTGACAGATGACAATAGAAAACTGTTTTTTTTTAATTTTTAAAATTATAGTTCATTTAGAGTTGCTAAAACATATCGATGAACGCTGAATATGTAAATATAAAGAATAATTCCTATATTTATGGTATATAATGTGTATTGACGTTTACAAAGGTACTTTTAACGTCACTATAATTTTTTGGAAAGAATAACCTCACTCTGAGTGTATATATCATAAACATAAAAATATTTCTTTTGTCCATGGTTTATAGGCAATATGAGCACATATATTGGAACGATTCTATGAATTATGAACTGAGAGTGGCGTTGTTAACTCAAAAATGCAAAGGTTTTTATCACCTAAATGAAATAACAAAGAATTGGTTTTACCAAACCATGTTGTTGAAATATATATGTCGTCACTTAATTGTTAAGGGTAGTTATTTTTCATTGTTTTACTTCCCCCTTAATACGTAAAACATTGAACCGGTTTAATCTTGTTTTAAAAATGAAATAATACAAATGGTAAACGGGTCGCCTTGTGATTTTTTAAAAGGTCATAGTTCTTATATGGTATTATATTAATGATTCTGTATGTGTGTTTCATTCACAGTTCGTAGTCATTAATTAAAGAAAGTGTCAAGAAGTTGGATTTAACCCACGTGTTTCATTTTGCACGCCGCGTACACATATTGATTCTGCTGACAAGATAATGATACAGGCGATATCAATGTTAAGTGACATTATCGTCTGATATTCAATATTTTTTGGTTTAATTTAACATAATTGCCCCTTATAAACACATTAAGCGCTTAAACCCTATTATCATTAAGACATTATCTCCACGATAAACATTCCAACTCGTGCTAGTAGGATGGGTGGTAATGTAACGATTAACAAATGAGTTTCCTTTGGAATTTTAATTAAACAATATAAGTTATATCAACGCACATTGTCAAAATCTTATGTATACATTATATTAAAGAGGTGCAAAATCGGTTTAAACATTTATTGTGAGGTGAGAAGTAAACTTTAAGCTGGAACGCGACACAACATGGTATGCAGACAACTAATCATTTGCGTTAAATATTTTCCTTTACAATTTACATGTGACGTTTTTTTTAATTTAAATGTTCTCCTTCCATTTAGCGTTTTGTGTTGTTACTGTAATATATGTCCCGTTGTCAGGATTCTCTGTAGAGATGATTTCTTCTATAACGTACTCCAATAAGCGATCACAAAAGCTTCTAGTTTTACAAATGTATTCAATCCGTATAATACAGTCAATGCATCATTTAAACATCAACGTACATAAATGTGAAGGTGTGCAGCATAACAAAGCTGAAACATACTTGATGTTGGATTTAAAGTTACTATAATAATGAATTAATCTTTTAATAACTGTTTCTACAGAACATTTCCTACCATATAGAATGAGGGGTTTCTTGAGTTTACTGTTGGTTAAAGGTTTAAGACTTAGAAGTCAATGACCGAGGTACCGAGTGTATGATGCTGCGCAGTATTTTAGTCAGTCGTTTTAGGATTCCTACATTTAGAAGTCTCGACTAATCAGCGAGCATATAGGAAATCCTAAACCAATGAATCGAGTCGCCGAAGCGCCATTTTCCTAAACGGTGTTTTGGAATCCTTAACCGTATTTCGGAATCATAAAAGCACATAGTAAGTGGATAATATGATATGATGCAGTATTATAAAGCAATAATATTAAAATGTAAGAAATTAATATATCATATAAGTCATTAAAAATGTTGTATTTAAAAGGCTTTAACGGTTTAACATCAATAATAACACAGCCATGTTATAGTATCTTTAGGATAACTCAGCATTAGGAAATAGTTCCCAAACATTTGCAACTGGAGCTCAATTACATTACATGCAAACAACAAATGCATCCTAATTGTAATAATTAAAGTGAAAACAAATGTTATGCACTCGAACGAATTAACAAGTATTAGCATTATTGTGCAAATGGACACGTAGGTCATATTCCTATACAGCTTAGACACAATGACAACGTAAAGAAATATGGAGGGCTAATTTGTAATTTACAAAAGAATTCTTTGGGCAAAAAATGGATGATTAACAGGTATTCAGAGTGTGTTAATGATATCAACAATGTTTGTTAGATTAAAGCAAATACAGGCATATTATGAGGTGATAAAAGTGTGCATGGTACATTACACTACAGTTTATGATATCAGAAATACTTGTAGCTTTAAATTTGTTTTTCACGATGAGACAGTACAAACTTTGTTGAGTTACTTTTGGTTTTGTTAATAGTGTGCTTTAAATAAGAACCCATTGGAAGTCACTTCAGTTTGTAGACATAGACAGACAGAGCATCTATTTGAAACGTATTCTTTTATTATGTCGTATTTACTGTTTCTCGTCAACACACTCTTTTAAATGCGCCTGTACGATTTTTAATCAACATATGTCTTTCAACAATGTCTGTGTTTTTTTATTGAACATGGTTTCTCCTGACGAAGCATCGGGGAGCATTTTTGTATCTTCGGGAATGACGTGGATCGGGATTGAAACCGGAAACCTCCGCTCACACAGAAATGCTTCATCTCTAGACAACTGCGGTAACAATAAAAGTTGCATACAAAGGGTTGCACCGCGACTTATCAATGCATTGCTAGTGCTTTTTCTCACTAAAAGCAGAGCATCACATAGAATAAATCCTTTTCAAAGCTCTCTCAAAATTAAATACAATAATATAGCAAAATATATTATTCTGTGTCCTCTTATAAAAAACACCTGTGTATCACGCCACTGTACATGTACGAGATAATGATGATAAGCATAAGTTACTGTATACAGCCACTTAAAATTAGGTTTCAACATTTATGAGTATATAAACTATTTTGAACATCCGCAATTTTATAATATCTTACATGATATACAATTCCTTATAATAATATTATATAGTAAGGTTATAACTTAAGCGGGATAAAACAATAGTAGAAGAAAAGTAAACTAGAATATATTGTCATAGGTATAAACTATGGCATCGAATATGCTGATTGCGCATAATTTATCAGCATAAGTACTATAAAAGAACGTATAACACAAATAATGCCTTGCTTTCATCCGTCACCTCTATCATGAAGATTCGCGTGGGCGGTCAGGTATTGGCCCTGACACAGAGGACACTATACTATATGATACTATATTCAATCAATACGCAAAAGGATTATAACATTAATATCGTTGATGATCTATGCATTCTTGTGAAGGTTTTCCTAATATAAGACTGGTTACGAAAGAAACTGCAAGCATTCTTTACACAAATCAAACACAAAAAATATGAATGCAGTCGTTTAACGTACACATGTCTATTTAGATATGCCTTAGACGACCGCATAGACGGCTTGTACGGTCATGTATTGACTGTCACGATATCTTGACGTCCTATATGTTTTTTCGTCGAATAACTTATTTGCATAATTCACTTACAAATACTTTAACGCAGGAATCAGAATCAGTGTATTTGCAGAATGGGCTTCCTCGGGCATTTCCCCTTTCTCTCTGATTAATTCACAAAGCACAGTCTATTCGTGTTGTATCTATGGACAGCCAGTATCACAACAACACAGTAACACATTCGGACATAGTTACATATAATTAGGCTTTAAAAACAATCAGGTCACACTGACTGATTCCTGATTTACAGCAAACACTAACCTGGAATGATGAAGCTATATGAGTGATCGATCGATAGCGGTGTACGTTGCGAGCGCCAGGCAACAAGTTGACCGGAAATTGACCGACGAAAGCTGGCTATTTCATATAATGAGTGGTGCTGGGGATGTAATTATACGCGCATTTTACGCCGTTTGAAAGATGTTTCAACTAAAAACATACTGATATGATAATATGCAACAGTAATGTTCAACAACAAAGTGTTGTACTTTCAAGCATATACAAAACTATAGTATTTGTCATGGGGTTTGCAATATAATTGATTTGCCCAGGAATAACGGCTTTTATTTAATAACTTTCAAAACCCATACAATATGAAATCAATAATTTGTGTTATAACATGAACTACATTGCATATAGGTTTTCTTTATTATTTGCCTTACGTTTGCCCCTTACATATATTTCGTATGTTTTGACCCCTATTTATATAGTAATTTACAGAATTTACAAAAAAAATATATTGTGTGGTTTACAACACTTAAAAAATCTTAATAACATTATGGAACAGCTTCATTTAATTTGTAAATGAAATGTCGACTTTAATTATAAAAACAAACTATGGCCACCTAGCAAAAATTGCATCTTTTTCTATGAATTAAAAAAATAGTCTAAAATAAATCTGAATCTCTTTCGCATCTTGTAGCATCGTACCAAATAAAATATAAATAAAATGCTAAGTTTATACTAACATTTTCAGACTCACGTTGCAGTTTACTCGATAATAAAATGGAAACATAACAATGGTTGATTACATAATGGCTACAATCAACCATGCTAGTATAAGTTGTTCCGCGCGTGTGTGCTAATAAATTGCAGACTTAATGCCAACCAACTTCAGTTGCCATAATCTGTTGAACCGTTTATAGTACTCGCGA
>Ga0224511_10005041_pt1 | contig 10235 bp, 10 predicted proteins | sample SF_May12_sed_USG_2_FD_169988 | JGI IMG/M metagenome (GOLD analysis project Ga0224511, IMG submission 169988) | Sediment microbial communities from San Francisco Bay, California, United States - SF_May12_sed_USGS_8_1 | ecosystem: Environmental > Aquatic > Marine > Sediment | place: USA... | reverse complement strand
TTCCAAATTCGTCAATCCTTGGCGAACTATATTAGCGGAAGCACAAATCCCCCAGATAGGGGGTAATCCTACGGTCTAGTACAGAGGTGATAATAACGAAGTGACGTCACCATCTGTGTATAGAATGCCTTGTCGCCAGTCATACAGTGTATGCGATTAGGTCTATATTCTATCCCTTCGCGAACATGCACGTGTCGCGACCAATCGGAACTACTCGGCCAATTCCACCCATTCTATACATAAATGGTGACGTCACTACGTTATTGTGTGTACACAATGAATTCCGCCTAATCAGCGATCGATGGTGTGGTGTAGCCATGCACAAGTTCATGAAACGAGGTAAAGGATCCCTTTAATGCCATATATCACCTACATTTGTGGGTCCCATGTTTAACGTTCTTCAGTACAAACAGAAAAAACACTTATGTTCCACTGTTTAGTTTTAGTTGATATTTTGTATTAAAATATTAGTCCTATATAGTGTTTAAAAGAAAGAAACTTTGCAAGAATGTCTTAGACACGAAATATCGCTATCTTAAATACATAATTTAACCAAATGTCGCACCTTGCCAGTATGCAATGTGTCGTACATTTTGTATTCGACACACAAACTCTGGCATATCAGCTTTAAACTTTCATGTGGTATATTAATAAAAGACTTGTTTGCTGCTAATACACTGCTGTTAATATCAATATAAACCGTAAACAAGAAATAGTTTATCACTTTAATCTTAATTTTTGATTGTTTTTTATATTAAGGCAAACACTTGCGTGAACATTACAGGTTCAAGTAATGTTGGCCGCCGCCAGGACCTATTTGAGCCATGTTAGACCATTTGCGGCTAAGATAGCCAACAGAACCCAATTTTTTTGTGAAAACTTATTGGATATATATGTTGACAACATAAAAATATTAAAACATTGCAACATTTTATCCTTAAACACAAAACTCACGCGACTATTCGTGACTGTTTGCTGCCGTGAGCGCCATCCGCGACTATTCGCGGCTACTACCGGTGCGATTTTGATTACCTCGCGGCTATATGAGAGGATAAAAATGAATATTTATTAAAAAATCTACTAGTAAAAAGTGTTAACAGTAAGGAAAAAATAAAACAAGTTTGCATTTAATCGTAAAAGTAAAAATTTAGGCGACTATTCGTGACGTTTTATAAGCCGCCTGAGACAGTTAGCCGCCGCCAGTGCCTATTTGAGCCATGTTAGACCATTTGCGGCTAAGATAGCAAACATAACCCAAATACTTTGTAAAAATGTATTGGATTTACATGTTGACAACATAAAAATATTAAAATATTGCAACATTTTATCCTTAAACACAAAATTCACGCGACTATTCGTGCCAATTTTATGCCGTGAGCGCCATTTTGCGACTATTCGCGGCTGTTACCTGTGCGATTTTGATCAATTCGCAGCTATATGCGAGGTTAAACTTAATATTTATTAAAAAAATCTACTAGTAAATAGTGTTAACAGTAAGGAAAAATAAAAATATGTTTGCATTTAATCGTAAAAGTTGAGAATTAGGCGACTATTCGTGACGTTTTATAAGCCGCCTGAGACAGTTAGCCGCCGCCAGTGCCTATTTGAGCCATGTTAGACCATTTGCGGCTAAGATAGCCAACAGAACCCAAATATTATGTGAAAACTTATTGGATTTACATATTGACAACATAAAAATATTAAAATATTGCAACATTTTATCCTTAAACATAAAATTCACGCGACTATTCGTGACTACTTGCTGCCGTGAGCGCCATTTTGCGACTATTCGCGGCTGTTACCGGTGCGATTTTGATCAATCCGCGGCTATATGCGAGGTAAATATTAATATTTATTTAAAAAATCTACTAGTACATAGTGTTAACAGTAAGGAAAAATTAAAATATGGTAGCATTTTATTGTAAAAGTTGAAAATTAGGCGACTATTCGTGACGTTTTATAAGCCGCCTGAGACAGTTGGGCGCCGCCAGGGCCTATTTGAGCTATGTTAGACCATTTGCGGCTAAGCTAGGCAACAAAACCCAAATATTTTGTGAAAACTTATTGGATATATATGTTGACAACCTGAAATTATGCAAATATTGCAACATTTTATCCTCAAACACAAAATTCACGCGACTATGCGTGCCTATTCTATGCCGTAACGCCATTTTGCGACTATTCGCGGCTATTACCGGTTCTATTTTAATTACTTTGCGGCAATATGCGAGTTAAATATTAATATTTATTAAAAATCTACTAGTACATATTGTTAACAGTATGGAAAAATTAAAATATGGTAGCATTTTATAGTAAAGGTTGAAAATAAGTCGACTATTCGTGACGTTTTATAAGCCGCCTGAGACAGTTGGCCGCCGTCAGGGCCTATTTGAGCCATGTTAGACCATTTGCGGTTAAGATAGCCAACAAAACCCAAATATTTTGTGAAAACTTTTTGGATATATATGTTGACAACATGAAAATATAAAAATATTGCAACATATTAACCTCAAACACATAATTCTCGCGACTATTCGTGCCTATTCTATGCCGTGAGCGACTTTTTGCGACTTTTCGCGGCTATTACCGGTGCGATTTTGATCAATTTGCGGCTATATACGAGGATCAAAATTAATATTTATTAAAATATCTACTTGTATATAGTGTTAACAGTGAGGAAAAATTAAGATATGATTGCATTTAATCGTAAAAGTTGAAAATCAGGCGACTATTCGTGACGTTGTATTAGCCGCCCGAGACATATTTGCCGCCGCCAGAGCGAATATTATCGCTATTTTATATTATAAAACCCAACTTAAAGGCAAAAAATAAAAGCAAATGATCAAAGGCAGCAATAAACATAAGAAAAATACAACATTTTATCGTTTATGTTGAAAAACAGGCGACTATTTGCTACCGCATTAAGAGACTATTCGTGACTGTTCGTGACTATTCGTGACTATTCTGAGTTAAGTCAGACCCTGGAATTTTGTGCTTATGTAAAAGAAGCAAACGCATGATTAAAATTTGTCCTTCACTTTCGTTCTCAAATAGATATGTTTTCTCCTAGAATTCCGGATTTAATCTGTTAAGAAATGGGTGGTGTTTTTTCAAAAGCATCGAGACCAATTAAAAACTTTAACGTTGAGAACAGAGCACAAAAAGTCATTGAAAACCACAAGACGAAACCCAAAGTTGCACCAAGACACAAAACAACCGAAGAAGTTTTACAAAATCTTACTGCAGGTTAGTTTCGGTAATGTTACTTCAGTCTGAAGTTAAGGCCATCTAAAGAGCGGCTTATACTTCATGTACTGTCATTAAGGAGAGTGATCCCCCTCCCATTTGGTATACAGTATTCTTGGGGTTGGGGAATTGGACCATACGTCACATAGACATCATAGTTTGCTTTTAAAAGGCTCAATTGTTATCAATAAACACAACAGATTTGACTTTAAAAGTCAAATAACTCGCTCGCTTTGCTTGCATACACTTTTAAATCATTTTATTATTTAAAAAAGTTTGGTAGAAATACCGGAATGCTGAAAAGCTGGAATGCCCCTGTATTACCAAAATGCCCATGATTGGTGCGGAAACACTGTAATGTCCGTGTAGTAGAAGTTATTGATGATCATCTTTCTAGGCTCCTAGCATTCCGTTTTTTTAGCATTTTGAAAACAAGGGTTTAAGCTCTTGATCATAGTTCTGACTTTCATAACTCTAACTTTTTTTTTAACATCTCGGTACTCACCATACGTTGGAGTTATGACCTCAGCTTATTTATAAACTGAACCAGGTTTTTAAGGGCGGATACTGAACAGAAATTACACCACATGGAAACTTCCTTTGAGTAAATGGTCTAAATAACCTTTGTTTGATAAACCAGCTGGGTCTTTGAACTACATTCGTTTTTATTATATCTCACTAGAAATTCCCTATGCTAAAGCCCTATACCAAAGCGGGTGTTATTTCGTTCGATCGCATTGTAATATTACCCGCTTTCTTAGGGAGACAACTAATTGACTATTATTAACCATACTTTCACCAGTAACTTCCCTTTGTTTCAGCAGCTGACATTTTTTACTGTACTAGTAAACAAAAAACAAAACAGTGTTATTTAGTAAACATGAACTCTGATATTTCAAGGGAAACGTAACCATAAATATGTAAGTTAACACTAGTTAAATTTTGAACATATCCTTCTGCCATTTGAGTTTTAAATCCAATGTTTTTAATAATAATCAAAATGATATTAAAATAAATATTTAAAAAGAGGAGACAAATGAAAACAAAGTGTATTGAAAACATTGTTTTCACACTCTTTGTTTTGTATTTTAACAACTTCCTGTATGCAATAAACAGATCCTATCATGGTGAGTACATGTTTGACTCTGTAAAATGTTGATTTAGTTAGAAAGAAAATTGGTTGAAACCCCAAATGAACATGTGTCTTAACAGCTAAATAACTGGCAGACTGGGACATTTTAGTAATATAGCCCCGGCAGTATAATTATGGCACAAGGGCTTTGTTATTTCTTGATAAACAAGCATTTGATAGTATTGCGGGCAATACAGTAGTCCCCTACCGGTCCCTCAAAAAGTTTTTTATTTATCATAAGCTCCTGTTTATTGTCATTACAATTCAACTTTCAGATAGAAAACTATAATTACGATGTAAAAATGGCCACATTCTTCTTCTGTAGACCACTGAAACTGGCTTTTTTAATAACATTTCTTAGTATAATGCAGTTTAGAACACACAGAGCCAAAACAATGGGCAAGGTAGTGACACATCATCTCAATATAGTTATCATTTCTGTCAAAAAGTTGTAAAATCGGACTTCAAATAACAAAGTAATGGGCCGCATACATTTTTGCTGCAAGGTCATGCTGTGACCTTGACCTTCAAGACAGCGACCCAAATCGTGCATGCTACACATCGTCCCAAAATGGTGATCATATCTGTGAAATAGTTTTAAAATCCGACTTCAAATAATGAAATTAGGGTCTGGAAACGATTTTGCTTCAAGGTCATACTGTGACCTTGACCTATAAGGTAGCAACCCAAATTTTGCTTTAAGGTAGCAACCCATATGTTGCCCGCAACATGACGTTCCAATAAGGCGATCATTTCTGTAAAACAGATTTAAATTCTGGCTTCAAATAACAAAGTTATGGCCCGGACACGATTTTGCTTTAAGGTCATGATGTGAACTTGACCTTTAAGGTAGCAACCCAAATGTTGTTTGCAACCGTTGTTCCAAAAAGGCGATCATTTCTGTAAAATAGTTAAATTCTGACTTCAAATAACACAAAGTTATGGGCCGAACAAAATTTTGCTTCAATGTCATGATGTGACCTTGACCTTTGAGGAAGCGGCCCAAATGTTACGCGCAACATGTTGTCTAAATATGGCAAACATTTCTGTGAAATAGTTTTTAAATTAGACTTTAAATAAAAAAGTTATAGGTCAGACACGATTTTGCTTCAAGGTCATGCTGTGACCTTGACCTTCAAGGTAGCATCCCAAATATTGCAGGTGACACGTCGTCTTGACATGGCGATCATTTCGGTGAAATAATTTAAAAATCTGACTTCAAAAAACAAAGTTATGGGCTGGACATGTTTTTGCTTCAAGGTCATGCTGTGACCTTGACCTTCAAGGTAACGACCCAAATGTTGCACTTGCATATTGTACACATTGCTACCTATGCACATACCAAGTTTCATGCGCCTAGCTTAAATAGTTTTTAAGTTATCAAAGGATCCAGATTTTTAGCGGACAGACAGACAGACTGACAGACGGACGGACGGGGGGTAAACCTATAGTCCCCTCCGGTGTGAACACCGGTAGGGGACTAATAAATATTGTACATGTTACAGTTTTGTTCGGTAAAATAAAACAATAACACATGGCAGTGAGGGTGACGGTACAGATTATCAACCCTTGAAAAATAGTATCAACCTCTGCTAATTGATATTATTTTCCTCGGGTTGATAATCTGTACCATCACCCTCACTGCCATGTGTTACTTATATATAAACAATCTAACAATTAGTGCTTACTTTTAATTATGGCCAATATTGATAGTTTTTAAAACTAGAAAAGCAAATGGTTAAGGAAGAAAGGGGAAAAATCTGATACCGAATGGAGTGAAATGCAGTTCTGATTGGTGTAAAACATGGATCTAAAATTTGAAAATTAACATTCCAAAAACGATTGTGCCTGTGCATGCTACAAACTCTATTGTGTATATATTCTATATAAAGTAAATAAAAATGCCAAAAAAGCTGGGGCCAAAGCAAGGCCTATGCCTAGATGAAATAATTTGCGTTGGTACTTCATGGCGTCCATCTATATGGAGTGGCCTGGCTTAAAATATAGAAGTATGTTGAACGCAAGTAGGACAGGGTTCTGATGTATGATTATAATGAACTCAACTAAATGACAGCCATTTTTTAAAATGGCAGGACCAATGTAGAAATTGCACTGTGTTGAAACTTCTTGAAACTTCTTGTTGAATAATGGTCTGATTAATCTTTATTATATTTAAAAACAACTTGCTCTTAAAACTACAAATGTTTTGAACAATTCAATAATAGCTTACTTTTTAGCATGGTTCTTTTTGTCTTCAAGATTAATCATTTCCAAAACTAGATATGCAACTGGTTGACAAACAAGAAGACAAAAACTGATACCCAATGGAGTGAAATGCAATGTGAAACACAATAAGGTATCAGTTCTGAGACTAGATGGTAATTTATTGGTGTGGAATTGTTTCAGATCACCCTGAGATTCGGGAGGCGGTTGAGCGGGAGGACGGAGGGTTGATTGGCCGGGTCAACACGCTGCAGCTTGAGGTGGACCATGGCTCACCCACGGTATGAACAGGGGATTAAACTCGAGCCATTGCTATTCTAAAGTAGTTTTGTTCTTTTGTATCTTTAATGGCATCTTAATGGCAGTTAAACATCTGTTTTAATAAGAAAAACAACAACCAACATTATCAGTTTAATACATGTAACAGAATTTGGATTATGATAATATACGATCTTCCTATATTTTAAAACTAAAAGTTTTTCTACTTATTTAAATATATATAAACATAATTTTCAGTAAATTGATATTTTTTGTATGCATTTATACGTGCATTTACAATTCAACTAATCTCAAAAGGCAAACCGAACACAGGGAATTTTCAAATTCAGTACTGATTTATTTCATAAATTGGTTCATAACTAGCTCAATATAACACAGTGAGATCTTTGAATGGGTCAGTCGACTTAGTATCATGGGTGTCTGAAGAATGGAATTGCCCGATCTATAAGTGCTTAATACACATTACAAGCCTTGAGCTGTCAACTCTCATCAAACTTGTTGCAGTTAACCTAACATGACAGAAAGTGGGCAGATGAACTGTAAGCCGGTTGTAGTTCACTTTTTACGATTTTATAAATACAAAATAAATGTGTTGCTGGCTATTGATCGCTCACATTTAAATTTGCAAAAAATAGTAATATGTGAACTACTTACACTTATAATGTTCTTATGTTGTATATTGAAACTGTTCCCCTACAGATTGTTAAGTCACCAAGTCGTCCTCTCCCCATCAATCGTCAGATGCTGGGAGATCCGATGGACCTGATGACGACGGTCGGGCGCGTGGTGCGCGGGAAGCTGTCCCTCTCTCAGACCATCGAAATGCTGGCTCTGCACAAGACCAGCCCCCAAACACACACCGCCGTCACTCTCGCCAAGCAGTACAACCTTGACATTGACAACACAGTCAACCTACTCAAGTATTACACCATATGGAATGTGAATTTAGGTGGAGATGGAGATAAGGACAGTATTAGCGCGCCAGTGACTGATGCCCCTGAAGCTGTTAAAGGAAACAAATCTCAGATATCATCTTCTAGTAGACTTTTAGGTAAAAAATCTAGCAAAACTGATGAAAGTTGATGAACGTGTTGTTTAGAAATATTATAGGTATTAAATTTTGTAATAAAAGTCAAAAGTTCTTCACTTGTAGTTTACTTTTTTAAAATTGTATATGCATGTTGGTTATTCAGGTTTCATATTATAACTGTTAATATGTTTGCTTGATGCTAAAAATGCTTTAATACTTTTTTCTAAAGTAAGGACCAGTATAAAGTGTTTGGGATTTTCTGTCATAAGAAGTTTAAAATCGACTGAAATAATAATGTTATTATCTTCGCCAGATTTTGAAGGTCGTGTGTATCTGTGTTCTGATATTTTAAAATACTGTGAAATAATTTCTGGGCACATAATTTCGTGACTTGACCATGATGGACATGTTCGTGGACACTCGAATTCATGGGTTTTCAAATAACACGCAAAAATAAATAAATATTTAATTGGGATCATAGATTCATGGATGGTCCTACCCAGGAAATTACAAGTCCAACAAATAAAAATGATTAAACAGTAGTCACAACTTGTTTCATGATCAAGGAACTTCAGTGGTTTAAAATTCTGTGACTTGTACAACAACTTATCCAATACTGACTACTGAGCTTTGGTAAATATGAGGACTTTGTCAAATTCAAAGTCACAATAATATTAATCTTCATTCTTCATTGTTTGAAACAATTGTATTTTGATCAAAACAGTTGATAACACAAAGTAAAAACAAGGAAATCATTGTCATATGAGTAACAAGTAATGTATCTATTAATTGTGTGGCAAAGCATTCAGTCATTTGCTGAGTAATACTCATGCATTTGTGAGATGTTTGTTTGTTTAACACAATTTCAGTAATGATTAAGGTATTTATTTATATCACAGCTGTCAGTCCATCTCACCAGTGTTTTGGGGTTTCCTGTAGACCCTTTCTTCTACAAATGGCTGACTGTTTCTTCACATGAATCGTCTGTCTCACATTTTTAAAACAGCTGGGAATTAAAACAGGGAATTTGCTGAAACTTGACCATTGCTTGGCCCAATGCCTAGTTTGTGCATGATGGCTGGAAAAATGTAAACAATTCTGATCACAATATACAGAGTATCTTTAAAATGCTTTAACTTGCTTACTTTACAATTTTTTTAAACAAAATGAAAAGATTAATGAACAAAAACCAATTGAGTTTTTGACAATATGAAAATGTCATTTGTTGACCATTAGGGCCTTTTTCAGCAATAGTGTGCATCCTATGTAGTTCATACTGATTCATACCACAACACAATTGTTTTACATATATTTTATTAAATTTTCTATGGTACACAACATTTTGTGACATGATTATAGCGCTATATAACAATCATATAACAACTTAAAGTTGAAAGAAAATGGGCAACTGTTTTGCCCAAAGTGGTAACACATGACAAATGTTGACGTTTGAATGTCTTTATCTCAGATATGTGGACTCGCACAGAAGAAAATTAAACATGAAATTAACCATGATTTGATATAAAGAGCTTTTGGATGACTTAGTTGCATAATAGGACGAGTTATTACGATAGTAATGCTACAAACTAGCTAACAAATTATGACCAAAGCTTGCGAAATATGGATGTCATGTCAAAGAACTGGTGAGACAAAGAAACAAGGTCCTAGTGAAAGCATCACACACAGAAATACACATGCATTTAGTAGATACGGGTTTGGTTTCACAATTACTGTGAAATTATCAAATTTCATGGGCACATTTTTTTGTGGTTTGACAATGATGGACATGTTCGTGAACACTTGACTTCATAGATGTTCAAACTAGATGCAAACAGATGACTTAATTGAATAAATATTTCATTGGGATCTTAAATTCGTGGATTGCCATACCCACGAAGTACATGAAATATAATAACCAATGAAGAAAAATAATTTCACAGTGAGCAATTAAAATGATTATTTTTTTGTAATTAAGTTTTCAGAAGTCTGTAATAAAAATGACATTTTACATAAAAATATAACTAGTATAAAAATATTACAGTGGTAGAACTGACAAACAAATAACCCACTTGGATGTATTGAAAGTTTGGCTGATAACTAATAACACATATAAACAATTTAGTGTATTATTTCCCATCTTAATCAACACAGTGGTGTTTCACTCACATACTCATGTATAAACTAATGGGAAAGATGGGTGTGACAGCATGCAGATATGAGCAGACTATAATTGATCAAAAACACGAGGAAAAACGGTCAGACAGAAGCATTAAATAATGAACAGCACACCAATATTGTGTAGCAAGTCTACAATAGAGACGCAAC
>Ga0224511_10005040_pt1 | contig 10235 bp, 6 predicted proteins | sample SF_May12_sed_USG_2_FD_169988 | JGI IMG/M metagenome (GOLD analysis project Ga0224511, IMG submission 169988) | Sediment microbial communities from San Francisco Bay, California, United States - SF_May12_sed_USGS_8_1 | ecosystem: Environmental > Aquatic > Marine > Sediment | place: USA... | reverse complement strand
ACAGCTGTGTAACAACACTAGACGATGCTGGATTTTTAATATACAAATAACGTAAAGCCTCTTCAAAATCATTTCAATGTACATGAACAATGCGTTTTATATTCTTCATCCATTTTTACCAAATAAGTATTAGAAAATATGAACAATACTTAACACACTGCTTACATTGGCATACCCTGACTATATAACAAAACAAGTTAAGTAGACGAACATGGCACATATCCCTTTAAATAATACTATATCGTATATATGTATCGTTTTAGATTGAAGTATTTATACTATTAAGTTTCTGGTCCCTTGTGATCATATATTGTATTGTGTATACATTTGAAACTAGAGTTCCGCTCAAGCGTTAGATTTAGCGATAGTGTAGCGCCATCTTTTATTACTGTTGATGAACAGCTTCAATAAAACCGAGGCTTTCACATGCAGGCTGAGGTTACTTATGGCGTTCCTTTTTTATTAGATTATTATGAGGTGCTAATCAAAGAACTTACTACTAATTGTAACGCTTCTACGACTACATAAACCTACTTTTCACCGAATACCCTAGTGAAACGCTTAAATTACGAAAAAAATAAAATACACTTTCAATGCCAGGCCAAACTACGCAAGTAATTCATCTTACTGCACGATGTAAAAACAGTTATCCTAGGTAGTATCATGAATGGAGAAATAAATGTACTGCAGAGCGCCCCACGACGGCAAACAGACGGTGTCAATTAAATACACACGGGTTTTATTTAAATAAAGCGGTATTCGATGTCTGTCTGTGACAGACTCTACCGTGTGATTTATTAATCATTAGGGTAATTTAATCAGAGAAAAAAAGACAATCATCATTACGTATAGCTGCCATGGGAAACCCTTTATATGGTTTAATGTAGGACGAGGCCAAATCTTTGGCCTATGATGCTTGTCTGTAAATGGTATTATCCACGATATGACCAAGATCATTATATTGTTCAATAAACTCAAACAAACATCTAATATACGTAATCAAAATGTGTTCAACCGCGACAACTTTAACAGGTTTTTTATATAAATTAAATATTTGTAGTGTATAATGTATCATACATAAATTTTATGAATAGGCAAACGAACGTAGATAAAAACAAAACATTATAAAGAAACGTATGCATTCAGATTGATTCTTGCATTCTGTGTTATATGTGTATTAAGAGCTTTACCTTGGACATTTTTGGTTTTAGCATTTTATTTCTAGTTTCCTTTCAAGCTCTCCACAGTTCGTAACAGTAATCTAGAAACTGTCAATGTAAAGAACGGCATAAGCTCAAAATCCCCGTAGATAATGTCATTTGTACCAAAGTACTACATAATTTGTCGTTGCTTAAAAGGTTCCCTGTTCAATTAAACATTCCTGATAGAATCTATGTAAATAGAAATGATAAGAAATGTTATATGAGTTAGCTTGTAATGAGCTTTTGGTGAGATTATGTACTAAAACTTCATTACCACCTAAAAGCAAATGATTACAATAACATTACTTTGACGACATGTTTATTTGACTAGCGATTTGGTGTCTTTTTCAACTTGCCAATAGAAATTACATTGAACGTATTGTACTCAAGTACATACAAGACAATTACAGAAATGCAAAAACATCATGTACTGACCAATGCACAGCTCAGGCCATGTGTCTGGGCCGTGCGTCGAGTTAACGACAGTGGATGGTTGACAGGTCGCTGCTCTTACTTTCTGACAGAAAACATAATCGACAAGAATTTTCGTTATTCTTATTTTGTTTAACTGGTGGAAAGCCAGGGCGGTAACATAACATTTATTAGGGATATCATTTAAAAAATACGAAACCATCAATAAAAAAGAACAATCCCAACAACAACGAAACGCAAAATAGTTTCTGAATGTCTGTTACGTCTTGTTCTTCTTCGTGTTTCGTGTTTTTCTAAGTATCTGTTTGTGTACGTTTCATTTGGTCATGGTGCCCGTAAACTTGACAGGTCTGCATTGTTTGCAACATTCTTTCTACTTCTTTCACCTATTTATATTACAAAGGTATTGTGGAAACTGTATTTACATAAATATAATGTCGAGTATATGTATGCGTTAAAATTTCAGCTGTTATAACAGAGCTTTTTACAACCATATCTGGAAACAACATAAGGGTGATCTCTTATGTGTTTTTGTACGGGCCATTTTGTCATGGTGCCCATAAACTTGACTTGTCCACATTGTTTACAACATTTTTATCTTTGAACATCTCCTCCATTTATATTATCCCTTGAATGGGTTGCGTGTCATGATTAATAATTGAACTAATCGTTGTATTACATTTACTTTACCCAAACATGTAATTAAAAGTAGTACGCTCCTCCTTTGAAAATATTTTGTTTGATACTCTCAGGTTGGTGATGATAACACAGATGCATCTTATCATATTAAAAACAAAATTCTATAGTTGTGTGAGGTATACTATTCTATAGGTTTATGTCATGTATACAATACTTTAATACAATGTACGAATATATTAGGTCGTTATTTTATTCATATAAGTATTGTCGGTGCATTGAAAGCCGAATTGTACCAGACAAAAACCTCTTTTGATCTGAGAAAGGGAAGCAGAACTACGTCATCGAAATGAAGTAGTGAACAGAAAATGCGCTGGTCTAAATTATTGCGCTCGACATATAATGTTGCACACGTGACATAAGCGAAAGTGATTATGAAACAAATACACTTTTTGTGTCACCGTACTTTTTGAATAAAAACAACAATGTGCTTGCATACATCTGTTGTTTCATTTGTTTTACGCCATTGTTGTCACTGTTTATGTTATATTCCGGCGGTCAGTCCACTGAACCAGCGATTCCGGTTTCAAGTCTCTACTCCCTAACCCACCAATTTCTTGCTGACATTCGTCAGCTGTGATAAAAAAACTTATACAGGATTTCCGCTTTGCCTAGTATTCATCCTCGCTGATAACGTTTTCCCGCTTCCGCTCGGGCCCAACCCCTTAAACTCCGATCCATATTCTGGTGATCTTTCTGATGTAGATAACATGTTTAACCTAACTATATTTACACATTATAAAGATTCATATGTTTTTCATCTAGTATGTTATTATAGTGGAATTGTTCCAAACACCGACACTATGTTTAGGTCATGTATTATTTCCTCCTTGTGTGTATTTAATGAAATGTCTTAGACCCAGCTTCCTGTGCTCTTAACACACGGGGAGATAAATACAGGAAGATGGTAATGTGGAGAGTGACATCTACTTAAATCAACAATGTGAGCGTTGATATAGGACCTGACAATATGTCAACTCTAAGACTTAATACAAGCCGTTGTTAATGTCATCGTAGGTAAAACGTAGCTAAGTAATAATATTACACATTTTTACAGACGTTAAGAGCTAAACCACTTTTTCTCTGAATCAAACACAACAGCGATGTATCTTAATAAGATATACTAGAGAATTCTAGAGAAATGACTAAGTTTTTGTATGGCAAATATGTACATCTTGGACAGTGGACACTTACGAAAAGTCAGCTATATTTTAACACACAAAGGAAATCATTTAATTTTCAAGTTGTTGTCATTTCAGACTGAGACAGATAAAATGCCAACAGATGGCAAAACAATATTAGGCCATTTTAAGATATGCTTTTATCAAGGTTATTAACTTCTTCTTTGTGTGCTTAACTTACTAACGTTGAGGATATTGCCCGGAATAACAAAATGTCAACCGGAGTTTCTCTTGCTTGCCGGTGTTATCAAAATGCAAATAGCCAGTGGTAATGAAATATTGTCATCGAGTTCATTTTATGAAGTAATGTAGTTTCGTTTTTTTTTATAAAAGTGTTCGCAAATCCTGTCATAATACCGTCTTTGTATATATAAAGTGTAGGTACTTTTATATTGCTGCTTACATATATTATCAGTAATTTTAGAATAAGAGGAAGCTGCTCAGATCTAAAAACAAATTACATATTGAACTTCTAAAAATGTAGAACTTGTGTTCGCGAATTAAATCATGTACTTACAGTGTTGCATATGAGTAATAAATAAGACATCAACAGGTGTCGTTAATTTAGACAAATACATTTGCGTTGAAACAAGTATTAAGTCTCTACAGGTACTGTAAATGTTCTTGTCTAGTGGAAACACCATTATACACTTCAAGATATCTACTACACGTGTGGTGTTCGTACATTTGTAATTGAATTTAGATTAGTTTTGATATATGTTTATCGTTTATTTACTTTTGTATATTTGCAATTAGAAGAATAAAAATAAAAATGAAATATTTCTTAATTACAAAACCACAATGTCAAGTAAGGACTACATCTATCGATTTCCAACCTGTCTTAATACCATTCTCTTCCAAATGTTTTGATGGATACACCAAATCACGCCGGAACGTTGACAGTGAGATTCCGTAAAAGAAATATTGACAGATAATTCTCATGAGTACCTCTTTGTCAATCATAATATGGAGAACTACGATTTTATTTCCTAAAGGACTTTGAAATGTCGATTTTGTAGCATTATTGTCAAGCTATAGTGCCTTTTTGTTATGTTTAGATAATGTGATGCCACGTTGAAATATTACTTTTATAATTTCGTTCTCATATAGTCCTCGAATAATCAGTTTTCCTATTCCACATACGACATTTGACATGTTTGAATGTTTGTAGTAGCGACGTTGTGTTTAAGTGTATTTTTATTGGTCTCGTTCTTTATGGAAAAGTTTAAACCAGTGTGTACTGTTTTATATTCGTCTTTACCAGAAAAAGGGGCTTTGCCCAACCGAAATACAGAATATAAGGAACTTTTGAAACTAAAGGTGTACATGTTTCATTATGCAATGTAAATTTCAACCTTATTCTTTGTAATTTCTTACTTATTATAAACAAAAACACAAATATTGTATGTGCTATATTTGAAAACAACTTATCCAAACTAAAAAAATAACCAATAATATAGATCAGTTGAGACTACTCAAATTTAGCACTTCTTCAGCAATTTCAAATATGTGCTACATTAAATGTGTAATTGTGTATTGAACACGAGAAACAATGCGCTAAGGCAATTTACTTTATTTGTTTTAGCTATTGTGACCGGCCTTTACCAATATTTGGTAGACAACATTAGTGGTCCTCTGTAAATGGCTCCACTGGGACCTTTGACATTTTCCTCAGGTGAGCGACCTAGGGCCCTTTGGGCCCTTTTGTTTACTTAAACATATTCTCCTCTGAAACCGCTGATTGGATTTTGACCAAACTTTACAGGAATGATCCCTAGGTGGTCTTTTACCAAAGTTGTTCAAACCGTTGCAGTTGGTTGCATAAGAAGGTCACGGGGTCAAAAACAAGGTTTTCAAAATGCAATTTTCAAAACAAAAATGAATCTACAAGGCCCAGAGCTTTCATATTTGGTATATAACATCATCTAGAGGTCCTTTATCAACATTGTTCAAATTATGCCCATAGGGTCAAAATTGACACCGCGCTGAGGGTCACAAATTTACATTAAATTATATAAGGAAAAGTTTAAACGACATCTTCTCTTGAACCGCTAATGGGAAGTTGACCTAACTCAACAGGAATGGTCCCTTGGTGGTCCCCTAAAAATAGTTCAAATGGTTTTAATTGGTTGCATATGTAGGTCACAGGGTCAAACAATAGGTTTTTAAAATGCAAATTAAAAAAATCATCTTGTCTGAAACTACAAGGCCCAGAGCTTTCATATTTGGTATATAACATCATCTGGAGGTTATCTACCAAAGTTGTTTAAATTATGCCCCTGGGGTCAAAATTGACCCCGCCCTAGGAGTCACAATTTTACATTGACTTATATAAGGAAATCTTCAAACGACTTCTTTTCTTGAACCGCTAATGGGAATTTGACCAAACTCAACAGGAATGGTCCCTGGGTAGTCATCTACCAAAAGTGTTCAAATGGTTCTGATTGGTTGCATAAGTAGGTCACTGGGTCAATAATTAGGTTTCCAAAATGCTATTTTTTTTAATTCTTCTTGTCTGAAAGTACAAGGCCCAGAGCTTTCATATTTCAATGTATGTGGTCCTCTGTAAATGGCTTTACTGTGACCTTGGACCTTTTCCTCAGGTGAGCGTTCCAGGGCCCTTTGGGCACTCTTGTTTTAAATATTAAATGATTCCTAATCTTGGTGTTACAGGAATTTATTTGTTATGTTGGCTCGGCATAAAAAATGTCTTTGTTGTTTGTGTTAATGTCGACACATCCATACTACTTCAGAGATAGCTTTAGGCAGAATACTGACAGATGAATTTAAATGGACAGTTCCGCAACTGTCAGTCATAAGCAGTTATAACTGTATATGGTCAATTTTAAGCCAAGCGATTAGGAATATTTTGTCAGGTGACAATCTGACCTAGAAAACACAAAAAAACCTTTCGCAAGTCTTCACAAGATCAAGGCAAATCTACCGCATTGAGCGGAGTCTGAAATTTTGCGGAACGGTGCATTACTAAACTCATAACGCTGAAGTGTATGTTTACTGTTATTTATGTAATATTATCAATGTGCACTAGCAGAATTATGACATACATATAGCATATTATTACATTAGTTTTCTTATTATGCTGAATAAAAAAACATACACATTTACTTGTAAAACTGTTTTTGTAGTCTCCTTTGTAATCCATACATATGGAAGTCAAGAAAACGCATACACTCTGCTTTGAGTTTTTACATCAGTTCCAGACGATGTTTCCAGTCATGTAAGTGAATAAAAGACAAGTTCCATACAGGGTCATTTTAAAACATCGATTGCACTGACTTGAGGATGAAAATGTATCGATCTTATAAAACGAATCATCAATGACGTAATTGAAGTAATCAAAGCACTCCGTCTTTAAACTGTACTAGCTAAAATATACGCGTGATTAATACAAATGAAGCCTTACCGTCTGTGTCGGTCCCAGACATTTCTCTGTGCCGTATTGATCATTACGTTAAATCTAAACTGTTGCTCAGCGTAGGGCAAAGCCAGTTCTGTGGCCTTTGCTTATTTACTGCAGAACCGTTGGCTTATTAACTGCAGAACCGTTGGCTTATTTACTGCAGAACCGTTGGCTTGTTTTTGCAGAACCGTTGGCTTGTTTACTGCAGAACCGTTGGCTTGTTTACTGCAGAAGCAAACGTTCTCGTAAATCTGGTTTTGCCCTACATTTTATACAGCATTTAGGGGTAAAAACCTCGATATTATCTTTGATGTTTTCATTAATTATCGGAATTTACTACATTTTGTATGTCTAAAGATAAGAAAGTCAATACTACGTATTTGTAATATATTTAAGAAATAAGTCAATCAAATTATGTAAAATCCTAGGCCACATAGGCATTTGAGGAAGGAAATAAAGAAGTAAATGTATTGGATAAAAATCATTAAAAAAATCAAACGGTTTATGTGTGGTTGTCTGGAAGCGATCTTTAATCTTCTTTTAAATCACATAGACACAGGCAAGTGTGTGTATGTGTGTTATTTTAATACTTGCTCATGGGATTTTGTTTTTAAAGCAAAATTTTATATTACAATTTTAAGGAAAGAAATATTTTTTCCGTTCATTGGTACATGTAGCATTTGGTCACATTAACAACACAATAATTAATGTTGAATAGAATATATGTCAACGCAAAGCCAATATAGTTTAACCGTTGCATGTTTGCTCACCTGGAATTTATAATATATGACTAGATCTTTAAAATAGCAATAATTCATTTAAATTTGAAGTATTTTCTAGTTGTCATGGTGCCCTTAAACTTGACATATCTACATTGTTAACAACATTCTTTCTTTGAACATCTTTTCAATTTAAAATGTCTCTTTGGCAAACAGTGAAATATAGCAATCAGATACGCACAACAAAATGCATAATATCACTCCTTACTATGTAGTGTCTGTTTCATTATGTAATGAGAAAGGCATCACCAAATACAACTGCTTCGATATCGAACTGACTGTCAAGCGAAATTTACATTATCGTTTGCCAAAAACAGAGTTTAGTATTTGCTTTCTAATTGCAATGATTTTACAAACATTTGTGAACGGTTTGTTTGAGTAATCTATTCATAACATTCCGTTGTAATAGATATCTTTATTAATAACGTAAAATACCCTTCATTTTTCAAAATAGGGTGTTATGTAAAGTGTTCTTGTTATTTCACTTCAAATAAACACTCCATGTGTAAAAAGTAATCCTATATAAATATTAAAACGTTATTCATACTAAAACAATTATTACATACGTATTGAAGTCGTTAAATTTTTTCCTATGTTGGTCTCGCATTTTATTTATTGTTCGTGTTCTTGTCAAATTATCGACATTTTAAGGGTCACTGGAGAGACGCACAGTTTATGTACCAGAGTAGTCACGATAAATTAGCATCAACTCCCCGAAGAAAAGGTCATTATTATCGTGCGCAACCTAATTGGTCATACAAACCGATCATTATATCGGAACGATTTGTCATTTTACCGTGGAAAAGTAGAAACATTGTCCAAACTTATCAAACGCTGATCAATAATGCCTCATAATTTATACGTAAAGACAATGATACGTAATGTAAGCAAAATAACCTTTACGACTGCAATGAGCAAAATAAGAGAGGTTTCATACTTAATAAAAAAAGTCATTAAACTAAACTGATGAAAGGAAAATTCATTTGGAATAACATGACGCCGACTTATTTATTTTAAACGTTAGGTTCCGTTGTTATACTGTTGCCAATAACGCACGATAAAATAACAGACTCAAGCACCATAGAGGTACTTTATAACTGATTATTTACAAGTACTTTAGGAATATATATAAAATTGAATCATTTATTAAATATTAGCTTTTTGATAACTGTGTTTACATGTCACTATCATTTTGTCCGACATTAACAATCACATATTAAAAGCTAACCATGTTAAACTTTGCATAAACAACTTTGTCTGTTAATTATACCATTATTAAGTCTAAAATAGCTAAATTAATGAAAGGGAAAGACTAATTGCGCTTTGTATTTAAGGCAAAGAAAACATGCCCTGGTGAATAATTTCGTGCACTGAACTTTTAGAGGTAATACTAGTTTTGTTTTCTAAAGTAACAAAGCGACGCTTACAGTCACGTAAAAGCGCAAATGTGTGCTAACATTCTTCAGAAGTCGTTCACGTCCATCGACACTATTTGCACGTTATTATTACGGCAAAGTAAAAATGCCCTTGTGAATGTTCTAGTGCAATGAACTTGTAGGAATCAGAAGTTGTTTTCGAAAGTAACAAAAACTGTTTTGAAACAAATAGATGGCGCTACATTTTACTAAGTGAAGCGTGTAGTTTTATATAAAAAAAGAGGACCCAAAGGGCCCTGGATCGCTCACCTGAGGTTTCAGACAACTACATGATGTTACATATCAAATATAAAAATTCTAGGCCTTGTGGTGTTATAGACGATTTTTAAAATAGTTTCCTAAATTACTCTATTTAAAACTGATAAGCCACCTAATGATGCTCTTTTGATCCTAGGGGCATAATGTTAATACTCTTTCTGTAGGACCACTAGATGATGTTACATTTATATTGGCATTATAGTGTCGGACAGGAAGATTTTTTAAAATTGCATTTTGAGAGCCATTATTTGACCCCGTGACCTACTTTGAAACAAATCGGAACCCTTTGAACAATTTTGGTAGGGGACCACCCAGGTGTCATTAGTTCAGAGGTTTAAGAAAAGAAGTCGCCGCTCGAATTCTTCTATTATATATATTTTAGTGTAACATTCTGACACCCGATGCGGGGTCAATGTTTTGCCCAGGGACATAACTTGAACCATTTTGGTAAAAGACTGTGGGATACTATCATATACCAAATATTAAGGCTCTGTGCCTTTACGTTTCGGACAAGATTTTTGAAAATTGCATTTTGAGAATATGTGTTTTGACCCTGTGTCCTACCTGCAACCAATCAATGTAAAAGTGTGACCCGGGCGGGGTCAATTCTGATCCTAGAGGCATAATTTGACCAACTTTAGTAGAGGACGTCTAGACAATGTGAGACGCTAAATATGAAAGCTCTGGGCCTTGTAGTTTCGATCAAGAAGATTTTTGAACATTTAAACCACTTTAGTAGTAGACCACCCTGTATTCATTCCTGTGAAAGATGCTAGGTCTGTATCTTTATTCCCTTATAATCGGTCATAAATCTTGCAATATCTTAAGTA
>Ga0224511_10005039_pt1 | contig 10235 bp, 3 predicted proteins | sample SF_May12_sed_USG_2_FD_169988 | JGI IMG/M metagenome (GOLD analysis project Ga0224511, IMG submission 169988) | Sediment microbial communities from San Francisco Bay, California, United States - SF_May12_sed_USGS_8_1 | ecosystem: Environmental > Aquatic > Marine > Sediment | place: USA... | reverse complement strand
TTTTTCTTTTAACTATAATAAAACAATTGATCACATCTTTGTAGTCAATATACGTTGGATGCAGTTTGAACGCGCGCGAAAGATCTAGCAAGCGTAACTTGCGTGAAATGTACCATTGAAACTTAAATAATTTGCATTTAATATAATCAATACTTTATATATTTTAATTCATTTATGATTATTTGTTTTATTATCACAATGCATTGCAAACGCCTACTACAAATGCAAAATTTACACGGCGTCTTTACAGCGTGCACGCGGCGCACCCACAACGCGCCCAGGGCGCTCTAGAAGACCCCACAGTGTTGCCACAGCGTGCTCTCTAACACGCTTCGGAAACGCCAAGCCGCGGCGTTTGTTTTGTGCATGCTCACAATAAACGCCACCGCATGGCGTTCTAGACGATTGCACAGCGTTTCTGCAGTGTTTGCATAGCGTTGCTGGCGTTTGCACAGCGCGCACCTCGTCGTTCTGCAATTTTATAAACGCTGTGGGAACGCTGTCAGGACGCCACTCTGGTGTGACAGGGGTTTAAAGATGACATTTACGAAAAAGAGCATTATGCTTCCGTTTGGTCACACGCGCATGTATGCACAGGAGTTGTAGAAGTTTGCAAAATGTTGTGAAATAATAACTCATATACAAAATGTTTGACAAAATTAAAATACTGTTAAAACAGAGTTGTAAATTAAAAACTGCATGTTAACATCATTAACCTCGTCACAGTTGACGTTTATTTGTGACATAGGAAGTATCATTGCGTACGAAATAGCGGTTTTGATGTACATGTAAACAACATAATTATTCAAATTTGATAAGAAACACATAATAAACACACAATAATAATTTATATAAATGTATTCAAATAAATATGTGTTAATTCTTTCTGTTTTGTGTTTCAGTGTTCTTGATAACTCTGGAGTCTTTTCTCGGTCAGCGACACATCACAAAAGAAGGTCATCCACTTCAAAATAAATAAGTAGCATTTCAGAAACAGGCATGCCGGCGCATATATCTGATACATAAGACGGGGGAAGAGGGAAATAGCCAAATGAAAACATGCTCAGTTAAGACGCAAATATTGTTGTGCTGTACGTTCTGACAAATACGCCTGGGGTTTATAACTTGAATGGCGTTGGCGAAATTGGTTTCAGACATGTTCGTGTATTTGGTTCCCATCACAGCGGAAGGTAGACAATGAGCAAACCAATTTATAATTGTCAAATACTTGCCTACGAAACCATACACTGGTATCATCATACTTATTCTGTCCGCAAATATTATTTTGGTGACATACAAGGTTTACTAAAATTATTAGACCGATTCTGGAATTTATAATCTCCTTTCAATAAGAACTTTACGATTTTAATATTTACTTTCAAAACAAAGACGTTTTCTACGTGACAGACACTATTTGTTCAGATGATGTAATTTAAAACAAAACATTGAGAAATATTATAAAAGAAACGAGGGGGTGCAAAAATGCCATTGAACAGATTAAAAGACATTGCAGACTTACTACAACAAGGAAATCCGAAAAACACAAATATATATGTTTGTCTAAATGTCTGTTGCGTCATTATGTTGTAAGAGTTTTGTGTCGTTCGTTGTGTTAGTATTTGTACGGGCTATTTTGTCATGATGCCCTTAAACATGACATATCTACATTGTTTACAACACTCTTTCTTTGAACATCTCTTCAATTTATGTTATGCACTCAAAATGATTTGATATAAACATATTGTTAGGCGACGATACAACTCCGAAACTTTTTTCTCAGGAAAGTACAATGTCGCAATCTACATTTATTTAGAAATAATACAATATTATTGTCATTTCCCTCATCAGCAAAGACACAATCGGAACGTTTTGCTTAATAATACTGAACACTGTGGCACTGAGTCCGGTTAATAAAGGTTTATTTCGTCGACAATACAGATTTCAATCACTATGTCAGATCCAATTTTGAATGTTCATCTCCGCATTCGGATATAACTCTTAGATTATATCATTGTCGTTTTGTATTTAACCGTAAAGACACAATACACCAATATGTCTTAGAGAGGCGCTTGATAATACTGAACATAATATTATATACCTCAAACAAGTTCATTATAATGAGCTAGTTTATATGCAAATTACCGGCCATAAAGGTGGTAACTACGTCTGTGGCGCCTTTCTTATGACCAGGTAATCAAACCGTTACATCTCCAGACACGCATAAAATAAATCGCCGTGGATAAAAACAGACGCCTCTCACACATAACGTGCAAAGGCGGTTGCCATATATATAAGGAATCGATGACTCCTTTTTTCTGCAAATAAATGCATACATATAAGCTGTTAATTTATTATGTTGTATGCACGTATATCTTCTTAGATTTTACTAGTGAAGGTTTTAAATAAAACAATTGTAAAAACTATTTTAACAAGCATCTAATGCACCAATCAACCAATACAACTGTTTATTTGAAGTAATGGTATCTACGATCAAAATGTAATCTACGTTATGATTAGGTTTATAGATCACCGGCCCGGAACAAAAGTTTTAAAAATGCAACATTTCCAAATTTGCGTCGTAAGATGCCTAAAACGTGAACTAAAAAAGTGTATAAACATTTCAACATATTGTACAACAGTTTTAAATGTAACTTTTTTTCCTTGCCCTTCCATTGAACATATTTATATAATTTTGGAACAAACGATTGCGCCTTTCTAATTTATCCTTGGCGTTCAGTCTTTGTGAAACGAAAACGCAGGCAAAGTTATGTTTCAATCACAATTAAGATTGCCAATTTTACTATTGTTTCCTACGATGATTACCTTATTAATTATAATAGATATATATTGAATATACGCGCGGTTGTGAAGACAGCATTACATATTAAGCTAACATATATAAAATATAACATTTAGATTAACTTCATTAGAAGGAAATATACATAAATGTTTCGAAGTATTTTCATTTTCTTTTCAACGTGTAGAGAGGTGATACACAGAACCTCCCAAAACTATCAAACAGCGACCGATTAGAAAGCAATCCTGTTGCGGTGTATGTATGGTAGAAATGAGGAAATAGTCATATTATTCACCTGCCATTCTAAAAAATTGATGACTTCCGGGCACGCTTTGCCTCCCTGACGGTAATTATGTGATAATAAGTCATTGTAACATTATATTTACGGATAAAGAATAACAAAAACTGTTGGGGGGTTTGCGGGATAAACATGCATATTTTAAAAGCGCGGCATGTTTTGATGTTGATATATTTTATTGTTAAAGTAATAAATTAAAAATAGCTTAGAATGTTGATGGGGATTTTGTTGTTGATGTTGTGGTGGTTCCGTTTTATTTAAAACTGAAACATAACATATTTTTATATCTACTACCACAAAAAGAATGTATAAATATTATAAATGCCCATACCTTGTTACTTATTACGTTAAGGAATACCATTTGTCTTTCCATGGTTAATGATAATGTATCTTATACATTGCAATTATCAAAACAATAATTTGACAAATTGCTGTTTATCACATCAACTTCACGCTAAAATTCATCTGGTGCACGTAAATCTCTTGCTTTGTATCATAAAACTAAAATATGCCTCTGAATCAATTCTTTATCAATTATACAATTATACAATAATATCACCAAACATTTAACCATTATTCTTTTACACTAGACTGCAAACATTTCTTTTAACAAAGAGACACACCTTGGATTTGGCAACAACAGTTTAATTTTGTTTTTATTGTTTGGGACCTACTGCACTACGACTAACCAACTGCTGACGTAGTACGTAGTAAGGTCAGTTTTTTACGTTAACGCGTGAACGCCCATGGTTGCAGGCTCAAATAGTTAATGTTTTATGTTATTTTCATCACGTTTGGTGATAAAAACATGGAAACATGCACACCCAATTGAGCCTTGTAACTTGTATTTTTAACATTTACGCCGTAACGCTCTTAACGCGTTAATAATGACGTTGTTGTAGTGTGATTTTAATAACAAATAAAGCAATTATGAAGAAGAAAGATCTATAAAGGCTTTGATACATTCTAGCTTACTTTTTTCATAAAACTTTAATGATTTCGTTAATAATTTTCGTTCGCACATAAATGCAGATTTTTTTTAAGTTTAGTATATTTGGTTATTAACAAGTGCACATAAATGCACACATTCTTTTTAGCTTCAGTAATGTTGTGTTCTGTAGTTATTAATAAGTAAAAAACGGCATTTGAAATATATCTGAATTGAAAACAGGTTCCGTAGACGAGAAAATATTGTTAATTATTTTCGGACCCAGATAAAAGACCAAAGATTTTGCACGAGTAATTGCCTCTAGGGAAATGCGAACCCAGTACCTAATCAACAAACCTATAATAAATCAATGGTGCACCAATCTTACAATGGCTGCACGCTTGCAACAGAGGCAATTACACCATTCGATGAGAACCTAGCAGTTCACTCATAACGATTTTGGCAGATGCACGCGCAAATATAACACAACTCGATGAGCGGGGAAAGGACTTATCAATTTTTAAGTACAAATACATACCTTTTGATTATTTGTGTTACACATTTTTCCTATTTTGAATAACACATCTGTTGAAATGGGTGTATGAATAACCAAATAACCCATATGTAATGATCTATTCATATCTGATATTTTAAGATATCTAACACAAGAAAAAATCTTCAACAAACTGTGTTGCGTTTGCTGCACGCATGGTGTTTTATTTAGTAATCTTGTTTACAGTCAATAAACACATAAACGAATTGTGATGAGTGATCAGCAAACGTTCAAGATTATATGATTGAATATCCATGTACATGTAGGTGACCTGTGAAAAATGGTGTGTGTAAATATGAAATGACACGAAATACAGTTATTGTTGTGTAGTAAGTTTTCTACCGAAGTGTTTGATACAGCAACTGCTTATTACATATGATGTCTAATAAATTATATACAATCGCAATCTATAGCTTAAATTGGAAGTGAGTGGGTTTGTCAAGTAAGGGGTTGTGATTTCAACAAACGGCCAATATAAATTGAAGAGATGTTCAAATAAAGAATGTAGATATGTCAAGTTTAAGGGCACCATGACAAAATAGCCCGTACAAAAACTAACACACAGAACGACACAAACAAGTACAACATCATGACGCAACAGACATTTAGAAAAACTATATTTTTGTGTTTTTCGGATTTTTTTCTTTTTTATTTATAATTTCTTAAATAAATTCTCCAAGAAATGTTGAGTGACCGCCTTGGTACGGTCAATGACTAACATTGGGAGTTTAAACCAGTTTTAAGCTATAGCAAACCTCACACTTTCTCAACATTTTTTTGGAGATGAAAAAAAAAGACAAAATGCATTTAATCTCTCCAACAAGCCGTATAACTAGTGTGGTCGTTGTAAAACAAACTTTCGAAATTGTCGTAGATTTGTACAAGACGGGGTAATCTCAATAAGTTGTTATCAAAACCTTTAATTTGTCCTGTTAACAGAATTTCTGTTCTAGCTATGCCAAACGAAAACACGGTGATGCTGAAAAACGGATTTAATTTTGTCCCTTCTGCTTACTTTTATCTTGGATGTAATTTAATCAGGGTACTTTATCCAGACAGTTACCTAACATATCAAGTAGATTACTCGTGATGAATTTCCTTAACCAGACCGGAGAGCAGAATCACGTTCATAAAGGTACTGTGTTGCGTGTTATGTATTTTTAAAGCAGGGTAATACCAAAAAATGTAATGATATTAAACAGGCACATTTTTTACCTTTTAATTTCACTATTGTAGTCACTTACTTCATGTTTTAATGTAATTTTATAGTGTTTAAATGGTACCTTTGTTAACAATGAACTACATTAAAACCTATGTATTTAATGTTTATGTTAATAAAAAGGAAATTATTCATAATGTACCGTATAAAATAACACATCATTTGGAAATACATTGTGGTCAACAAGTTTAAACATGATCGATGACATTGCATTGAAATTGCACCTAACTTGAAAGATAATGCACTCTTCCATGTGGCAAACAGAAGACGGAGTTTTAAAAATCGACTTAAAGAAAAAGCGTAATTAAACTATCGACATTCTTTGGATTAGATAAGTCAAACATATTATTTTTTAACCCAATGTCACACACAGACACAACGAGTAATTGTTCGTACCAAATAGAATGATGTTTACTTTAAATAGTTGCACTTTTCACTAGTCCATATGCAAATACTCGACCAGAAACTTAAGGTGATCTTTCTCTATGGCGCCATTCTAATGGCCATCCAATCAAATCTTGATATCTTCAGACACACATAAACTATATCGTCGTTAATAAAATCAACGCTTCTAAGCAATAACGTTCGGATGCGGTTGCAGTTAAAGATAAGCGATTGTTAAGAGGCGTCCTTATTTCCCGAGAAAGATTTTGTTGTTGTCATTTACTCCTCTACATAAATTGTTACCTAATACATGTTGCAAGTTAAACGTGTGTCAGTTTGACCTTGTAAACCAAAGCACGTCCTATGTCCAGTATTTTAAGAAAACTTAAACATACGTTAAAATGTAAAATAAAAGTTTTTATTTATTGAAATGCAAGTAATAATAATAGTTAAAATGCAAAAAGGTTCAAACATGATATACAGGCGTGTTTGTTGTGTGAGCGCTTAGTACTGGTACCTGGTACCTGGTAACACCCAGTCTGGGCGTTTTACAATGGACGTGTGAGAAGGTTTCCTGACCGCCATTATATTGCCAGCATATCAAACAAGTGTGGAAAACAAATACACTAAAATAACTTCTACAATGCCAATCACATCAAACAAAAACAGAATGACATTCTATTTATTTAACCAACCGTTATGTACATTATTGTTAAAAAAGTGTTACTGCAATATAAATTGCAGAAATCGTCAAAGAAAAATATTGCGGACAATTTCAAGTTATATGCATCGTGGTAATATGTCCAGTACAACAACAAACACTCTGTTGTCGAAAGGGCATCATTGTCAAACACGCTGAATGGGGATTCTGTGTGTTTCCCGGACAAACACAATGTTGTCTAAGTAGACATTTGACCAATACGTCTGCTAACAATGTCTAAGGTATAAATGCTTTTCTTCCGTTTGACTATCCGTCTCATCGATGTTTACATGTGTGACAAGTGATTTTAAAATCCATCAAACAATGGCAAGGTACAGATAAATATAATATTGACCCCCCCCCCCCCACAAATATGGACTTTTGAATTTTAACCATAAAGTTTGACCACACGTTACTTGTTTTAATTAGATATTTCAGCGCGACATTCGGTCACATCAAGGGAAACATTTGTGTTAAGTTATTTTACTATCCATCAATTCATAGCGATGTGTGAGTCTTGAAAAACATATTTTTGTCCTTTGCCTTCTCAGTATGGCCACTCCTTATGGCAAGAAATGTACGGTGCTGTAAAAGTCCGGACATACATTATCATCAAGGTTTACATTTGTGCCAAGTAATATTCAAATATTTCAACTCATATTACATTTAGTGTCCGGACAAACATTATTTTAACAAAATTAGACCTTTCACGTTTGACAACAGCTATTAAGGTATAAAAATGATGATTGTGCACCACACTACTTCTCATCGATGTTAACATTTGTAAGTAATATTAAGACTTGCCAATGCCTAATGATGCTAAGACCCACCCAAGTCAAATCCAGACGCACGGACGCACTAGCGACGAACCAAAATGTTGACTGCTAAATCAGGCTAGAAATTCAACTGCAGTATACTAGGTTTAATATATTTTTAAAAAGTAAAAAGCTGTAAAAAGTCACCCCGTACTGCATCCTTGGGTAGTCATATTTTTCTGGTCCTCAGGGATCATGGAGTGTACATGTATGTTGTTTACATTTGAAAATGTAATCAATGAAAATACTGGGGCATTATATTAGGACAAATTTGTGTTAAAAGTGTTAATTATCAACATAATGCTTTCGGTTATTTTTTTAGCTTCTATGCATTCGTTCCATATGTATAAGCCCCATACGGTAAGAAACCGTGATGATAATATGTCTTTGTTGTGATTAATTTAGTAGGCTTAACACTCCCTAGTACAGTTAATCATTCAGATTTACAGCTCAACACAGAAAAACACATTAGCTGTTTGACTTTGATATATCGTGTTGTTATAGTCCCATACTGCCAAATGGCGCATATTGATTTACAGATGAGTCAGAAAAACAAACATCAATCAAATAAAAAAGAAAATTAGTAAAAGAAGAAAATATAAAAATCAATGGGTGCACCACGCATACTCTTTCAGCACGTTTGCAACAGTGGTAATTACAACGTTCGATGGTTTGCAGAGATCCACAGGAACATAGACCATCTGGACAATCTTCTAGTGGCGTACCTATCATGGAGATAGGGTCATCAGCAAATAAATAAACAATTAAATAGCCACCGCCAAAATATATTAAGTATAAATTGAAGGAATGACCAAGGCAAAAACATGTAGACAAAGCAGAAAAAGTAACGATTTAGGGCACCATGGAAATATAGCCCGTAAACACAGTTACAATGTAGCCAGTAGAAGAAGAAACACGCAACACAAGTCGTGACGAACATATAATTTAGAAAAACATGTTCTTGGTTTTAATAAACAACATAATTCCTCTGACACAGGTTGAGTTACTGCCTTAGTAGGGATTGACTTTAATAACGTGTATACAGGAATAACAGTGTTAAAACTTGGATACGAAATACTTTTGCACTTCCGTAACGTCAACAATGTATCATGTCGTATACCAAATATGTAAGTGTTTGATTTGTCAGGAGAGAGGTCCGTAAAAAGTTATATAATCTCTAATATACAATATATCTCTGTTTCACTAAAAGAAGTCCTATTAAAATCTTTTTGACGGCTGTCAACTATATGTAACATATCACGACATGGGAAAGTGCTACTATTACTGCATTTGTATACATAAATCTTTCAAAGTCTTATCATTAATCATTACGGTGTAAAGAAGACAAAATATGGTACCTTTCGTTTTACATCATAATCTGCAAAAAAAGTAAGTGTTAATATAAAAATTGAAATCCAAAGGTAATATCATCTTTCAAATTCCACAGACCCTAACGAAATCAACTGAGTCCATACACCAACAATAACACCAACCATGACATTGATTCATCAAAAACTAAAATCGACCAAGTGATTTTTCTCTGAAAACAGGAATGTGCAACATCATATTGGTACAATGTGGCAAGTTGAATGAAGAATGTACAATAACATATATTAACAAAATCTACCTTTTAATCTACATCAGTTCAAAAGAACTGCGGTTATTAAAGACTACACATTTCATAAATTCATTTTTGTATAATCAATGATAGCATCAAAGTCTTAAACAACATCATATTTTTAGTTAATATATTTTATGGACATGTCATTATATTTGTGTTCCAACAACCTTAAGCAAACCACATTTACTAAACAAGGAGCATATTGGTTCTTGGGTGCGTTGTCCTCCTCAGATACCATTTCTCTGAGGGCACCGACATCTATTCACGTATTTGCTTAGACTTGTTTCTGGTTATGTAATGTTTACAATGTTGTCATGTTATTGATAGTCATTTGTCTTTTATCTTTAGACTAAGGATCCAACCTCTTCAAATCAAGATACGAACGGCAGACTACATGTAGCTGAAGTTCTATTAAGTACTAGAGAAATATAATGCTACTTAACACAACATTAAAATGTGTCATTCAACATATGATGTCAATAGAACAAATTAGACGTTTGAAGAAACGCCTATTTGAATATTTTAAAGAGAGCCTTGACTAGACCATTAGTAGGGAACTTTTAATACTACAATAACTGACGTTTGCAAAATAGTCTTGCTATGTCTACAGTTTTTAATATTGTTTTTCTTTAAATATCACTCCATATAATGTTACTTGATTGATTGTGAAATAGGGTCTGTCTATATGCAAAACGTTAGGCGCATTCACGCTATTACGTACGATAGAAGAGGGAGTGATGTTTTTTAAAAATAATGTTACTTAATTGATGGTGAAAAAGTGAAATAGCGTACGATAGAAGAGGGAGTGATGTTTTTTAAAAATAATGTTACTTAATTGATGGTGAAAAAGTGAAATAGCGTCCGTTTATATGCAAAACGTTAGGCGCAGTCACACTATTACGTACGATAGAACGTACCTA
>Ga0224511_10005038_pt1 | contig 10236 bp, 4 predicted proteins | sample SF_May12_sed_USG_2_FD_169988 | JGI IMG/M metagenome (GOLD analysis project Ga0224511, IMG submission 169988) | Sediment microbial communities from San Francisco Bay, California, United States - SF_May12_sed_USGS_8_1 | ecosystem: Environmental > Aquatic > Marine > Sediment | place: USA... | reverse complement strand
GTCCATATGCCAACAACAGCCATGTACTGGTCCAGTGACGTGTTCTTCGGTAACCGGGGTATTCAGATGGTGATGACGTACAACCGCTTTTGTCAAGTCCTCCGCTACTTCCACGCCTCTGACAGAAGCCTCGAGCCGCCCAGGGGTTCTGACCAGTACGATCGACTATTCAAGGTCCGCCCAGTGATGGACATTCTACTTGCCACATTTCGGAAGTATTACGTGTTATCCCGTGATGTGGCAGTGGATGAGGCCATGATAGGATTTACCGGGCGCCTGTCATTTCGACAATACATGCCAGCGAAACCCATCAAACGTGGAATAAAGTGCTGGATGTTGTGCGATTCAATCTCAGGATATTTATCCAATTTTGAAGTATACTTAGGTCGTAACACTGCCACCCGTGAGCAAGGACTAGGTTACAATGTTGTGATGAGGCTTACACGGTTCATTCGGAATTCATTCCGATGGGTGTTTTTTGACAATTTTTTTACGGGGTTGCCACTTATAAAATCCCTCCTTCAAAACGGACTTTACGGTTGTGGTACAGTGAGGTGCAACAGGAAAGGCTTTCCTACCATTCTCAAGAAGCCAGCGGACTTACGGCAGAGAGGGGACATGAGAGTGATGCAGTTAGGGGACAGTAACATTACAGCCTCAGTGTGGATAGACAGAAAGCCTGTACACCATCTGTCCAGCTTGAGTGACCCAGCTGAAATTTGCGACGCTACCCGCAGATCTGGAGCCAACATCCTTCAACTTCAACAGCCCCACTCCGTGTCCGCCTACAACAAGTCCATGGGTGGTGTGGACCTCCACGATCAACTTCGCGCCAAGTACCCATCGGGCCGGAAGTCGAAGAAGTGGTGGCGGTACCTCTTCTGGTTTTTATTAGACTCAGCCATTGTAAATAGTTATGTTCTCTACAGTGAGTGGTCAACCAGGCAGATGAAGAAGAAGAGGTACTCGCATCTCGACTTCCGGCAGGAGCTTCTGAAGGAGCTCATCGGTGGGTACAGGAAAGTGAAGAGAACGGAGCGTGACACAACTCTTGACCGCCCGGCGCTGGTGCCAGTACAGAACTTGTCAGGACATTCCAATGTAAGATTGAACCGCAAGAGGACTTCCTGCAAGTACCATCTAACGAGATTGGGCCAGCGTCGGGACACAGTTTATGGCTGCAATGTGTGCAATGTCCATCTGTGCAAGGAGTGCCATGCTGGCTACCACCAGTCTGTGTGAAGGAAATTATTTGTGAAATTGTGTTAGTGTATAAATGTATGGAATGATTTTAATGTAAAAGTGTGTATATAAAGAAATGTATATATGTATATTGTGTAAATATTGTATTTATTTGTCATGTGTTCTAATAGTTTTTTTTTCTGAGACAGTTTTTAAATATTTCTGCCATGCTTTTGAACAGTTTTAATTTCAATAAATTATATGTACATGTTTTACTGGTCTTGTTTTCCTTGTATAGGTAATTAAATTATCACCTTATTGCATTGAAATAAAGGAGAATTTAGAAGAGTCAACTTTCAAAGACAATAAGTTTTTAATAGAAAAAGGTATAAAAATATTATTTACACCAAAAGAAAGGAAATTTAAATACCTTTAAATTTTACATTCAGTGTTTTTAAATAAAAATTGTACATAATGGTGTAATTCAGGCTCAAACACAATAAGGGTTATAACACAGAGTTTTCCCAATAATGACAAAGGTAAAATTACATTGAAAATATAGGAAATCTTAAAACATTCAACTTGAAAAGATAATAAGTTCATAATAGAAGAAGGTAGAAAAATATAAATTTCACCAAAAGAAAGGAAATTTTAATACCTATAAATTATATGTACAGTGTTTTTTAATCAAAAGTTGATTTAATGCTGTAATTCAGGCTCAAACACATTGAGGGTATAAAACAGAAATTTTTCCAATAATGCCTGTGAAGATGGGGTACTGATATTGATCAGTTGGCTGTTAACCACTGGTCAGCCTAGTGGCTAGGTAGCTGTGAAGTGGAGGGGTGTAAATTAGCCAATTGCCTATGAGGGAAAGGGTTAACACTGAAAATACCAACAGGAGATTTTTATTTATATCTTTTTTTTTTTTGTTATCAGAGATCTTTTTTATTTTAGCTTCAATGGTTACTATGTAAATAAAAGCTGACGTAAGAAGCCGAGCGACACAGACATCCATTAATAGTTCCCACAAGGTCCTCCGTGAGACAAAACTATTTTCTCCAATAAAGATTTGCTTCTCTTTACAATGATGTACATATACAGTCTCATGCCGGCACTCCTTGTGAAGACACATGATTCATGAATGGCGAACAGATATCCAGGAAATTTCTCGTTTACAATATTTCTCCTGATAAGCACGCCCGGGCACGACGCAAATCACGTAACGGGTGCGTTTATTTTGACACCGTTTATAATAGCAGTTGCAAGGCAGACGACAATTATCAGAAAATTATCTTCAATGTTAATATGAATGTAAAAACGCTAATTACTATCATACCGCTTATTTCATGAAAGCATAGGGGTGCGATTATTAGAGGGAGGAGCATTTATTAGAACCAACATGGTATGTCAGAAGCTATAGACAGAAATAGCTCTTTTGCATAAAATTCCGACATCGTAAAATTTAAAACAAAACAGATTCATGATTCATTTGGATACAGAAATATCATTTGCTATTATCATGGTTAATGAAATGTGAGGATACTTCAAATTCTACTTTAAGAGAGAAATAGAATAATTATGCAATTAGCAAAATATTTAGGGAAGTTACAAAATGGTATCTACCATTTGTGTTTAATGAGTTGTTATACTTTTAATGATTTTTCTATTTTATTCCCTCATTTTACCTTTGATCATTAAAGATTTAATATATATTTTCACATGTAAATTTTATTTTTTTAATGTTCTACACTATTTTACTAACGGAATGTGGTTACTTTGGGCTGGAGGCCTTGTACTGCAAAATAAACATATTGTATTGTATTGTTGTATTGTATTGTATTGTATTGTATTGTATAATTGACAAATGACTCTTTTGTTTTGTATTTGATTTTTCAAAATAATCACCAAGTTATAGCGTGAGCGAAAATGTGCTCATCTGTTTATGGAATTTTATGTCCCCAAGTGTGTATAGACAGTTCCACAACTGTCAATCATGATCATTTATAACAGTACATGGTCAATTTTAATCCAATGGAATAGGGATATATTGTCAGTTGACAATCTGACCAGGTATATACAATAGAAAGCTTACTTCCTGTTTGTGATAATCCTTATCACATGAACAATGGATTGCAGCAAATGTGGGCGGAGATTAAAAAATGTGGAACCATGCATTTTGTGGTTTTTTTGTGGCAAGCAAAAACTAGGATTTTCAAAAAAGGTTTCGGGAAGTTCATATATGTTTTGGAAATAAGTCTTATCTTATCACAGCCATTGGTCAATCAAAGCCCTTACCACTTGTCAAGATTTGTGACCAGCGCTAGAGAGTTATCCTCCAATCCTGCTGCCTTATAATTCCAACATTTTACCCAAGATTAATTCAATACACTCAGTACAATGTCAATTGTAATATGAACTATAATAAATAAACATATTCAAGACAAGCCAATAATGATACTGGTAGTGTAAAGATTAACCAAAGTCTGTTATGTAAGAATACTAGACTGAACATAAGATTTTGACCATTACAAAACACACACATTCAGTCAACAGTCCTTATATTAAAACCATGTATTATATGATAAAAAGATGAGGAAGGTTAATTACTAAAAATGATCACGGTTGAATGGTATCTTGACCACCCATTCATCTTCCTATCCAGGCATCACGCAGTTATCAATTACCCTAACCGTCATTGATCCCTGCAGTAATTATCATCAGTTTAAACCTACTCCACTTCTACTTAAGAAGTCATGTAGCGGCGAGTAATACGAAACGTCTATGAATAAACATCATCAACAGCACAACAGAAATGTTATAACTAGACCAGCGTCACACCGTTAACAATACACACAAGCACCCGATAATCATCAGGACTTATACTAGCACCTGACCTTATAATCAACTAGCACTTAATGCTATAATCAGATATCATATTATTTGACCACCACCAAACAACATATTTGTGGCAGATTTTTCCTTCGATCAGAATTATAAATTCAACCATGTTAGTGCTGGCGAAAACTTTGCAGTTTTTCTACAACCACTACTGCACAAAACTTAAACCAGAAAATGTTTCAACATACAATTAAAATCATTAAATCACTTTATTATTTACCAAGGATAACAAACCCACAAAATAATCCTCATAAATCTAACAATAATTCCATAATGCGTGAAATATTATCCCCACAAATGTTTCTGATTGTACAGCATTTTACCACCATAGTAATCAATTTGGCCCTTCACTTGTTAAGCTGTGACTGTTGCACGACACAGTGACAGTGTTGTAGTCAATACAAATAATCAATACCCCACCCACCTACTCTGGTTTTGTTGCTGCAATTACCGTGACAACTATTATGGCCACCAGATAAACTATTCCGCTTCTGTTCATTCAAGATTTAATTTTTTCAGATGAATATCATGTGTACGATTGTGTCTTAGAAAAGTTGCTATTTCGGGCTTAAATGGGAGTACATGAAATGAAGATATGTACCTAAGTGCACAATGTTAAGCATTTTCTTTTTGTACATCAAACAACATGTGTGCATAGCCAACACTGATTTTTAATATAAAGATAAACTACAACGAAAATATATACATTCTTATTCTGATCAAGCTCAAAATAATCAGCAGTAATCTTGCTCATCTCTGCTTATGCTAGAAACTGACTTGACCAAAAAAAATGTAAACATACATGTAATTATTACTTTGTAAGAAGCTTTATCTGAAAACCCAGCACATATATAATTAATAAATATCCCGAATTAATCAGTAGCTGATGACAATGATTAATAAATGTACAGATTACCGAGACAATATAATTATAACCTACCTGTGGTATGTTTAAATCCTTGTTGCTATTACGTGATTGCTTTACACAGACAACCATGGAGTTGAACGAGTAATAGAAGACGTCACCTGGCGTAAGATTTTCACAAAGCTGGTTATTGTCTAAGGTCGCATACGCACAACACAGACATTGTTCACACGCGTTTTTCCAGCCAGCCATATCGACATACTCCCCGACCAAGTAGGGGTCGTAACTCTGCGACGGCATAGTCATTAGGCAGGGCTCATCAGTCCCGTAGACAGTCATGTTATGAATAGTACCATTATCATTTTGTATTGCACCAGAGAAATCAATTTGACTATAATCATTATTATTATTATTGTACATATTATATGAGGAAGAGTTATTATAGTTGGACATGTAGGACGAGCGGTTATATCTCGAATGTCGACGATAGCATTTCCCCTCCCTCCCACCATGCCTCCGATCGTACGGTGGCAGCGGTAACATTTGACCAGCCTCGTACGTACAGCAGTCCTCCCCACTGACGTCGCTAGCATCGCTGTACAAGCCGCTCGTGCTCGTAGTTCCAAAGCTGACGCCCGAGTCTACGTAATAGTTCCACGCGTTAGGACTCGGGTCGATGCTGGAACTTGTGTCCTGCTCGCTAGTCCACGAACTGGCGCTGTACTGACTACAGTTCGAGTCGCTACTGACCCCCGTCGTGTAACTCGTGTCCACTTGCAGCGCTGTGCGATACTCCGGCTTACTCGTCAAATTCTGCAGACTAGAAGTAATCCTTGTTTGAACAACATCACTAACATCCTTTACCTTACTTTTGGCCTTTTCTCCACTCTGTACATCATTGTTACCAGCTTCTTGCTGCTCGTCTACCATCCTATCATCTCTCTTATTGCACACCGTGGAAGCCACCAAACATTTTCTCCTACTTCTCTTCTTCGAATCACTAACAACCCCCTCCCTCTCCTCAGCATCAGCACCAGTTTCTTGTGTTTTACTTTTCCTCACAACCTTGTCATTCTCTGCACCAGTTCCATTATTGACATCACTCACAGCAGTTGTTCCATCAACACCCTTTTCAGCAATCGCAGCGGTCCCCGAGTCCACCCCTTCTGGCTCCATATCCATATCAGCAGTTTGAGTTAGATTAGCTTTGGTATAACCCTTTACATCAGCAGTTGTCCGTTTCTTCTTTCTCTTTACAACAACTAGGCCTTCGTTTTGGCTTCGGTGAGAGTTTTCAGAACATGGCAAGCTATGACTGGTATCAACAGTATCTGTATCTGATTTGTTTTTGGTACATGTGATTGGAACACTTAAATGGACTTCCTTCCCAATTTTCCCAACCTCAACATCACAAGTCACTTTTGAAGTAGATACTCTCCCCTTATTACTCACCCCACCACCTCCATGTAATCCACAACTTTCCTTACTTTCATTTTCACTCCCACTACAGCCAGACTTGATTTTAACTTTATCCTCCAATACACTAGCCACTAATGTTTTATCTCGACACTTAATCAAGCCCTTATCAGCACACTTTCTATTTTCTTCCCTACCACTCAGTTTCTGTCCGCTAATTTGTTGACTGCCACTCTCACGGCTACACTCAACTATACTCAGTGCAGGAATTTTATAAATCTCATTTTCCTCAGAAGAACGATGAATCTCTTCATCTTCACAATGCATTTTCTCATATTCAACAACCTCGTCGTACCAGCTACCATTCACAGTTGTCTCCTCACTACTCTTCTCTTCTTCTTTTTCTTCTTCATCCTCTGCGTCAGCGGGGTTTACGTAATCAAAGTAATCGATAACCGGCGCCGATTTTGACTTGGGGTTTGCCCGATGGGCTGTGGTTTGGCTTGGGAAGATTCGGGTCCCATGATAGGCCCCTACCCCGACCCCTAACTGGGTGTGTAGCTTCAACGTCTCGTAATTGGACTCCACCTTGACTGAATGATTCCGTCTTCTTTTAAATTCCAAGGTTGTTTGTTAAGTCTGTTGGTATTTTGTTCTTGTTTAGCACCTTTGTTTTATTTTATCAGATATGATGTGTCCTGGATTAAGTACAGTTCAACAATGTTATCTGCTAGGTGCAAAAAGTCATAGTTAATTGTCTTTCCTTTTTTCTGTACACATCTATCAATCTTCAAAAGTTAAAACACAAAATGTACGATTTTAAAGCATTCCCACATTCTTATTCTAATTTGATTTTTTTTTCATTTTTATCAACCCAAAAAAAAATCAATCCTGATAAACCATAAAAGTTAAAATCAAACAATCAAATACCAAAATCAGCTTGCAAAACCCTTAATATTTCTTCCCATTGTGAAAGTGGACAGAGAAAGTATGTACGTAGATACGAATTGATTACTTCCACCAATACAAGTCTGTTATCTTCCTGAAGTTTAATGTTCACTTGCAAACAGTACCTAAGCCCCCTTTTCACCCAAGAACCAAGATATAACCAACTGCTATAGATTTTTCTGTGTAATACCTTATAATAAAAGTCAAATTTAGGCCTATTTTAAATATTCATTTTGTTGTTTCTTTACAAATTGTTACCTACAAATTCAGGCTTTTTCTAGAAAATTTATTAATTTTAATAACACAAGATTGATAATAAGAATATACTCAAGAGTTAAAACGCCACATTAAACTAAATACCAGCTATTTATTCAGAAATTTCAAACAATAAATTGTGTTTCAAGTTCTTGCACAAGGTAATAGATCAGTCAACATTCTAATGAAGAAACGAGCTGAATTTTAAATTAAACCCTCACTGAGTTGAAACAGTTTCAATCCAGAAATAGAAATAAATCTACCACTAAACCATTCCTTTAATGCACTTTAAAGAACAATTCCCAAATATGCCTTTCAACACTTGACAACAACCATGTAATTAGCAAGATTAATTGGCATTTTCAAAACTTCCTTCTTAAAACCAAGGCAAAAAACATGCTACACAGGCCAATAGCCTATTTTTCATTCTACCATTTCTGCATAAAAATTCCCTTTAGCAGCCCATATTAACTTTCCACGAAAATAACTACAAATATGCTTGAACCAACTATCTGTTTTAAATTTGAACAATCTTTATTCCAATGTGTCATAATAATAGAAAAACTTGCACGCTTTAAACTTTAAACTTCAAATGAAGACCAAAACAAAAGATCTAATGATCGAAAACAGTTTTATCAATATCAAAATGCCTTCAAGGAAAAACGTTGTTATCAATTAAAATATCTATAGTTATAATTGAAACATTAATATACCTAAATTAATTACTTTTATAAGATGAAAGTGGGAAGAAACTTCTTCAACAAGCTTACCAAACAAACTTAATTACAATGTCTTTATAATTAGCAGCGTAAAATGACACAAAACATGATTTCGCCTAGACAAATCATCATTTTACAGTGACAGAGCAAAATGTTGCCTTATCTTGTTAGAGAAGATACATAACATGTTCATTAGTTAACAACGTTTACAGGACTTTAAAATTATAAACTAACAAGACAACAAGTCTACCATGACAAGAGATAATATATGAAGGCCATTTAAAGGAACTAGAGCACAGAATTTGGGTTGGAAAGAACGTACATAAAATTATATATCAAAACGTAACTTTTAGACAATAGTTTTTTCTAAATGTCTGTTGCGTCATGGTGTTCTACAGGATTTTTTGTCGTTCTGTGTGTGGGTTTTTGTACGGGCCATTTTGTCATGGTGCCCTTAAACTTGACATATCATATCTACATTGTTTACAACATTCTTTCTTTGAACATATCTTCAATTTATATGAGTCTCAGTCATGACAAGACATGCTGAATCTCTGACTCTTAAATATACGTTTTTGTATTATGACAACATGTTTAAACAGATGTAACATGCATGAAAACTTGGGTAAACCCTTTTTCTGTCCCATGAACAAGAAAATGATTTCCCATCATATTGAATGGTGTATTGCAAAAGTTCCAGGTTTGTCACAATGTTCTTTTAAACTAGCACATGGTACCTAAAGTTTATGCTTTATCACACAGTTATTTAGATTTTTTGGGATACTAGTTTCTTTCCATTTTTATGCCCAAACTGGGCTAAGGGACTTTAAACTAAACACAAATAAACACAAGTTTATGATGCATACTTTCAGGCATTTTATTATGAAATTTGCAAAATATTAAATTCTGTTATATCAATTCAAATGAGACAGAAAAAATATAAGTTGCCCAATTATTGTTGTATGCCCAAGGTAAAAACCATTCCTGTGAAGGCACTAGCTACCACCTGTCTTTATCAGTACAAAAGAAAGTCCAAAAGTAAGACCATGATCACTATATTACACGACTTCTTGTGAGAAAAACAATATCTTATAATTGATCAGCAAAAAATCAACCCTTTTTTAACCCATGTAAATTGTTAATTTAAGCAAGCTCTTTAATACCAACAATAACTAAATTTCTTATAATAATTGTAAACAATTTCATAAAGAGTGAGTAATCCATAGAATCACTTTAGATCAACACCAAAAACTGTAATTTTATCTCGGTGAAACCAACATGAAAAGCAATGTCGTTTTAATTAGCAGCCGCGGAACTTGTTATGGTCTCCTAAACTTTCTTCACTTGGCAAACAAAGTTGTAGAGACTCAAGAATCTGTAAACAGCAATCTTCAGACACTGAAACTGTCAACTATGTCTCTGGGATTTAGGAGAGAAGATGACAGTTTGTTGTACTGTATACTGGGAAACTTTAAACTTTTGTGGGGGTCCATTTCTTTTTGGAATTTTCATACAACAGTGGGTTTTTTTTGCAAATTCAACGTCATTGGAAAATAACATTTGCATGAAAATCAGGGCCCAGCACATAAAATTGTGAACTTTTCTTGCATAGATTGTTAGATTTTTTATTATGAATTTTGAACAAAGGAAGGAGTATTTTGGGTTCATTTACTATCAGCATAATCAATTTATCCATTTTTATAATAAAAAACTTTTTATAACATCAATCAACACAAACATAAAACTTGAAGAGATTTAAGCCCAAGTCTGAATCATTGTTTTTTTCTTTACCACACAATTACAGAAAATATTGTGCTGCCCCCCTTTTTTACTAAACTAAAAATCATATATACTTGGCCTTACAGATGTTACAACATATCACAAGTTTGTCATGAAGCTGACAGAAATGTGCCTTTTTCAAGTTCAACACACTGGCTGCAAAAACAAACA
>Ga0224511_10005037_pt1 | contig 10239 bp, 10 predicted proteins | sample SF_May12_sed_USG_2_FD_169988 | JGI IMG/M metagenome (GOLD analysis project Ga0224511, IMG submission 169988) | Sediment microbial communities from San Francisco Bay, California, United States - SF_May12_sed_USGS_8_1 | ecosystem: Environmental > Aquatic > Marine > Sediment | place: USA... | reverse complement strand
CAGCATGGGTACTCTATATTTCATGCATTTACCTAAAAACAGCTCGTTTGACCTGCTGGAATATTGACAACTATATCATGAATAGTCTGACAACATATAGTTCATCTTTTCAATCTCTATACGGTCACAACAATTGCTGCTCAGCTACCCCTAAAATTGACGTCACTCTGTAGCCGTGTGGTGAAACAGCCCAGCGCTGACGCTGTCCTGCAACAAAGCAGTTGCAGCAGCTATCATAAAAACTCCATGTTACTGGCCAATTGTCACTAGAATCAGAATCGAAAACAGTTGTGAGCCCTTCAGACACAATCTATCTACTGATTTCAGGTGAAACTCTTTACGATGAGCCTGCTGCTATAACATCTGATAAGTGAAGAATGAAGCGGATAAGGCATATTCAGACAAGCTAACATAGCCCTAACGCATTGGGTAAAAGTGGGCTCTATCTTTATTTGGTGGCCTGCGCGTTAGCCAAATAGACTGAAATCATGCGAATGCGAAAATTCGCGTTGGCAACTAAGTCTGTCCGAACAACCATGACAACGAGTCAACATATTTTTCTCGCTATCGCACAATAGGCTCCGAGTCGCCTCGCCCTCATGCATTCGAGCGCCTTGTCCAATCGAGCAGAAAACTCCAACGCGTATGTTCGGGCAGTACAGTGTTGCCGGTGCATTGGATTAGCGGCAGGGCAATGCGCAATCAACGTTAGCTTGTCCGAAAACACCTATTATGGGAACATACTGGTTATGCCAAATGTTCTGTAATTCCAGCATTATTGGGTTCGTTGTAAAGAGATAATTCATGTTCCATGTCTTCATGTTATGATAGGTAGCACTCCACGGCACCGGAGCTCGGATAATTCTACAACATAAAGATATGCAATAAACTGAAACTGCAAAATCAAATACTCAACCCAACCATTGTCTCAAAGGCTGATTATTACAATAGGAATTTAAATTGTTTAACCAGGTAAATAAAGGCAGACATGAGCTTAAATTACTTCTGTTTCCACCCGAAAATTAAAGTGTAAATGAACTGAAAAACCATGGTTTCACGATGTATCCTTGATCTCATTTCTTGGAGGATCTTTCTCAAAACCTGCTACCTTAAATGCCTGAAAAGGTATGAAGTTGTTTTTGCTGTTTTAGCAAAATGTTCTGAAATTCACTCAATGTACAAAGTAGTCATGATATGTCTGTCATTTTTGTGAATCTTTTATGAGAGTACAAAATATGAAAAATAATCTGGAGTCAGCATGGCCGTCGATCGATCTCGCCTAACAAGGCAAACGTCCAACGATTGTTCAACGTTAGCAAGGGCTATCCTGTACAAACTGTCATTGGTAGGTATTACCTATGAACTGACTAACAAATAACCACAGGAATCTCATCTCCCTAGCCATCAGGCATCATGACTGCCTGCCCGCAAGTGATAGAAAAAACATCGCTGGTTTGCTAAGTCAACAATTTTTCTGCCGGCCGCCTAAAGAGTATAAAGTGTTTGACTCATGCCCGGCTCACCGTGTTTTTAACGACTGTCTAAGATGAATCTGATGCAACCTCCGATACACTTTAACAATCATAGGAGTTTGTCAGCTGTCAATCATTATAACAGAATGTTTGTAGAGTTCCACTCGACTGAATACTACCTCCTGAGTGACAGGAATCAAAGCCGAAGGCGAGTCCTCCTGAACTTGAAGTTACAAACCGCCATAGGTCAGGTGGGAGTGGTGGCTTAGTGGGTATCGCGTGTGGACCAGTTGATCCCATGTTAGTGCAACGCTTTATCCGTCGTTGGATTTACCCCAGAGTATCAACTCAATAGGGCTAACCATGGACCGCATAAAAGTCAACCCATTGGCTTAATGAAATAAAACAAAATGATCGTATATGAACACACCTCTGAGGATACGGTCTGGGCGTCCATTTAATGTGCAGCCTCTCCTTCTCAGAATGATCCTTGAGAATATAATCGACTGAAAACCAAAACAAATAGACACGATTAAGGCTATCAAAAAATTAGCAGGTTTATACCATGGGCACCGAGGTTCCGCAGCTGGCCACAAATAACAGATAGGATAGCCGTTTGCCTGGCAACTAATACAGAGCAGTGAAATCGCACAGATCAAAGCTTTAAGCTGTAGTAACTATAGAAACTGTGCGAAAACAAGACGATGACCTCGTTTGGATCGTCATAGCCACTGATTTCTCATCATTTCTCGAAGGGCTTCGTCGACCGTTATGCTGAAGCTTGAGCTCTTAACCTCTCTATGCATTACGGGTTAAGTTGGGCCAACGATTAGAGCAAATCGTATAGGCATACCGTTCGTATCTTAACCTCGTTATTCTCCAATGACGCAGTAAAGTAACCAGCTGTTATTTGGATGACTAATTAGGAGGACACCAACCGTAGTATGTGAAAGTTCAAGAAATCCCAAGGGGTGCTGAATATAGATCTTTCATTAAAATGCCTGTTGGACACGCCTTACACCATGTTGCATTGGTATGGGTTTACAAGCCTTCTTGTGGAATAGTCCAAAGAAAAATCCAAAAAAGAAAGAGAAATAGTCCAAGTTACCAACAAGTAAAAATCTTAACTGTCCAGTTTTTTTATCTATACAGACCCTTGACCATGGTCCTCCTAAACTAGAGGCTTGTTTTGGAGAGGTGTAACTATGAAATCATATGAGGAGCTCGTATTCACAGCGGGAGTCAGTACTGAACGGTACTTAATGGCAAGATTAAACGATCTCATTGGGTCATGGAGACAGTCGGTGGTCTGTGAGGGTAATTTAAGAGCGTTTTCTACTTACTGATTGCTTTTCTCAGACTGAACTCGTAATCTCCACCAATTTCCTGTTGTGTCTCGCTTAGTAACTGCGTGAGATGAGGGGCCTCTAACAGGGCTTTAGGTATCAATTTGAGTATTCGTGGCATCTGCTCCTGGGGAGGTGGGGCCAGCATCTCAGCTTCTATACCTCTCTCTATATAGTACTCATATCTCTGGAAAACAAACTATTTTATTCATAATAGTCTCTTTCGACTCGAAAATTCACCGCAAAAAATAGTCAGCACGATGAGCGTATGACTATGGGACTAGCTGCTAACTACTAGCAGTCATTCTACTATTTTCTTGGAAATGAAATCGGTCTAACCCACCATTTCTCTACTTTGTGGTATCGGAATGGTGGGGATAAGACCAACTCGCTCTCAGTTTCCTGTCAGCAGATTCTGCTTCATACAGTTACAAGTGCTTCTTCATAACATAACGCATGGTCTCAATAAGATGAGCCAACAATCTTTTCACCTCCAGATCCACGTCTGAAGGTTCACCAATCACTGAAGCCTCCTCTTTTTCTATGCGTAGCATGACATTTATCTGCTCCTGAGGTGTCATCGGTCGCATCTCCACTCTGCATCTGGTGCTTTCTTTGTGCCCGCTTTCCTCCTTACGCTTTCTCGGAGATTTGATCGGTGCTAGCTCACCACTCCGTGCTCGCTTGGGATTCTCTGAAATTTTATTTATTAAGCGTTTTACAGTCAGCCATGACAGCTTAGTGGGAGAATGAATGTATCTCACTGGCTGCCCTCTCTGTGGCCCGGGTCATGATAGCTCAGTGGGATAGCTAACTGTCTGTCCTCCTTGTAGCCCGGGTTCAATTCCCAGCCATGGCAAAATATTTTAAGAGATTTTCCCTCACTGTTCAAATTCTGACAACCGTCCTAAAACCAGGATGGTGGAAAATGGCTCAATCTCCCCTCAATGGCACCAGACAACCCGTGGAAATTGAGGAGGAAGGCCAAAGTCCAACCACAGACAGACAGAGGCTTTCTTTTTCTTTTAAAGACGCATCAGGCAACACGAGCTCATGTATTGAGTGAATTGCCGGTGGCTCAGACTCAGACACCCATTCCGCAAATACAAACCATGATGGGATTAGAGGTTATGTCACAGCGCATCTTTGTATATCTCACCTGGTATCCGCGTCATGTTACTCTTGCGCTTATAAAGCTCCTTTATTTTAAGATCTCGTGCTGCTGGAGTGTAATTGTTGCCGATAGATTCACTGGGGGTACGGCAAAACTTTTCCTCTTTGAATGGAGCAGCTTGTGTCCAAGATGTCCCCTTCATGATCGGAGGATGGGCACTGTTCTTAAGCACAATCTGAAAAAGGCATTCATACAGACATCCTCATGGAATCGAATTTTTTGCGCTGTCAGTTGGCTCATTCATTGCAACCTTCTTACCTCATAGAGAGCAGACTGCTCCCTTGCCTCCGAGCTAGGGATGGGCGGTAGGCCAGGAAGGCCTCTAGTGCGACTACAACTCATAGTCGGAGTTGGCATCAACTAAAAAATAACGCATCAGTCAAGACTGACCGCTTCAGTTTCTCCATCAGAAACTGGGTGTGCAAATGTTCTTTATCATAGCGGAAACTAGCAGCGATTCAAATTGTGATTATTTGGGGCTCATGCGAGGCGGTTTGAGTAAGCAACAAGCTCTGATTTCTATGACTGGCGCATGCATTCAATCTAATAAGAGAGAAGAGTCACAACATATATTTGACCTACTCTTGTGAGGACACCCCTGCAACTATGCAGATAGAAAACAAATAATCATTATGAGCAATGACCAACAGAGTGTTGACTTATATACAGGTGACTGACTGCTATTGAAACGAATGATGTGTGCTGGAAAATATGGATCTATGGAATGTCATACCTATCACACTACCACTCCGGCTAGTTTAATAAAATAAGTTGACAATTAGCATAATGGTGAAACAAGGAGGGTTTTCGTCTCTGGTCTTGAGTTAGAATGTAGTATTAATGGAAAAATCAGAAAATTTACATGAGGATGAAAACAGCAGTGTAACGCGGCAAGGGACAGTTGAGTCCATCCCTACGTAAAAACTTTGTGAAATGGGTAGTGAAAAACTATGTACCCCGTACCCGGTACCTCTGAAACCATGTACCCAGTACTCTCGAAATCAGGTACCCATACTCTCGAAAACCATGAACTTATACCCCAAGCTCAAAACTATGTACCCAGTACCTTGAATACCATGTACTTCTATCAGAAATTTCACTAAAGAGTGGAAAACCCCCAATAATTCTAATTACAAAATACGTTAGTGCTGGTCTAAGCCACTGAATGATTGAGTCTAAGATGACCGGTGACTGTATAACTCGAGCTTCTGAGTAAGCAAACAAGACCTAGGCCAGAAGCAGAAGATCACTATCAGCTACCAATGCAGCCGAACGAGTAGTAGTGCTAGTGTGACTCACAGTCACACCACAGAATTAATTTCAAAAATTGTAGTTTATGGCGAAAAGTGTCATTCGTATTGGTTAGCTAAGGAAAGCAGCACTAAATTTTTTCAATAGTCAATGAACATCACTCAAGCAACTCAGAGACAGATGAGTCAATGAGCACCACACGCACACTGCAGGTCCCTTAGGCCTAGTCACTGACTGAGTGGATGAGGTTGACAGTTAAAGTTTAACCTCTATCGTTCAGTTGGGCTAAGAACGGTTTGTAGCATACTGTGTCTGGGACCAACAGGAACTTTCATGTTGTCCGAAATCCCTACCTTTGCCCTTTCGAGAGCCATGATGATGCGTTAAAGTGGTGAACCAGAATATCAGTAGGTAATAGGTGGCATTTCTTGTTTCAGTCAAGTTCGTCCACCATTAATCTAGCATACGGGCTCTAGTTGCCTAGCAATTTCTGAGGCTATAATTATATGCTTTTGGGTAAATATTCTGAAATATGCAAGAAAAAGTATATAGATTGAACATCCTGCAAATTTTAGTATTATATTTTGGCTAAAAGGTTAAAATAGCCTGAACCTTGTACTATACGAATACACTTTCCTACGAGGTTATCGGGTAACCATTTCCGGTAGCGTGCAGTCGCTAAGGAGGTTTTGAGTGCACAGGTGCTCGATTCACTCCGCGCTTTGATTCAATTAAGTAGTTTTACAGATGCTTTCTTTGTGATGACTGTTTCAAACGTACGATTCTAGCAACATTTCAAAAGGTATGACACTCATAGACCGGTTGTCCTGTCTGGTTTATCTTATCTTTACTACAAACATCTGCTGAATAGACCCAAAGGCTAGTGTGTAGAGAATAGTACTGACAGTAGTACAGTCGATTTGTCCAGAATCCTGGCTTTATGCTCAGAGCTGAAGCTCAATCAGTTCACAGAAGTCTATTGGGAATTCCAATCGTTGGTTTATCTCATATATTCAGTGTCTGTACGATAAATAGATTTATTCTGTAGATGGAGACGGTTTTTTCAGAGGATATACCTCTGGATAGGAATGCAGAGACATACGAGTTTAACATAGGTCGAGCCGCAGAGCTGCGCTGTAGTCAAACTACTGAAGATAAAGACTGCGGAGAGTGTGAATCATGCTTACTGACAGACAGTATCATCTCAACTAAAAACTGGTACTGGAGATGCAGTCACCAAGTCCAGAAGAAGTTCCTGATGGGAGTTATTCAGAGATTCCATAGTGTAGATCTTCTGAAGTCTACAGTACAACTTCTGAAACCTCTGCTGTCAAAAGACTTTACTTATGCTCGTAATAGGGTAACTCCAAGCTTAGAGACCGACCGAGCTACTTCATCATCAGACCGAGCTCTATCTATGGTAGATGTGGAAACGAGTATGAAGTACACATGGAACTGGTTCGCATCCAGTAATTACTGGACCAAAAGTAACTTCTTTCTCGGCCTCATGCAGCTGTGCGATATACACTTACTCTTTATGGTCGCTAATCATGCCAAAACGCTACTAGCGACAGAAGTTAAAGCCCTTGCGAGCAGAGGTGAGGACTAAAACGTATACCATCCTGATTTTCTGACCTTCCCAATCCTTGTCTTCTTACACAAAATCTTCTTCTTCATGTCCCCATACCAGAACAGCTGTCAGGAGTGGTGCAGAAATTGGCCCACTGAGTCTTTGGCTCAGTGTTTCCCAGGGTGCATCATAAGCAGACTTTCTGCTTGCACCCACGTGCCCCATAGAAAAGGTAACTCTATGGGAGGGCTTCTTTTATTTAACTTTGGAATCCGAAACTGATGAGGATGTCGCGAAAGACAAGCTTTTTGCCCGGAACGGGAATCGAACCTGGGACTCCGTGTCCAAAGCCCAGTACGCTGTCCACTAGGCTATGGCTTCACTCCTAGTGACAAGAGTGACCAGATGTTTTGAGTGAGGTGACAATTTCAGAGCAGTTTTACAAGTGTGATATTCATGTATAACAACAGTTTGGAAAGCCAATAGGCAAAAACATTTGCCCGACTTCATGTTTGCCCATGCCCACCTGCTGTCATGCAAACAATTTCCAATTAGATATAGGGTTATGGGTATATGCTGGCAAACTGTATACAGCCGATAGCAGACAGGATAATGGCTATAGAGTGCTTGACTCCAGGTGGAAAAACTCTAGGTTTCAGTCCTAGACATGGTTAAAGCCTCGCTTGTATAACCGGAGTCTCTCTTGATTCATTTAGAGGAGCAATATGATCACCAGGTAGCATCATTAGTCAGTACCTCACGTTACACGAGTGCTGTCTCTCGTCCTCGCACTGCCCCCGAGATAATCCGTGAGAAGAGTCCATCTCGGATGTCACCCCAGCGACCTCGACCTCCTTCCCATCATGGACTTAGAGTGCATAGCTCCGGGGCCATCACCAATGATGAGAGCGATGAGGAGGATAACCCGACCCTGTATATTATGCCAAATAGCGAAAAAGCCATCGTTGGTGTGTCCAAGTAAGTAAAGCTTCATTAGGTGAGATATACCGGCTGCAGCCACCCATCTAGATCATATCTTGGTATGACATCATCAGTGTTATGGTGAAGCTGCCAGGTTAGATACCTGTTTTCGCACCAGTTAGTTTAGCACAGAGTATCACAAATGTTTCAATATCAACAGGTTCCACGTCAAAGTGTCTGATTTGGGTTAGGAGTGTGAGGCTTTCACACTCACAGCGGGAACCTGCCTTGACGTTGATTCGAACTCGATCAAGTTCTTGTGTTTACAAGTCACTCTATCCGCTATGCTATTCCGATATTCCAGTATACGTATAAGATTATAACGATCACTCTCGCTGACCTTGGTGTATTACAATTTGCAACTACCTTATAGTTTACATGGCCCAGGGCACACCGTTTTGTACTGTATCTTTAATGTGGTAACTAATAGCTTGGCTTTTAACTATCAGTCTCTGATCAGAGACCTCTTCCGTTCAAATGGATGCAATTTAGAAAGCCTGAACTTCTATTCTCACTCAGTCCATGGCTAATTAGTTCTGGATCCTGCCATGCAAATCAAAGATTATAGATTTGACATGAAATGAAAATATTTTCCCAATAATTTATTCATTGAAGCGCTGTCTGCTCTTTTTACTTTAGTCTATACAGTGGCATAATGGATAAATTCATTGTCAGTACTTCGCAATTGTCTGCGTCAATTGGCTTGCATAATGGTTACCAAACAGATTAAACCTTTACACCAAAATTCTCCATGGATCGTTGCAAGTTTGAGCCGTCGATTCGCATTGATTTTGGCAATGTTATTATTGTATAATCTCTCCTAAGGAGGCTTATTTGCCAGCTCAGACTGGGTTTAGCCTCTTAATAATTCAAGTCACAATGTAAGAAGCAATCCGCCTGACCCCATCTGTGACAAGGATCGGTAATTGATTCCCATACGTCTGAACTCACCCTTTCTTTCGTAACCTATCGAGCGACAGGGGTATGCAGAAATTGGCGTATTGTTTCCCAGGGTGCATCATCAGGGGCCTGACTGGGTGTGCTGGCGTGCTCCATAGAGAGGGTACCTCTATGGTTAGGCCCCCTGTTATGTAATGTCGCTATCCATAACTGATGTGCAAGTTGTGTAAGGCCAAGATTAGACTAAACTGGAATCAAGCTATAAGAATTCCTGCCCAAAAGCGTAGCAAGTTTTACTCACTAAGCTATCGCGTCACCCCTGTTTTAACTGCCCATGAGCCTCTATAACAGTAGCTACTTGTAAAATGGACAGTTTGAACTTACTTTATCCATGTTCTATCTACCCCAAACTGTCTGTTATAGATACAAGGATTTCATAAAGGAGCTTCCCGTCCACTTATCCAAGTGCATTCTGGGATACTTTGATGAAGCGACCTTGTTCACATGCTCAAAGGTCAGCCACTACTGGCAGGTGCTTGTTGGAGAAATGAAAGCAGAGTTCTATGCTAACCAGCAGATGTGGGAAGACATCATGTTGATGCAGGTAAACAGATTATTCCTATAGAAACTTTAACACCTTGATGTTGAAACAATAAGTTTGTTGGTTTGAGGTCCTTTAGAGAAGTTATTAACCCCTATACTTGATTTTGATTGGCTAAAACTATACGGATCATCGGCGGGTTTTGTCTGATCGCCAAAGAGTTTAGATCCTACCGATTGGCCCTTACCGATGGGTTACCGATGAACAATTCCGTCGGTAAGCCCTACCAACCGGATAATCCGTCTAGTCTGAATGCACCTTAACACTGTCATGTCCCCTACCCTTCAATGATACCGACATTCATAATATCAGCTCACATGAGATTAAACTATAACTCAATTCAGCTCACTAGTATCCTTCTAATCATAAAGTTTCCTACGAGTCTTAATGATTGAATTCTTTCAGAATAACCAGTCAAGAGTGCTCATGCTGTTATGAAAATGAAACAACTGACTTAGTTTTCCTGCATTTATTGACTAAAATTATCCCACTTTTCTCCGGAGAGTGTTGCATAAGAGGTCTTCTTCGCCAACCATAATAATAAGTACTCCCACCGAATAGCCAGACGGATTATTTGGTGGTGCGTATTGATGTTTGAAGCGAAACGATTTAACTTTCTGGCCTCTTTCCCCATACCTACAACGAATCCAGTGACTGTAAAGTGACTGTAAAAGGACTGGAAAGGGGCTGTAAAGGGACTGGAAAGGGACTGTAAAGGGACTGTATACGGACTGTTGTGGGTTAGATAGTCAATACAGACCATGGCGGATCGAATCACGGTTTGCTAGCCACCTGGGAGTTTATTAGCTAAAAGGAATCATGTTTTGCCAGTTAAGTTGAGGGTAACATGGAGAATGGGGGCCTTTAGGGCTCACTGAGAAGATGCTGTAGTGGGGAGGCGCCGATCACCCAGCATCATTCTGCCCAAATACACTGCGGTATTC
>Ga0224511_10005036_pt1 | contig 10239 bp, 5 predicted proteins | sample SF_May12_sed_USG_2_FD_169988 | JGI IMG/M metagenome (GOLD analysis project Ga0224511, IMG submission 169988) | Sediment microbial communities from San Francisco Bay, California, United States - SF_May12_sed_USGS_8_1 | ecosystem: Environmental > Aquatic > Marine > Sediment | place: USA... | reverse complement strand
GTTCAAGGACGAATCAAAATGAAACAAGAGTGTTGCTAATATGTAATAAAATGTCTATTTTCGGCGTATCTCAGAAAAACAGTATTATCCAAGATCATCAATCGATAATGTTTATAAGTGAAACCTAATACATGTAATGGCAGTACAAACGCTAGTAAATATATTTGTGGGCAAATGATAGGAACTGGAATAAATGTTTGGTTATATATTAGCCTTATAAATAAAAATATAATCACCGATTTGTTCGCTAAATTGTCTTTAATTTTCAGATACACATATTAGGTAAAACTAAATATACAATGTGTTAATTAGATAGTTAGTCATTATTTTTTAGGTCGTTTTATTAATAATTTGTATTTGTTTATTATTAAAATAACACGATTTCTGTAGTTTGATATTTCGATTAGAGATGGTGGTCGCCCACACGTTGTCAGCATCAAATAAAGAAATATAAACAGAGATTAGTCATGGTCGTATGTTCCCTAGCCTTTTCTGTTATTAATAATACCATGAAATATCAGGTTGTGTGAATATTTAATATCGTTCAATGTACACATGCAATGGTTTACTATCGTTTAATTATTGCACATAATGGTTGGTGAGGGAATATCATTCGGTATTTATATTGCATCTTTATAAAGCGGATTCTTAGAAATTACATTCTGGAATGTAATACGAAGCTCACATGAAGATGGATTTTATGTTTGCCGAATGTATCATCGTAATATGGTGATTTTTGTTTTTTATAACGAATATCTGTAACCTCTTCTGACATTTCATAGATTTTGATTTGAGATAAATGATAAAAAGCAATATCAAAAGTACAATACATACACATTTAAGTCAATGTTTTGTACAAAATCCGCATTTAAACCAACATTTGTCAAAGTATGTACAAGTAAAATATATATAACATGTAACCTTAAATACTGACAAGATTATGGATAAATCTGCCCTGATAAAAAATATTTAATCTGTTTCTCTGAAAATTGGCACCGAGAAAAGCACTCTAATACGGATAAAAGGAACTTTTTGTTATAATGGTGAGCAGGTCAACAAAAAAGTTTAGATGCATTTTGTAAAACTCCCACATTTCCATTTATGAAACGATATTCTGGTACAACATGTCGTTGAGAATAATAGGAGTAAATCCTTTAAAGAGCAACATAAAACCAACTGGTTACCACGCAATTCAATCATTCTCATATTTTTCGGCCAATTTTAGCTCAAGAAATGGCGATTTTCACTGAAAAGGCTTAATTAGGTGTGACTACATCATGCATTAAAACGTTTTGTGAATATTATATCTGCTTCGATTCATATTGATAGTTTTATATGTAGGCATACACATTCACAATTTCTAGTTAAAACGATATTGAATGACACATTCTGAAACTACGTTGCCCTGGGAAGCAATGATCATAAGACCTCATTTCGCAATATAGTGTTAGGTTATCGTGTCCATCTTTAAGTTGTGATTGTATAATTGGATTTCTGATTGGTCCCGGATTGCGCCACTGACGTTTAATGATGGTTGAATTGTAGGTTGAATTGTATTTCCCTTTCATCAGTTTAATTTTTCTTATTTGAATATTCAGTAATGGAAGGCGTATACTATATTGACCTGCATTTTAACAAACAGTTTGCCCTTTTCAAACTTTTAACATTCTATCACTGCGTTTCTGAAGTAATTATTGACGATTATATTTTTGTGCTTTTCTACGTGTTTGTTTTTGTCATGGTGCCCTTAAACTTGACCATTTCTTAACTTACTAAATACATTTTCTTGTTTGAACATCTCTTCAATTTATATTACAAAAATCATGTGTGTATCATGGCACAATAGAATGTGTGTTCAATATATGATGGAATTGGTTATAGCTTTGCATAATGCTGTCAACAAACGCAACAGGCAACCTGTAATATATGGCATATTGCCCCTTAAGTCATTCTTAAAACATAAATAACGTTATGTCTACTGAACTGCCGTGACAAAAACCTTTTAGCACACATGATTTCTGCTGAAGTTGTGATATTTTAAGCGAGAATATTATAAAGGCATTAAATCTGAACAACGATAACTAATCCGATAAAACAGTTTTCTCGTGTGTTTAGATTTACATTTTCTCTATAGAATATGCGTCGGCGTAAAATAATTACTTTTTCTCCACAGTGTTTCTGATTGTTGTTCGAAAAAAGTCACGATTCATTTTCCCTTGATTATAATAGTTTGTCACAGTCATGACATTATTGTACCTTACGATGGAAGTAACTATTTAGGTGACGTCAGTGTCCAACGTTTTATAATTTACGCTGATGGACATAAACCACTGTCTAATTTATAAGGCAGCGTTGAAATAAAGGCATGGGAATATATTGCTACGCCAAGCATTTTATTTTGCTTTATAGTTTTCAAATTTAAGATACAAAATTTATTTAAAACAATACCGTGTTATGTGTTTGTAAATATTACTTCTGTCATAAAATACTCATGCACTTAGTGCGAAATTGTTAACTTCTTACAATCCCATTTTCAAATCCAGAATGTACTTTTGTAATTTCTATTTTAATGAGGAAATTTGACAATTAAATTTCTAATAACTATTTAGTGAAACACATATCATTAGACCATTACATATTAAAAGATGCTTGTAAAGGCGCTATGCCAAAAGGGAGTATCGTTCTTTACGTGTATGTAACTCAGTTCAGAAACTAGTGTGGATGGATGCTGTACTTTAAAATAGAATACGAATATTAAATGAAGAGATGTTCAAAGAAAGAATGTTGAAACAATGTAGACAAGTCACGTTTAAGGCCATACAATGGCACGTACAAAAACCAACACACATCAAAAAAGACTTAATATGTCATTCTTGTGGCATGAGAATAACAGTAAAGACCCATGGGCTTACTTGTCTTTAATAAACGTATAGAAGGGAAATAAAGTCGCATTGCCATATTGAATTGATCAGTTCATATTTATGATGAAAAGTAAAATATACGGAATGCTTCATTGGAAGCATTATCGCAATTAACTAAGCTATTTCATTCACAAAACCACACTTGTGTAACCAAGGATTACTCCACTGCTGGCCTATTATTGGAATGGAGTGGGTAGATGTAGGACATGTACTGTACTGTAAAGGGGCAAACGAGAAATTACTTTGTTATTGTCACATGCGGAAAACAGTCAATACTCATGGGTTTATTTGTCAAATTCCATCTACCTTATCTTCGGTAAATTTATGGGGCATTGAAACGTAAATGTACAAGCAATGAGCAAATGCGCCAGTCGGGAATATTTTATTAAAAAAGACCTCAACATCTCTCTCAGCTATTCCATTCATAAGCTCACACTTATTGTTATGTAATTATTTAATTGTTAATGTATCATTATTAATGATCAGAAGTGAGAGTCGGGAATGTTTTATTGGACACGAACGCAAAGTCTCACTCAACTGTTGCAACACTTATTTAAATTCATTATAACACAACAATTGGCATGTAATTGCAATGATGTAGGTGGATAAAGTACTTCTGAGTGGAATATGAGGATTTAGTTCGTTTATGTTACATACAAATCACAATTAAAACCCATGGGTTTATTTGCTATTCATGAGTTAACACCTGCTAATCTGATCTTAATCTATTGGATATTGACATGCAAATGTCCATTTAATAATCAAGGGCAACAGTTTATGAATATTGTATTAGGAGAATAAAAACAATCTCACGATGATATACCTTTATAAACCCCCACTTTTGATACCAATCATAACTGAACAACTGGTATATTATTGAAATGGTGTGGGTAGACCTAATACATGGGCAGCCAAGACCCATGGGTATACTTGTCTATAATAAGTCAAACTGACACCTGCTACTGGGATCTTAATTAATATTCATTGGAAGAGTAAGCACAATTTCACTCAGCTGTCCAATTCATTAACCCACTTATTGCAATCAATTTTAACTGAACGAATGTGCTATCACAGGACGTGTTTTCGTTTTGGGTGTACTCTGATTTGAAAAGATAAACATATTTTGTTATTGTCAACCCATGGCTGAACTTGTATTTAATAAGTAATATTGTGTCCTGCTAATAATTATTGTCCAATTATTGAGCATACATAACTATCAGTTATGTTCCATGGGAGAACGCAACATCTCACTCAGGTATTCCATTCATAAACCCACTCGAATTGAAATCAATTATAACTGAACGATTGCATCTGTATTATGGGACAGGTGTGGGTGGAGTGCGTACTCGTAAGTTAGAATGTTTCTCTAGGATAATAGTATGTTGGTTTATGGACAATTTCCCCAATTCTCAATCATTTACAGTACGAGATCAATTTAAATCCAATAGGGTAACCTTTTATTGGTTTATTGTTGTTCATTGTTGTTTTGATTGTTTTTGTTTTGACCATAATGTCATTGTCCTGAAAGCCTAACCCTGTATGTAACATTATTGCTTTAAATATGTATTTAATGTATTATCACTTCTTATTGACTTTAGATGTGGACAAACACATTGTCATGTGTTATTTTCCCCTGTTTGATGGGTTCTCTTTTTCTATTATTGTGTTCATGTTCTAAGTGACCTGGGTAGAGAGAGTAAATGCAATGTTTTTCCTTTTTTCTTCAAAAAATGTTTTCTATAGCTTAGATCTGGCCGTACCAAAGCGGTATCTCATCATTTCTTGTTAAATTAAAGAAATCTAAAATAAAAAAAATAAACTCTAAAACACACAAACAATAGTTTATTCTGAATGTATGTTACGTCTTGTTGTTCTGCGTGTTTTGTGCTGTGCTATATGTTGGTTTTTGTACTGGCCATTTTTACATGGAACTTGACCTGTCTACCTTGTTTACAACACTTGTTTGTTTTTGTACGCGCCATTTTGTCATGGTGTTCTTAAACTGGACCTGTCTACATAGATTACAATACTTTTTCTTTGAACAGCTCTTTAAAATATATTATTGTAGAATCCATGAGTCAGTTAAAGAGGAAAATGTCACCATGACCTCCACACATAAAGCTATCAGGGCCAATAAGAACCACACATAGCGCGACAACTACACACAAAAGCAAAAATCACACATTAAGCTTAAAATAGACGTACCTAGTAAAAACTTATTATTTCCTAATAATTAAAGGATTGGTAGTAACCCGATGCCTTCTTCACCATGTAAAGTGAGATATCGACAGTTTTGGCCAAAGTGGCGTCTTGAAGGACGTGCTTTGTCGGTTCATTTCTATATATTCACTTTTTAACCTGTCCTATTCAGATACATACCACAATAACTAGCCCAACGATTGATCGTAATACTTGTGTTGTGTTGTGTTTTAGTGTTTCCCATGTTTGCGACTACGAGTTCTTTTGGCTAGTAACGATAAAACAACCACTTTTGAGTTGAAAATGTCATTTAATGTTATTTTAAATGACGATACAATTTATATATCATAAAAATAAACACACCGTTAAAGATTGCTCAATGTAATTATTATGCAAGAGTTTAAAAATATAAACTGACTAGATTAAGTTGGGTGGAAACAGCGCATACACAGACAAACGATACGTGGATTTCCCAGACGGGGGAGGTGGGCGGGGCGGGCTGTCGATAAGTCAATTGTGACACTGCAGATCAAACTGTTGATAATTGCCAACGAAGAACACCCACCCTCCCTTCCACATTAACAACTACAATTAACCATTATGACAACGGTAGATAACTGGACATTGCACATTTAACTATCCGTTTAAAATCATTCAATATCATTCAAAAGGTTATTTTATTAAATGAATTTTACGTCAGTTATCACCTGTATTCATTATTAACTTATTATGTATTAAGTTGGTTGATCTTATGGTTTGTTAAGTTTAATGTTGTGTTTGAATACTGATTACCTTATCGCACGAACATGTGTAGCATGATTAACGATAAAGGATTTTATTATATGGAGAAATAATGCAATATGCCCATATATTTCCATTGTTAACTAAAGTATCACTTGTCCATCTTATGAGATATATTCATTTCGTCGCCATTTGCAGATAGTTATTATTCCATCTTTAGAACTTATATGGTAAAATGACTTTTACAGCATTTTCTTAATCAATCCATTCTCCTTTGAAGACTAAATGGATGTGATTGTGGTCCAGATTTATCAAGTCACTTTCTAGGACATGTCACAGTGACGTCGTTAATATGTTTTTGTCACTCTTTGAAATATATTGTGTGATCTCGAGCGGTTTGACATCAGCGTATTCCTCGCCTGTGCAACAAATATGAACCGTTAAACTCGACACACATTTGTGAAACTGTTTGACGTCAGCGTAATCCTCGCTTTTGCAAAACATATGGACCGTTAAACTCGACTAATTATTAAATCTGTTTGACAATAGCGTATTCCTCGCCTTTGCAACAAAAACGAACTGTTAAACTCGATATATAGGCTAACATACGTCGGTTTACGTTGATATACGCAGGGGCTTAATTAAGTTTTTGGCCATGTTCAAAATATTTCAGCGTATGCAAGCGTGTATATATATATACATGTATATCAGACATTGACAACAGGTGCTCTGTAGCATATGTATGTCACGGAATTGGAAATGAACAACGGTGAAGCGTTCTAAACAAACGCCAACATTCTACAATATGTGTTTTAATCGCGTATGTTTAAGAGTCGAGAGCACATGGAACGTGCGCTTGCCATTTATATTTTAATTTGCATTCATGTATTTGAAATCTATATCATATGCACCGATTTGTTTTGTTTAACTTTGTACCGTTTTAATGATACGATTGAACCATAATTAAGTAGTAAATACCACTTAAAAAGTATAGGAAACTAACAAACATAATGTTCCGTACATCCATAAATAAAAACAAAACCGTCTCGCAGTTTTTAGTTTTGTTTTTGCATTTAGCCTGACTGGCGGTGGAACAGATAAACAGCCATCCTTCTTTAACTTTCAGCACATTGGACGTTGATGCTTGATCTCTAGGGTTCGATTCCCAAGTCGGACATTATATTTGACTACTTCTATGTTTTATTTTTTCTTGATTTATACTGAATTGGTCCTAAAATGGTTTTGGTCATTTAATGCTGATATTCGATTTTCAGTGCTTTTCGTGTAATGTACTTAACAATATATAAATATATATAATGTTTGTTATCATAAAGATGTTATCACAATATTAGTGTAGCATTATAAAAATCAGTAAACAAAATGTGATAAATAAGGCTTTCGCCTTTTTAAATATTAAAATTGGCGTTTGTTTAGCATTTGGGAAAACAAAATCGAGTACCCGTTATTAAAACGTTAAAATTGTGACGAAAGGTATGCGTCATGTTATAAAATTAAAGCAATAAACCGTAAAAAGCAAACATTTACACGACTATATTTCAACATTTATTTCTATATCTCACAATAGGTTATCACAAAAACATTAAAGAATTCGCCCGTTTGGGTCAAACTAATGGACCGTTCCGCAACTGTCAATAATGATCATTTATAACAGTACATTGTCAATTTTAATCCAATATATTAGGATTATATTGTCGGGTGACAATCTGACCTAGAAAACACAAAAAGAAGACCCCTTCACAAGCCTTCACAAGATCAAAGCAAATCTCCCGCATTGGGCGGAGTTTGATATTTTGCAGAACGGTGCATTACACATAAGTGTAACCGGGGTACTGGTCTTTGTAAGCCACAGGGACAGTAACGATAATTTCGGCCGGGCATCTTGGTTGCTGGCAGCACATGCCAGGAGCAGGGTCTTCCAAACTACATGTGCTGGGTAGCGTGTCCCAGTTTAAGCATCTGTAAAATCAATGCGTATTCAGTCAAACTACATGTGCTGGGTAGCGTGTCCCAGTTTAAGCATCTGTAAAATCAATGCATATTCTGCCAAACTACATGTGCTGGGTAGCGTGTCCCAGTTTAAGCATCTGTAAAATCAATGCGTATTCTGCCAAACTACATGTGCTGGGTAGCGTGTCCCAGTTTAAGCATCTGTAAAATCAATGCATATTCTGCCAAATTGCATGTGCTGAGTAGCGTGTCCCAGTTTAAGCATCTGTAAAATCAATGCGTATTCTGCCAAACTACATGTGCTGGGTAGCGTGTCCCAGTTTAAGCATCTGTAAATTCAATGCGTATTCTGGGTAAGTTTAGCATTAGAATATTATAAATTGAAGAGATGTTCAAACAAAAAATGTTGTAAACAATGTAGATATGTCATGTTTAAAGGCCTCATGACGCAATAGACATTTAGAAAAAAAATATTTTTGTGTTTTTCGGATTTTACTTTTTTTATTTTCTTTTTTATTGATAATTTCTTAAAGGAATTCTACAAGAAATGTTGAGTTACCGCCTATACAGTGTATACGAAGCAACGAATATTTCATGTATTGAAGTCTGATTCAGCTCAAAATAACAACGAGGTTCTGTGTAAGTAAAATGATTTTAAATAAATAATTGTGAAAACGTAAAAATAATACATACACGCTTCCGCATGAGTACCGTCCATGTTTGGAATCAGTGCATGTACACTGCAAGTCGCATCCAACGATCCAGGTTTGGTCTTGAATATATCGATGTCCATTGGATAGGCAAAAATCTGAAACACAAAATTGAAAATACATAAGAATAATAGTGTTAATTTCGTTAGAAATACACACTCAATGAAGAAGATGTTTCAGTTTCATTTTATAAAAACAGTTTACATATCTAGATATTAAATTAAATTGGAACTATGCTTTTTTCTTTTAAACTTGCGCATGTTCTAAATGAGACGTTTACAAACGATAATCAAACACCGCGACAGGATTTCGATAAAAACTCGTCACCAAAAATCGATAAAGTATCTGGGTAAAAGGTTACGCGACAGACTTTCACAACTCCACACTCAATTTTAAAATCAATAACCAAATATAATATTAACGTAAATATCACTTATGGTCATCTGGGAAACCAATATTTATACGTTGATTGTCTCTTTAAGCAAAACCGTTATATTTACCGAACCGCATTAACATGTTATCCAAATGTCTTTATTAAATGTTATTATAGGAATCAAGATTTCGCCGATGTATGTTATGGCAACATTCAAACAAACATATTGATTTTTCTATTTTACAATATTTAAAGTAAAATCTGCGAACATACGAACATATCTCAGAATAACATTGTTTTACTCATACACAGTCTTAATGGACCAAGAAAACCTATAATTATACTTGCAAGTCTCTGCATCGGTAATGAAACTGTTTTCGACAGTTTGTAAGACGATAAGTATAGACAACCAAACATTGGACTTAACATTTCAACATACCTGTTAAGGACTCTGTTGTCGTAATTGTCGTGGAAGGAACAATGGTTGTTGGTAACGTAGCGTTTAACGTCGTCGGCGATGACATCGTAACTATTGGCGTTACGGGCACATTGCATGGGTCTACGGCGTTACACAGGTTGGTATCGCAGCAATGACCACATGGAATGTTTGAATTGGACATTGTGTCATTGGTGAGATAGCATTGTGATGACTGGAACATATTAACAATGTCACCTTAAAATTATAAATTACACAACGTCACTTACACATGGAATGACAACTTTGTCATAACGATTGATAAAACTTTAATCAGTGTATTAGCGTTGTGCCACAAGTGAACGTCCGTTTTCAGAATGGCCGACGTCAAAACTTTTAATGACGTTGAAACAATAACGTCATAACAACAAATACATAACTGTCACAAACCTTAATACTTGGTTATGTAACCCCTGGACTTTATCACGTTTTGTAGTCTTCTGGGGATGGATGCATATAAGTTCTGGATATATGAAACCGGAACCTTTTCCCAGATGGTCCGAATCGCGGTCTCAAGCCGGACGGCGGAGGTCAGACTTTCAGGGTGACGTTTGAGTTCACGTTTGATCCTGTACCAGATATTTTCTATTGAATTAATGTCTGGACTTTGGGCTGGCCACAACATACATGTAGTGTGTAGAGCATTTCTATCTTTGTATTCAGATAAGATACGGGCTCTGTGTATGGGGGCGTTGTCATCCTGGAAAATAAAGTCTCCTGCCGGAAAATGCTTTCAAATTACATGCCAAAGTTGCTTGTCAAGTATGTCAATATACTGCTGGGCATTCACATTACCAGTTGTAACCGTCAGGGTTCCAACGCCGTCATACGTGACGCAACCCCATATCATCA
>Ga0224511_10005035_pt1 | contig 10240 bp, 4 predicted proteins | sample SF_May12_sed_USG_2_FD_169988 | JGI IMG/M metagenome (GOLD analysis project Ga0224511, IMG submission 169988) | Sediment microbial communities from San Francisco Bay, California, United States - SF_May12_sed_USGS_8_1 | ecosystem: Environmental > Aquatic > Marine > Sediment | place: USA... | reverse complement strand
CATTCAATCTGTAAAGAGATTCTGAAAAAAACACTTAAGATTTGTCTGCCAGTGTTAAGAATTCTGTTTGGTTTAAAGTCTTGCTTTTCACTTGTTGTAAGAAAGGAAAGGGCATTTTCAACCAAACCTAGAAGTTGTAAGACAGGAAAGGGCATTTTCAACCAAACCTAGAATGTAAACGCCCGCTGATTACAGTTTTGTGTTACTTTGAAGGGAAATATGTACTCATTCTGCTTGTTTGGAAAGGTTGTAGCATTGCAAACATTGCCTAATCCAATTGTATGTAGCTATACATCTACATGTATAGTTTTTCCAGTTCTACAGACTGAAGATGAATAAACCAGCAACAGTTACTTTAATCAAAATTTGAATCAGAAATTGATGCAAAATTATGTCATGTTTATTAAAAGGGTGTATATAAGTTTATACTTTATACAAAAAATACACTTTTTGTTGTGTTAGAATTGCAATTCTGAATTCAGATAGAATTGATATATTATTATCAACATTACAAATGTTATTATATACAGAAGTGTATGTTTTATGTGGCTCAATACTTAAACTTGTGTGTTAAGTATGTCATGACAAAAACGTAATGAAAAGCAGATATATGATTGTTTTACCCTGAAATTGTGAAACGACATTTTCACTTTTAATTAGCATGCCCTTTATTTCACTGTTACAGTATAGATCTATGTTTTATGAACAATGTGATGTCAGTAGTACAGTGTATCTACCTATACATGTTTCCTTTCATAGCATATGAAACCCTTGCCACAAAAGTTAGTTTTATATCCATTTAAGTTATATGTATTCTTAATGGATGCTTCAACATGAATAAGAACAGTAAGTTATTAACTTTACTTAAAACCTCTTTCAGCTGAACCAAAGTCTAAACTTTTGAGGGGAAAAATATTGTCCAAGCAATTTTGCAATTGTTTTGTAAGTTTGACCTTTTGACATTGACATGACCTTCAACTTCGCCTCTAATTTGAAACATTTGTTCCTTTTTCAAATCATGGTTATGACTTTATAATATACATGTTTTTCGTGTAGAGTGTTATCATTAAATTTTATTCCATGTTTCATCTGAGTATATGGGATGGAGCTGTCAGCAAAATGTGTACTTCGAAAACATGTAACATAGTATCATTCTAATCCATAATTTTATCATAATATAAAAATAAATAACAACACATATAAGAGCAAAAACAAATATTTTTAAAAGATAATAAAATATCAATGCAGAAGTAAAAATATTGAAAATATGAATGTTTAAAGTAGATCTAAAAATCATATATTTTTTGTCAAATTTGACCTTTTGACCTTGGAAAAACCTTGAACTTAATCTTTAGGTGGGAACATCTCTTCTTAAAAAAAGGGTTGCAACCTTTATACAAATGTTGTTCTTGTAGAGAATTAGCATTTAATATAATTTCTTGCTTCATCTGAGAATTTTCCATAGTGCTGTCAGCGTACGTGTATTATAAGCACATGTCACATAGTATCATTCTGATCTATGAAATTCCCAAAATATTAACATAAATAACAATGATTTGCTTAGACATGAAAGAGGAGGAAAGTTTTGACAAAATGTGACATTTTGACCTTGGAATGACCTTAAACTTGACATGAAATTAACAATTTGAGATGTGAACCTAAAGTACTACACAATTGCAAAAATATTCAGTTATAGTTTAAGTTAAGTCATAGTAAATAAAATTTCTGGGCTTGGCTAAATGTTTTGCCTTGACAAACGGCGGCCATCTTGGACGCCATCTTTGATTTTTTGAGTTGCCAACACTTCGGACCAAAATGAATGCCAGTTCATAATCTGCAGTCCTTTACGAACATTTTGGTATATAAAAGTTACTGTTTACTGATGTAGACTGGTTAGGTCCACAGAGCAGGCCTCTATTTCCTCCACTATCAATGGTGAACTCTAGTTTAACTTTGCCATCGGATTCAAACGGATTAAACTGCTCACTACAGTATATATGGATATGTCCTTTAAAACTGATCTGTTCGTCTAACATATGTAAGGATTGTTCGTTAATTTACGGTAAGGTTAGGTTCAATGTAGAAAGGTGTGAGTGATACTCAAAATCAATAAATGTATACATTATGTATCCATCAATTGGCCTGAGATACCTAACACCTGATCCATGCTTTACTCATGCAACTTGTGTCGTTTCACGGCACAGTGCATAACCACGCAAATCTGTCGCGACGCTTTATCCGTATACTAGACGACGTTGTAATAAAAAAAATTCAATAAGAAATTTGGGAACGACGTTTAAATAAGTGACGTACTTTACTTCTAGTTAAGTCTCATTAAATTCAGTTCTAGTTATTCAATACCCAAGAATGTAATTTATTGTAATACGTTTAAATAACGCCTTCGTACAATTTATAGAAAATACGTAACTTGTTTGATGTAAAAACAGCGTTTGTGATTGTAGCTGAACACCTGACTTTACTGTTCAAAAAGGACAAACGTTGATTGTAGGTTTCTTTATTGTGTAATCAGGCACAAAACAACAACAATGAATAAATAGGTATGTAAAATATAAAAATGATATGAAAGAAACATTTTAAGCAGTACGCAATTTACACAAATATATTCAAGCAATCTTCGAGCAATTAATACAAGAGCAGGCAGTATACAACCTGGTAATATCTATAAATCACAATGCAGGCAAACGTTTGTTTTATCAATAGTTCTAAAAGCTACAAAAACTACAAATTACTGTAAATACATAATAAACATGTTTTAAATAAATGCACGCTGTGTCTATCACAATTCTGTTGAATGTCTGTTTCTCAATAGATTTTGATCTGAACCGTTTTCCCGGAAGTGAATGTCACCATGGTGATCAGAATACGTGGACGGTGGCGGGTGGACGCCGGGGGACGGACGCTGAAGGCGCGCCGAAGGCAAACCCCCGAGCGGGGAGTTGAACTGCAGACTTCCGGTTTCGTAAGTCATCTTCATAACCTAAACAAATTTCATATTAAAAAAAGAAATGTTTAGTTAAGTAATTTTTGTTGTTTATTATAAAAGACAACTAAAATGCGTGTATTTTATTAGTAATGAAACAACAGTTTTTGCCATATATGTGTAATTGTTGACAATATCGACTTTAAAATTGTTTTTGTTAAGTTAAATACAATCATAAATAAAATAAAAGTAATTGAGTTCATATAGTATCTTGGGACCTTGAAACTGAATTTATATATATTGAATACAAAAACAACAATACACAGTTGAAAGAATGGGTATAATATATTCAGAAACAAAAGTTTAACCTTCTTTCTCCAGTCTGTCGATTCTTCCACATATGGACCTGTCTCTGACTTGAATGCTGTAACATTTCCAGTCGGTTTGATGACTTAGTTATTTGTTATTTGTTATTTACTTATTATATCACTAAATTTTATATTATATTATTATCAATTTTAAATTGCATATTATACTTCATTATAAAAATCCATAAAACACATACGAGTGAACTCAAATGTTAAATTATAAATTTGGAACGTTTTATGTGTAAAAGAAAGTTTTATAACAAACATGAAGTACGCTTCTTTCTTTTGAATACACTAAGTCAGATTATTACCTAAGAATCATAGCCATAATCCACTGAAATTACATTGACCATGTACTGCTGTAAACAGTGGCGGATCCAGGATTTGACCTTAGGGGGTGCGTGGACTTTGTCAAAGAAGGGGGGTAGATAATAATTTAACGTGTTTTGGCCATATTTCTATTAAAATTAATTAAATTATGCTAAAAATTAATCGCCAGCGAAGAAAGAGAAATGAGAACAATTAGCGTTTTGGGCATTAAAAAGTCATAGGTCCGCGGCCGTTAGGGGGTTGGGGGTGCGCCCCCCTGGATCCGCTAGTGGTAAATGATCATGCTTGATCACTGTGGTACAGTGCATTAGCTTATGAGGCGTACACAAATATGACATGTGATATGCACCCACAATGTTCGAGGTGGTAACATATTTTGTATAGAATGTTTAATTACAGACCTTTCTGCATTGTTTGTATTCAAAATGTAATTCTTAAATCTTTTTATGTTTTTGTTGGTGTTTTTGTTGCGCCATAAGATATTGTAATATACAGAATTACTTACATTTTTCGTCCATGTAAACATTAGATTTGGATGAGTCCTTCAATTTCTTGGGAATGCCCTGTAACACATAAGCAATGTTGTTCTGTCCTCTTTTCAAATACATGTATTATAGTTTACAAATAATAGCACACCATACGTTGACCAATAACGTTGGGGTATGGTATGCCGTTTTACAACGAAGCTATGTAATGTCTATTTAAGAAATAAATGTTCTGTTCTGTTCTGTTCTTTTCTGTTCTATAATGACAGTCAGTACATGCAATCGGGGTTCCTGAACGATTTTTAAACCCTATGGCCGAGTCAGAAAGATATTGGGGCAACCTTTTTAACAATTGATTTAAATTCGCCTTGATCTTTTTACTTCGTGGGCTATTCTTTTTGTGCTGTAAAATAGTGTTGCATTGTATATAGTATCTTATAACTCTTCTTTATATGTTATTGGGTTTTGACATATGTACACAGATGCGACTGGAATAAACAATTAGACTAAAATGGCGAAATGGTAATAATTAGTATTTATTATCATGATGAAAGTGTGTAGTTTTTGAGCCTTTTGTAAAGAAGCTGTGCAGTCTAATGTTCAAATGTTTTATTGTTCAAGTAGCTAAATTGTAGCTGTTTGCGTGCAAAACCTAGAGCTTGTCATAAGTGCCGAATACCCCCGACATGCGCTTGTCAGAAACAAGTTGATCCTCAAGTCAATCAGTTTCAAGGGACACAGATCGTTTTCATGCTCTTTTCAAGACCGGTGAGAACCCTGTCTTATGCTCTGCACTTCTACTCAGTGAGATCTGTCTACCTACAGAGTTTTAAGTTGATACCTTTTATAGCTTTTAAGTAATGTCCCGGACAAAGTTCAAAGTGTAAACATTATCAAGACAATAACTCCATAATTAGACAATGCAGATATATATCTACCTACAAAGTTTGAAGTACATATCTCTTGTAGTTTTAGAGTTATGTCCCGGACAAGAAATCTGCAACGGACCACCCGACCGACCAACCCATCGACTGACCGACTACCAGCTGACGCCAGAATACCAACTAAAACTTCTTTTGTTGGAGGTATAGAAAGTAATTATAAAGGCTCTTACCGATGCAGTTGTCATGGATTTAGTTGCAGACATACGTCGGCGGCGCAAACGATGAACTTGTGGGATCTTAACAAAATAGTTAAAAGAACAATAATTCCGCTCAGTAAATCGTTCATTAAAGCAACAGAAAATAAATCTCAGAGAAGAAATACTGAGAACAATAATTAACAATTTATACACACTACATGTACTAAACATCATAAAAGAGAACATTATCGGAAGTTACTAAAAGAACAACATAACATGGTAGGCTAATAGACAAGTTTTACCTTCGGGTTTAAAGCGCAGTGGAACAGAAATATGAAGAACCCCTAAAACATAAACAGATATTTAATAGCAGCCCCACATTTAGAGTATAAAAACAAATACGTTACTTGATAATTTTTTTTATATAAAATCACAGTTAAGTACTTAGTTACAGTTGTCAATAGTGTCATAAAAGAGTATTGGCTAAATTAATTGGCTTATTTCTGTATTATCAATCTAATAATCGCGGCGTAAATGTGTATGTTTATGAAACTTTATAAGAATAATTTTCATCTTTTTACTACTTACCTTGTAAATTAAACTAAATATCTCATTAAAATATAGTCCAAACAAATTGAAAAAGCAACAAAGTATAGAAATTTGACAAAAGTAGTTCTTCAACATATCGTATCTTGAGTGCCAGAAAGTGCTAACAGAATATATATTATTTCACTTTATTTGCCGAAAATAATGGTTGACTTCTACCGCTTATTGGTTTGTGTGTTGTGTTTAAATACAGATGAACAATGTATATGACAGACTTCTGTCAGTACAATACAATTTAAGTTATAAAACAAATCGCTTAAAATAAACAAAATAATGCTTAAATAGGGCAACTGTAAGCACCGGCATATTATCTAGTTCCTAACTTGGGTAACTTGTAAACTAAACAAACCGTTATACCGGTAATGGCCGCCTTTAACTTGGATTTCCGGAGCTACTGTTACACGGAGGAACTATTACCTGAAGCCCATTGCAGATGGCGAAGATGTACTGGATAAAGAAGAGATCCTTACTGACGTAGAAGATACCCAGAACCCACGAGACGCCCACCAGGGGCAACAGCACGCACAAAGAACGCAGGCTGGTCCTGTGGACGATTGTACTTTCATTATCAACGATTAAATATGTATTTCGTTTAGGAAACGACTTCATTTTTTATTTACAAAAAAGCTTTTAAAAAGTTAATATATATATGTACGTTCAATGGGATTTATAAAATCTATACTGTTTTGAAAACAGATTCACATTTGTTTAACACTACAACAATAATACAAGAAGTGGAAAATTACTGAATCTTTGCAGACATCTTTTTACTCTCCATGGATTTCATGCGTAACATCTTGTAGAATACAATTATGAGACATACGATATTCAGCTGAAAAAAAACAAAACAATTGCACAAGACAAGTGAATCTTAATTCGTTATTACAGCTGCATGTTTGCATTTACTTAGTTAAAAGGGACTAGAGCACAGAATGTTTGGTTGGATAGTACTTATCTAAAACTATAGTTTATAAACAAGTATCTGCCAAGAAATGTCATGTTGAATATCTGACTCTTAAAAATATGATGGCAACATACTTAATGACAAGTAAAATGCAGGAAAAATGAGTTAATCCTATTTTATGTCCCATGGACATGAAATGGATTCCCCTTCATTTGAATGGTGTATTGGAAAATGTCCTGGTTTGTGTACAATGTTCTTTAAAACTGGTAAATATGACCTAAAGTTAATGCTTTATCATGCATTATTACGATATTTGGGACACTTAAGTTTCTTAACAATTGTTATGCCTAAACTGAGCTCTGGAAGCTTTAACTACTGGGAAAACAGTTTTTAAGCACAAACTCACCACTATGACAAGTAAAGCAGGTCCGACAAAAGCCCAAATCACACCATCGGCCAGCGATAGCCAGCAACTGCAACACAAGAAGACCATGTTAGGGTTTTTAGTCCAAACATTGTGTTGTAATGCTATTTCAAATAATGTCGTATGCAACTATTCGTACAACCGTTGCAGCAATCAGGACCTCTTGGCGATTTCTTTGGAAAAGAAATTGCCAAGAGGTCCTGATTGCTGCAACAGGTTATATGGCATAAATTGCATACAAATAGCTAGCTAACAAATATAATTACATCTCTAGTACAACGATTAATTGTGATTCCGATTCTGCACCTTAAGTAAAATATTTATATACGAAAAATTAACATATAGCAAGCTTAAGAACTTACAACGTAGACGTTCCATATCCTTCTGTTTCAGTGGCACCCAGTGAAATACCAACGATAACAGCGGGCACCACTGTAAATGGAAGAGGTAATCAAACGGGTGTGATAAGCCGCTTATGTGACTTTTTATTGTTGTGGACTTCAATTGATTTTATAATAAAATAAAATTTGTTTATCAACAAATAACAGATTAACTTGTTGAATCATATCTGTTTTAATTTTTCATCAGCTTGATCTGTCTTTCTCTCATTTTCTCTATCTCTATCTCTATCTAACTGTGTGCTTGTGCTTGATTGCTTTTGGTTACACTAGTTGAGTGGCATATTAACACAAAGCGGGCTATATGATGTCAGCAGTCCCCATACAACGACTATATTTTTCAGATAATTTAATACAAATAATTATGCTCATCCATTCCTCATACCCCACGAGACAGTGACTAGAATAGGCGCCCTGGACCTCTTCCCTGCGAACACGAAAACGACTTTATAGAAAATCTCGACGCCCTCTGCCAACATGAGCGCGAACACCACAAGGTAGATGTAGTGAAGCAGCGCAGCCACTACTGTGCAGAACGCCTGCATAAAAGACGTGAAACACCGTTAGCCTTCCTCTAAGTTATAACAAACGCTTTATTTAGGTGGTGAATAATTACAGTCGACACTGTTCTCTTTAGTTTCCTCCCGAAAGCGTTATGTATTGCTGTGTTTTCCATAACAATGCATAGTTCCGCAATTTTTCAAGCTCCTCCTATTTCTGTAGCATTGCTTTGTTCGTGTGATGGGGTTGATCACAAACAGGAAGAATGCTTTTTTTGGTATTAACTAGGTCAGATTGTCACTTGACAATATCATTCTAATCCATTGGATTAAAATTGACAATGTGCTGTTATAAATGATCATGATTGACAGTTAGGGAACTGTTCATTACACCCAATAAAGGTTACGTACTAAATCTATGTTCCGGACTACTTACCTTGTTTTCGGTTCTATCAACACCGGCCAGGAAAATAATGTAGGATAGAAACAAAGCGACACAAAGGTTCAGCAACAGAACTGCTTGAGCTGATTCGCGATCTGATCTCAGGTATCTGCAAATCACAATGAGTTTCACCAAAGTTTGTTTACTTCAATATAAATTGAAAGGATGTTCAAAGAAAGAATGTTGTAAACAATGTAGACGTGTCGAGTTGAAGGCCACCATGACAAAATGGCCCGTACAAAAAACACAGAACAGCACAACACACGCAGAACATTAAGACGCAACAGACTTTTAGAAAAACAACTTTATGTGTTTTGGGGATTTAAAAAAAAATAAATTACAATCTCTTAAATGATTTCTCCAAGAAATGTTAAGTTACCACCTTGGTACGGTCAAAACACATATAATTGACAATTTTTTATTTTAATTCATTCCAGACAAGCTCACATGATATTTCAAAAACATGTTGTTCAGACAATATTGATACAAACATAAAACGCGTTTTCTTTAAAATATCTTCCCTGAAAGCACAAGTGCTGCATAATAAAATATTTTGCTTAACTGACAGAACCTTAACATGCTGAGGTCAATTTATCATGGTTCCACACACTATTTTGCCTTTTGAATATCTCCTCAATTACGTATTCCAATTATACTGTGTAAGACAGGGACAGGGGCAGGACCTGCTGTCAGCCAGCCTGGAGCCAATTATTAATGGTAACAATCGATGTTGATTATGAATATACATATTTGTCTACTAGGAAGTACATTATGTACCTCCAGAAGCAGATGTACACGATGATAGTGATGAGAAGACAGACCATGGAAATTGCGATACCCACGATGGAGAAGATACGAAGGGGCAGGGACGTGCTGTCCGCCTGGAGACAATACAATGTAGCAAATAAATATAACTGCTCGAACATGGCAACTCAAAGCGTGTCTATTTCCTTATTCGTTTACATTGTCTTAACGTTTTTATCTAATAAGTCATGGTGCTTATTAAATAGACTCCACAGTAACTACTGGCATAGTATAAAGATGATAGTTTTGCAGTCGCATAATCAGGTGACGAACCTCTACAAATGGGCTCATAAGGACGGCGAAGTTGGTCAGGTGGCTGCAGCTGCAGACAGTGACGTCATCTGAGGTTGTGTTTACGTGACAACCTTCGGACGACCAGTAGCCGTAACCAGCGGTCCTGGTAAGATAAATTGAAGAGATGTTCAAACAACGAATGTTGTAAACAATATAGATATGTCATGTTTAAGGGCACCATGACAAAATGGCCCGTACAAAAACTAACACAAGGGACGACACAAAAACTCTTGCAACATCATGACGCAACAGACATTTAGAAAACATATATTTTCGTGTTTTTCGGATTTTTTATTTTTTATATTCTTTTTTTATTGATAATTTCTTAAAGGAATTCTCCAAGAAATGTTGAGTTACCGCCTTGGTACGGTCAATGACTTTTATTGGGGGTTTAAACCAGTTTTAAGCTATAGCAAACCTCACACTTTCTCAACATTTTTTGGTGAATTGAAAAAATTGAAAAAATTGAAAAAATGTAAAATCACGCGATAATAACAAAAAGGCAGAACGATGAAGTTCTATGACGTAATAAAGCACACCTTATTTCAATTGGAAAAGAGAAAGCCTTCAGGAACCACAGGCAGTATGAAAACAATAACAAACAAGATGGCCGTCCTTACTCCTTCATAAATCAATAATAAGGCTGAAAAATGTGTAAGTAGT
>Ga0224511_10005034_pt1 | contig 10240 bp, 5 predicted proteins | sample SF_May12_sed_USG_2_FD_169988 | JGI IMG/M metagenome (GOLD analysis project Ga0224511, IMG submission 169988) | Sediment microbial communities from San Francisco Bay, California, United States - SF_May12_sed_USGS_8_1 | ecosystem: Environmental > Aquatic > Marine > Sediment | place: USA... | reverse complement strand
TGATTGCAAATCTTCTTCATTGTGTTTTGTTTCTATTTCCTACAAGTAATGTACGCATTTTGTCACTTTATCAGCCTTCATTTTTCTCTTGATGCTAATAAAGTGCCTGATCTACTCTGTAATGGTGGTTTATTTGCATTGCGCTATACAATTCCAGGACATCTAGTTATGCTTAGGCATTGTCTTTGTGTTATATGTTCAACAAAAGGAAAGCCTTTCCCTTAGGGCAATCAATACCTGTTTTTTTCTTTAACATATCGTTGTTTAGATATTGTGTTTACGAATAATGTTCTATGCAAAAACTTGCATTGTTGGCTTTAAAGTCAATGTATGTGAATCATTATATGTACTAAAGTCAGGCAGTTGTTAATATAGTTACAGTTACTAATGTGTGCCCTAACCGGTTACATGTATGTCGGCAAAATTGCCAAACACAGTGTGAGTAAGTTCATTGGCTGCAATGACGTTACCATTGTTAAAAACGACAACAAAATGAAAACAAAAAATGTTTTGTTAATAATTAGTCTATAATTTGCTTTATTTTCTTTCAATGTTATTCTAATGTCCAGTACAGCGAAATAGGAAACAACCTTTAGGTTAACAAATGTTTACCCAATCATGCTGTTTTTCATTGATACACCACCATGACACATGTATTTATTTCAAGTCAGAAGGGTTGTCATTAATTTATCGATGTCATGCGACACGATCCTTTATCCAGGAACGTGGTTCGATTCAGTACTACAATAATGTGTGTTTTACATTGTAATATTTGTAAATTATGGTTTATGATTGCGAATAAAAATGATAACATAATGAGCTCTATGAGTGCTTCCATTGTATTAGTTATATGAAAAGGGGCAACGGCTTTTGCAAGTACCTGATTTCGTTCAGCAATCATCATTTACATGTGTTGTATGTTCAAAAAACAAAATTATCATTTACATTTAAAGTTGTTTGCGACAATTCTAATATTACTTAAACAAATTCGCTTCGCCGTCCCAGATTTTGTCTTTCATGTACGTACTCTTTCTGTTTGTAATTGATATGGCGTAGACAATGTGCTGTCTAGTCGAACGTTTTCTATTAGCAGATTCCTTAAAACTGTAAAGTTAGCAATTAACAAATTTAAAGATAGCTACATGCAATTAGCTTTCTTTAATATTCACTTCGTCCATAAAGATAGGCGCATGTTGGTTAATGTTTTGATATTGAGATAAGAAAGTTCTAAAACAGCTTCGTAGTTTAATGTACCACTGTCACGTCAGCATATTTGACCACAAACACGTAACATCCCCATGGAATGGTGAATGATAAAACCGTGTATATCGGAGCATGCTGAGATCATTGCAATTGTTAACTTTTACAAATTGGTTGACACAATTGATCAGATAACAAATACATATATACATGTGTATAACCAAGTTGTAGCACAAAAGCAATAAATAATGCCACCCAGACAAATAAAGTAGATATACTGTTTTTGTAAATTGTGTGTCTCAGTTACTTTCAATCATGAAAAAATGTATCATATTGAAATTATAGTTCATAATTAATATTTATAGAGGACAATACATTTCAGCCCACAGTTAATTCCCATAAATCAAAATACCAATGTGCAAAGAATTATTCAAATGAGACATATTAAAATATAATGTTAATAGTTTTTGCTTAGTAACACGTTCACGTTCAACGAATATATTGTCATCCACTTTAGACACTTAAAATGTAATTATTCATTGAATGACTTGGGATTTGAAAAAGTTCAATATAACTGACATTATTGGTTTGGCATCTTCCATAACCATTGAAAAACTGATTCATTAGCGCCGCGGTAAATATTTATTTCCTCATGTACGGTGCGCTTACTTACAACATGCCAGTTTTCTCAGATAATATGTTCTAACAATACATTCAAATGCATTGACCTGGCATATTTTAAAACGTCTAAAATGCGTCTTTTGGTTTGATAATAAACAACTTGAAGGCTTACGACTTGAAATTGGCGTCGTCAAAAATAATGTTTAATATTTTAATGGACTTTAAACCATGTAGTTTTTTTAAAAATCTGTTACAGAAATTATACACGTCTTATTAAAAATGTAAAGGGAAGTTATTTATCATATTATCACCTCCCCTTATTATAGAAATGAGTGTTAATTGATAAATCATCTTTCAAAACTAAAATTATCAGAATTGGTAAAAAGGGGGCCAGGTAATGTCAATTCCTAAGTTTTACTAGGTTTGTGATTCTACTGTTTTTATGTAAATATGAGTTTCAGTCAAAATTTGTAAGCCTTAAAACTAATAATGGCATGTAATTTTGGTCAGTCCAACTAACCGGCTTCCTGCGTTCCCATATAAGTCGCATGTGCACATTTATATGTATGGTGTATTATTGGTGTTATAACCGATCATTGGAGAAAAAAATAGATTAATTCTTTGTATCTACGTAACCATTTTTGTTCAGGTGGATGTTGACTGATTTAATTGGTGCACTTCTGTCGTTGAATGAGTATGCGGTTTGACATCATATATTACATGTTTAAAGTTCATACATAACCACATGTTTAACTCGTTTTCAGAAAAAAGATAATTGTAGATCATGTGTACTTTTCTACTTTTCATAAGAGATACATTCGTGGTGTTCGTCATTGTATTTTAATATTGTCAAATATTTTCAGTTTATATCAAAGTCTCCTTTCAGGCATCGGTCAGTAGTATTCAAGGCTTCGTGAAAAATTAACTGTCCAAAATAGCGACATTAATTGCAAAATGGCGCATACGAATTTGATTTATTGAACAACTCGTTATTTCTCATAACGATATACATCAATTTACGTTCGAACAATTTCAGTGTCTGTCTGTTTTATGTTTTATTTTTATACTGCATTTTATGTAAGATATATTGATACTTAAGGACACCACGATAACTGTTGCAGTACCATTTACGTCTGAATTGTTTTATTGTCTGTTTCTTGATTGTCTTTTAAGACTCTTTAAACAAAAAAGTTGTGAATTTCTTCACATAAACGACACCGGCTGCTTCCTTATAGCAAACCATACGCCTAATTTACTTGGAATTAATGGTTTATTTGAGATAGAACACAAGGCCAATAAGACATTTTATCTACAAGCGTTATTTAAGTGTTGCTAGTGCGGATAAAGGAGTGGAAGCATACGCATGCGCACTGTGCAAATAATCAAGATTAAAGGGAAAATATGTCGGATCGTTTTATCGAATACTTTGTAAAGATCTCAATAAACAATGGTAATTATACGTCAAGCAGAATGAGAATCCAACACAATTACGAAGCATTTTTGTAAACTACGTACAAGAGGTATTCACCAAAGGTGCCTAAAATATTGTTGACTTCCACCGAGTATTCAGCTTTCGGAGACTTTTATACTTGAAAATGACCAGTCATACTCGTTTTGAAAAACAATAAAATGATAAAAGGAATATTATGTAACTGTCCATTTGTTTCCAAGTGATAGCCATTCACACTTTTCGGAGCTAGTCGAATGCTAGTTGTGTTAGTATTATTATGTGTCAATTATTGAATGTCATCTCATAAAGGGTTTTTTAATTGACATTGGCAAGATAAATGAATAGTCCACGAGATTGCGCTTGTCACGCCGTCGGCCCGAGATCGAATGCAGCTTAATGATTGATCTTGTTGCAATTATTGCACATACAACAAAATTAATATTCTTTTCAGCTTATTTTAATTCATTAATTAAATTAATGTATTTTTAGTTTGTTATAAATATCATTTTTAGCTACTTTTGTTTATAAAGTATACACACATTTAATGCAAATATATACCGATGTTTCGCTGGCAGTGATGTACATTAACTGGGTATTGCATTTCCAAATCAATTTGGAATATTGTCCTAAAGATGAAAACTTAACTGTCTAAAAAACCTTAACATGTGAACATGTTTTAATCGGAAATCAATTCCAAAACTTCTTCGTAACGGCGGATCGCCTATACATAAAACTTATCGACGATTTACATAAACAGACATAAACGACATACTTATCATATATACATACAATATTGCGTAAGCTGCCCGTTTAACGGTCAACTCGTTTCAAAACGCGGTCATATACAAAATATGCATAAGCGCCACTTGAAATTCAATAGACAGAAGCAGTTTGATCTGTCGATTAATATAACTTCGATTAAAGATTGCTTTACGCAAAACCAACGTCGGAGCGTGATACGACTTTTCACTGACAACACAGTTAAGACTGGTACAACAACGGATCAAAATGTTTACATAATGATCTCTTTCTTATTTTTTTTACCTTTTTATACCACTTTATTTCTAACAACTTCCTGTTTTATCTATCATTAGTGATAACAACACCGTCAATCATCTGGAAGCCACATTGTTACTTGCAACGCCGTGCATAACACGTTCGTGTATGCAGGCATTAAATATCAGTAACCTTGTCAGCAGTACACTTGTATGGTTAATTGCATAAAAACTCAAATACGTACCTACATTTATTTCACAATACGACACAACATATACCAATAACATACTTTATGTTAGGATAAAACAAAAAAGAACATTCAGAATGGTGTTCGTACCATTAACACGATATACCCCAATTGTTGTTCATATTGACACGTACTACAGCGTTTTAACATGTACACGTACATATATGATATTACGACAACGCTTTACAACATTAACGATGTTATGCGATTAGTGAACATAATTGTTCAAAATTAACACAATGGTTTTAACACAAATCAGTGTTAGCATATCAACATTATTTATCAAGTGTAACTGTCTTGAATGTCATACCATTCATGAACCGTTATATCGCATGCCATTCTTTAGATTAACATTGCTTCATTATGAAGCATTCGCATTGAAAAAGTAATAAACAGAAATCATGTATATCTAAAAGTTAACATGTTATGCAATACAATATATACACCATATACAATTTCTTAATTTACAAGCTAGCATATTCTAGTTTCAAACATATATATTATAACTGTTGATTAATCAGAGAACACCTCAAACAATAACCCATGGTTTCTAACATAGCAAATACAAAATACAGCGTATGTATATAGTGTACTAATATTTCAATTTTAGTCCCAACTAAATGTATTTGTTACGCATGGGAAATAAATGAATGGCGGTAACAATTATTATACAATGAAAATAATTATGTGTCAATTAAGACCAATACCACAATATATAATAACAAGTGCACTATATTGATCATTCACATCACTTCAAAAAAATAATTTTAAATATACATCTTAAAAACGTTAAACTCGCAACAGTTTGCAAATTATACGAATTATAAAAACAGTTGGGGTTATTGGTTTGTGTTGCACTGTAGGGTTACTTTGGAAAACATTTTTATAAGTATTTGGAACGATGTCACCAATTTGTTGTTGGTTAGCCTTTGAAATCTAAATAAATTACATTAATTGTCAGCAGACCTACGTGAATTGTTAAATTTGTCACCAACATATGTGTCACAGTCTGAGATTTTGGGTCCAATTGATTAAATGACATCAGTAAGCAAAACGACGTCAAAATAACACATCAAATTATGATGGTATTTAGGAGTTTAAAAGTCTAACAAAAACTGTTAAAAGCATTTCAGTGACAAAATAATTTTAAAACGATATAACTATATAATATATTTGCAAAGGTATTTTATTAAATTAACCACAATTGTACTGATAAAACTCTATCGCGCTTCCATTTGACATACACGCTGTTCATAATGCTTCAAATTGGTGATATTAAAAATAATACGAATATTTTAATTTTATATTTGAAACTGTTATATTGAAACACAAACCTTTCAAACAATATCAAATTCGCAATATCGCTTAAATAGCCAATTGGACCCGCCATGTCAGACTCGGACACACATTTACCGTCGCGAAAGCTGACATGTGCACTTCCTGCTAGCTGGCTAATAGCCGTAAAAACGTTTATATAATATGGATTTGCCGGCAGTCGAACTTACTTCGCCTGGATTGACATACCGCCGCTATGATCGATTACTTATTATAATCACCGACACATTTACTTTGACATCATTCATACTGAGGTGCGATTAAGTCAATGTTTTCGACAGATGCAGTTTGTTTGGAATTCACTGTGGTACAAATCACTGTGAAAAGAGTACAACAACAATGATTATACAGCAGAGGTGGATATGTACAGTAAACCGCTAACATGCACCTCACAGGCAAATAGAAATCATCTTGCATTATTGTAGATCTTTTTCGTCTTATGGCATCCGATAATTACTTAAACCTAAAACACCAACCGCCTCAAACGTAGTTCCAGTAGAGAAAGAGATTGGCAAGAGGTAACTATTTTTATGATCAGCTTCATACTTACGTAAAACACAACATTGCAAAGATAATTACAGTAACGCGCCTCAACAATTAAATACTTTTACAATAACAACAGCATGCGTGTGTATGAACAAACTCACTATATACATGAAGTTTCCGCATCAAGCTTAACACATAGATTGCGAATGCACCACGCCTGTATAAGTCGTACTTCCGCGACGGACGGTGCTATTGAAGTGGTACATTGCGGTCGACTCTGCTCCGGCCAGTCCTACGTATGAAGCTTTTGGACAACAACATAGGAAGTAGCGATTGTAATACTTTCTAAACTGACTGCTTAGAAGATACAGAGCGTAAGGATTCACACACGAATATATGTAGGTGAGGCAAAACGATGTAATTTTCAGAACATGCCAAAACAAATTATATTCAGGTTGTGCGTAATTACTGGCAAGGATCGAGAGGTGTCTCGGAAGCCAACAAACAATGAAAATCACAACAAATGAAAGCACAACCTTAGCAACTTTCAGACGAGCTTGGATCTGGCGCTTCTGTTGCTGGTTCATGGCTGACCCTTTGACCGATTCACATGGTAGAGCCCTACTGCTTATAATAAGTATTCGGGCCATGAGAACATAGAATAATGCAATGATTATTAAGGGGATGAAAAAGAACACAGAGAAGCGAAACATTGAGTGCGCTTTAGGGTACCATATTGGAAGGTTCGTGTCCATTGGATATATCATACATATGGCTAGGATTTCAGGAACAACCGTTGTATTCCCCATCGCTTCCTGAGGCCTGCCGTCAACATATACCACGCTGGAGGTGATGGCTTCCGGTATGGCAAGAGCAATGGAAAGTATCCAAATACCTACCACGGTGACAAGCGTGATGAGAGTCGGCTTGCCGGTGTGCTTACTCATTGGAAAGACGATCGCAATGTATCTGTCGCCGCTCAAAGCCGTCAGTGTGAACACCGACACACCGAGGGATAATGTTTGCATGTATTCATTGAATTTGCAGAGAAATTCTCCGAATGGCCAAGACGTCAGCGTGTAAAAGGTCGAGGAAAATGGCACGGAGAAGAGAAGCAGTAATAAATCACCGACAGATAAGCTGACCACAAATATATTGGGCGTATTCCTCATGGATTTGTGTCTCAGCACAGTAAATATGAGAGCAACATTTCCCACGACGCCGATAAAGAATATAATGGCAAACAAAACTGGCACCAGAACTGCTTCTAAATTATTGTAAGGCTCCTCGTGTACGTCTGGGACCACGGTGATGTTTTCTACAAGTCCCGTTGTGTTTTCTCCGTCAAATGTCTCGCCTGTACTAGCTGTTGTATTCATTGCGATTGTTTTATAAACGAATTATGACGTAAGCAGAGTTCTCGCTCGATGTTGATCGAATTTACTGCGGATGTCCTCGTCGTCCTTCGCCAATTGATCTGGAACATATAATAATTTCGTTTAAATGTGGTGGATGTATTAGAAACTTTTTAATCTTGGAAATGATGACTTTCAAAACGATATACACTTACACTAAAGTAGGTTATGATAGTCCCGTTTACACCAAAACCGACATGCTTGCAAATAAAAGTATTTTTGTATGCCCTATAGTTATGCTCGATTTGTTAATAATCTCTTTGTACGCGTACATATCTAATAATATCTTACAATATGGTTATTTAATGTTTAACATAGCAAGTTATCGTATACATTTATTATTTTACCCAAAACATAATTAACAAGACCGCGCAAATTCGTTGATAACGTAACTGGTGTTATCAAACGAAGTCATTTTAATTAAAACTTGTAACAGAAATGGTATGGATGGACTATACTAACAACTATTAAAGGCTATATTGTTTGACACTAGACTTTAAAAACGAAGAAGTCAGCCGTGATTAATATTTACATAAAAGTCAATTTTCACTCAATAATAAATATAATAATGATAACATGATTAAGTACTTTAATTTGGTAAAATGCAATTAAATAAATTTTAAATTTAAAAAGCACATCATAAAAAAATTATATAAAACACAAAATACATTATTTCTAATATTATAACTAGGATATGATTTAACAAATATTGGCTTAATACCAGTCAATTGTTTATGATGGTTTTAGAAATTTACTTTGATATAAATATTTACAGCTTTACTAAACGACCGCATGACTATAAATCGTTATCTAAATAAATGATGAAAAGAATTGTAATATTTGTTTAATCTAGTATACAATAAAAGGAATATACGATGCTATTTTATGTGGTAAAATTATGTTGCCAATTTTGTTAAGAGAAAACACATTAAAATCACTAATACATGTTTCATCTTTATGATCTGCTCCACGAATTAACATGATGTGGGTGTCTTAACTATTACTAATTGACGACTAGCTTGTTTCTGTAGGTATACAATCTAACGCCAATTTCCCATTTCACCCCCTACGGTTTGTACATATGCCAGGCAATATTTCACACATCATAAGCCATTACGTTACACACCACAAAACCGTAAGACTTACACTTTGAAATAACAATTACTAGCAAGTGAATGGACTTACATGAAGAGTTAGTTGTAAAATGTATCGTATTTAGAAAAAAAAATACTGAGCATAATTCTCTCAAAAATATATATAAATGGTTCGGATTTCAAAAAAAAAAGATCCATGTTATCTTGAAAATATAGAGCATCAGTCTGGTACAAAATATAAACAAGCTTCGGAGTTCAAAGTAACGATGCCTTAGTTATTTTGGTGGTAAGAATCCCATTATGAAATAAGATATACGTAAATCCTTTAAGTAAGACCTACACTTATTAGACTCTGCAAAAAAGGTTAATGCCATTTTATATTTATGTTTAAAGAGAAAATATAATGCATAAATGACATTCTGTTGTTGTGTTTTTGGTCTTAAATATGACGTAGTAGATCTACTGTATTAGAAGTACTGTTGAATATTATACAAAACCATATGGCGGTTAGGCGTTTTTAACAACTCGACCATTTTAGCCAAATCTTAAGTCTCTTAAAAGAAAGACAATAGACACAATTAAATACTCTTATTAATAATTGCATTTTAACTAAATTTTGTTTAAATCTGTATATCTCCTTACAATACTTTTTTAGACATTGCCAACATAAAAATGTACCTTTTTATTTTTATGTGTTTTAGTGCTTGTAAAGAATCTTTGACTTAATCGTTGATCGACGGCGATTCCATTTCAAAGATTCAATTTCTTTCTAAATAATCATATTGTCATAACAATTGAACCACTGTTTTACGTATTAGCCAATATGTTTCTGTACACACATATATCAATATAGCTCAGGTATATGTACAAGAAACATTATCGTTACACGCAGTACACATTCCGGAAACAAACCAAATGCACTATACACACACTGGCATGTTTTATGACAGGCTGGGTCTTCCACCTGAGACTGTTAGACGGTTGTAATTGACTGCTACTAATCTCACTATTTATCTTTGGGGAACAAAAATTCTGTAGTAATTTGGCGTAAGATTGTTCACCGCGGTGTTATTTAGGTTTCTGGCATCCAATAGTAACTGCGTGCAAAACAGACAGTGAGCACGAGGTGCAAAATACACACATAATAAACAAACGTAGAATTGCAATATGTACCGCAGTTAAAACAACTTTTGTAGACAAAAATCTGTTTCAGTCTGTGAAAGCAGTTTCCTGAGCGATTGCTAAAGTAATACGATTAAAAACATTGAGATACTTCAGTACTTATAATAATAATAATAATAATAATAATAATAATAATAATAATAATAATAATAATAATAATAATAATAATAATAATAGTAATAATAAAAAAAAAATAATGATGAACATAATAATA